>Ga0157371_10000909_pt1 | contig 33337 bp, 30 predicted proteins | sample C45metaG_FD_113462 | JGI IMG/M metagenome (GOLD analysis project Ga0157371, IMG submission 113462) | Corn rhizosphere microbial communities from Kellogg Biological Station, Michigan, USA - C4-5 metaG | ecosystem: Host-associated > Plants > Roots > Rhizosphere > Soil | place: USA: Michigan... | reverse complement strand
GCTGGCCGCCGGAGAACTCGTGCGGGAAGCGGTTGTAGTGCTCGCTCGCGAGGCCGACCCGCTCGAGCAGCTCCTGCACCTGGCGGCGCAGGTCGGAGCCTTTCGCCACCCCCTGCAGTTTCAGCGGGTCGCCGACGATCTGGCCGATCCGTTTGCGCGGGTTGAGCGAGGCGTAGGGGTCCTGGAAGATCATCTGCATCTCCCGCCGCAGCGGCCGCATCTGGCGGCGGCCGAGGCCGGCGATCTCCCGCCCCTCGAACTTGACCGAGCCCGAGGTGGGCTTGATCAGCTGCAGCACCGCCCGGCAGGCGGTCGACTTGCCGCTGCCGGACTCGCCGACCAGGCCGAGCGTCTTACCCCGTTCGACGTTGAAGCTGATGCCGTCGACCGCCCGCACCTGGTCGACTTCGCGGTCGATCAGGATCCCGCGCTTGACCGGGAAGTGCTTGACGAGGTCGGTGACCTCGAGCAGCGGCCCGTCCGGGTTCACGGTGCCGTCGCTCATTCGCGCGAGACCTCCTGCGGCGCCTCGAGCCCGATCTGCCCTTCGACCTGGCGCTTCTCGCGCTTCTGCTCCGGCGTCAGCCAGCAGCGGTCGCGGTGGCCGGGGGCCTCGGTCAGCCGCGCCTCCAGCCCCGGGTACTCCGGGCATTTCGAGAACTCGTGCGGGCAGCGGGGGCGGAACGGGCAGCCCTTGGGCAGCTCCAGCAGCGAGGGTGGCGAGCCGGCGATCTGCGGCAGCCGGTGCGGCCGCGGCCGGTCGAGCCGGGTCAGCGAGCCCATCAGCCCCCAGGTGTAGGGGTGCTGGGGGTCGTAGAAGATCTCGTCGAGCGTCCCTTCCTCGACCACCCGCCCCGCGTACATCACCAGCACCCGGTCGGCTACCTCGGCGACGACACCCAGGTCGTGGGTGATCAGGATCGTCGCCAGGCCGCGCTGCCGGTTGAGGTCCTCGAGCAGGTGCAGGATCTGCGCCTGGATCGTCACGTCGAGCGCGGTCGTCGGCTCGTCGGCGATCAGTACCTCGGGCTCGAGCGCCAGCGCCATCGCGATCATCGCCCGCTGCCGCATCCCGCCGGAGAACTCGTGCGGGTAGCTGTCGATCCGCCGCTCGGCGTTGGGGATCCCGACTGATTCGAACAGCTCGACGACGCGCTGGCGCGCCTGCTCCTTGCCGATGCTTTCGTCATGGGCGCGGATCGCCTCGACGATCTGGTTGCCGAGCCGGTAGACCGGGTTGAACGAGGTCATCGGGTCTTGGAAGACCATCCCGATCTTCTCCCCCCGCAGCCGCCGCATCGTCGCGTCATCGGCGTCCAGCAGCTCCTCGCCCTCGAGCTCGACCGAACCCTCGATCCGCGAGTTTTTCGAGCGGGTGAGGCCGATCATCGTCTGCGCGGTGACGCTCTTCCCCGACCCCGACTCGCCGACGATCGCCAGCACTTCGCCCGGGGTGAGGTCGAAGCTGACCTTGTCGACCGCCTGCAGCAACCCGCCTTCGGTGGCGAAGCCGACGCGCAGGTCGCGGACCGAGAGGATCGGCTGCGCGCTCATCGCGCCGTGCTCCCCAGCCGCACCCGGGGGTCGAGGTAGGCGTAGGCGATGTCGACCAGGGCGTTGACGAAGACGACGAAGAAAGCGCCGTAGAGGGTGATGCCCATGATCGGCGGCAATTCAAGCTTTTTGATCGATTCCGCCGCGTAGCTGCCGATCCCTTCGATGTTGAAGAGCACTTCGGTGATGATCGCGGTGCCGGCGATGGTGGCGCCGAAGTCGAGTCCGAAGAGGGTGACGATCGGGATCAGCGAGTTGCGCAGCACGTGCCGGGTCATGACCTTGCGCTCGCTCAGGCCCTTCGCCCGGGCGGTGCGGACGTAGTCCTCGTTCATCACGTCGAGCATGTTCGAGCGCAGGACACGGCTGTAGAAGCCGATCGAGAGGACCGCCAGGGTGAACCAGGGCAGGATCATGTGCTGGAGCCATCCCCAGGGGTCTTCGGTGAGGCCGACGTAGCCGCCGTTGGGGAAGATTTCGAGTTTGTAGGTGAGGAAGTAGATGAGGACCGGAGCGAGCAGGAAGACCGGGATCGAGATACCGGCGATGGCGACGCCGGTGAGGGTGCGGTCGAGCCAGCCGCCCGCTCGGATCGCCGAGAGATAGCCCAGGAGGAGGCCGAAGGCGAGCCAGATGATCCCGGCGCCGATGCTGAGCGAGAGGGTTGCCGGGATGCCTTCCTTGATCCGGTTGTCGACCGGGATTCGCGGCGAGTACTGGATCAGTTCGCCGTTGAAGACCTTCTTCATCATCGTCGTGTACTGGACCGGCAGCGGTTCGTCGAAGCCCCATTCTTCTTCGATGCTCTTGACCAGGGTCGGCGTTGCGTTCTTGCCCGCCAGGCGCTGGGCGGGCGGTGAGTTCGGGATCACGTTGAAGATCACGAAGACGAGGACCGAGACGACGAAGAGGACGAAGACCATGCCGACGACGCGCCTGACGATGAAGCGGAGCATCAGATCGCCGCCCCCTCCGGCTCGGCGACGCCGGTTTTCGCCTCGAAGCGGACTTTCGAGCGCGGGTCGAGCGCGTCACGCAGGCCGTCGCCGACGATGTTCAGCGAGAGCACCGTCAGCATGATCATCACCCCGGGGATGATCGCCAGGAGCGGCTGCGTGGTCAGCAGTTCCTCGCCGACCGTGATCATCGTCCCCCAGGAGGAGTTCGGCGGCTGCACGCCGGCGCCGAGGAACGAGAGCGCGGCCTCGAAGAGCATGTTGTTGGCGATGTTGAGGGCGAAGAAGACGACGATCGTCGAGGCGAGGTTGGGGAGCAGCTCGCCGAACATCACCCGCAGCGGCCCGGCGCCCTGGGCGATCGCCGCCTCGACGAACTCTTTTTCGCCGAGCGAGAGGACTTCGCCGCGGATCGGCCGCGCCACGTACGGCGTGTAGAAGATGCTGATGACGAAGATCGGGATCCAGATCGAGCCGCCGGGGATGTGGATCGGCCCGATGCCGAGCCCTCCGAGCGCCGAGGCGGTGCCGATCGCGATGCCGAAGAGGAGGACCGGCAGCGACCAGAGGACGTCGAGCGTGCGGGCGATCACCGCGTCGACCCAACCCCGGTAGTAGCCGGCAAGGAGGCCGAGGACGACGGCGAGGAGGGTCGTGATCAAGCCGGAGACGAAGCCGATCAGGAGCGAGGTCCTCCCCCCGTACATCAGCCGCACCATCTCGTCGCGGCCGAGCCGACTGTCGGCGCCGAGGAAGAACTTGCCGCCGGCTTCGAACCACTGCGGGCCGATCGGCTTGCCTTCCGGCGTGACGACTTCGCGGACTTCGCCGTTGACGTGGAGTTTCTGCAGCGTGTGCGTCTCGTTCGGGCCGGTGTGGGCGACGTGATGCGCCCACAGCGGCGCCGCCAGCACGAAGAGGACGATCAGGAAGAAGAGGACGAGGAACGCGACGGCGACGCGGTTGCGCAGGAACCTCCGTAGAGCTAGGCGCCAGGGCCCGTAATCGGCGGAGCCCGCTTCGGGCTCCGCCGGGGCAGCGTCTCTATTCGCTGAATTCAAAGCTGGTCAGGTAGTGACCGAACGTGGGGTTGAAGATGACGCTTTCCAGGTTGATCGCGCTGGAGACGAAGGTGCTGAGCGTCCGCTGCCCGTAGGGGGCCCAAGGCGCCAGTTCCATGTATTTCTTGTCGAGTTCGCTGTACTGCTGTTCCTGTTTGGGACCGAGCTGCTTTTCCCGGAGTTCGGTGATTTCTTTGTTCAGGTCCGGTTCGTCGATCTGGGCGAAGTTGCCGTTGTTGGTCTTGAGGATGCTTTCGCCCGCCAGCAGCGGCTGGAAGAAGTCGTTCGGGTGCGGATAGTCCTGGAACCAGTCCGACCAGCCAGTGTCGAGATCGGGGGTCGAGAGGTTGCCGATCACCGTGAAGTAGTTGTCGGCGTTGATCTCCTTCAGTTTCGTGTTGAAGCCGAGTTCCGCGAGCACCCCTTCGTAGTATTCGCCCGCTTCTTTGTTCGGGCTTTCGGTGTCCGTCCAGACGGTGATGTTCATGTCCGAGGGATTGGCTTCTTCGAGCATTTCCTTGGCTTTGGACATGTTGTGCGGATAGAGGTCGATCGGCTTGTGCCCAGGCATCCCATTCGGCAGGATCTGGTGACTGGCTTCGATCTGACCGGCGTAGATCCGTTCCAGGGCGGCCGGGTCGATCGCGTAATTGACCGCCTGCCGCACTTTCGGGTCGTCGAACGGGGGCTGGGTCACGTTCATCCAGAAGTAGTAGGTGCTGATCGTCGGCACGACCTTGAACTGGGTGCCCTCGAATTTTTCCTTGACCTGGGCGTAGCGGCTGGCCGGCGGCGGGTTCTCCATCCAGTCGAATTTGCCCTGTTCGACGTCGTTCACCTGGGTGTCCGGGTTGCGGACGATCGTCACCTTTGCCCCGTCGACGTTGCCGCTGGGGTAGTCCGGCATCTCTTCTTCGTTGGCTTTGGCCCAGTACGGGTTGCGTTCGTATTCCCAGCCGCGTCCCGGCTGCGATTTGGTGATCATGTAGGGGCCGGTGCCCGGGGGCGGGTTGCCGGATAGGTCTTCCATCGGCGTCCCTTTCGGCACCGGTGCGACGAACATCAGGCCCAGCTCGTTGACGAAGGTGCCGCGGGGTTTTTCGAGCTCGATCTGGACTTCCCCGGTCTTGTCGTTGGTTTTGATCCCGGGGATGCCGCCCTGCTTGGTTTCGGCGAACTTCTGGGCGCCGACGATGCTCGTGTAGAAGACCGAGCCGCCGGAGTTGAGCTTGAAGCAGCGTTCGACGGCGTAGGTGAAGTCAGACGCTTTGACCGGTTTGCCGTTCGAGTACTTGAGGCCTTTGCGGAGGAAGAGCGTGTACGTCTTGCCGCCGTTGCTGATCTCCGGCATTTCTTTCGCCAGGCCGGGGACGACTTCACTGCCTTCCGTGCCTTCGGCGTGTTTGTAGGTCAGCAGCGGGATGTAGACGTCCGCCATCGCCGTCCAGCCTTCCTGGGTGTAGGAGAGCTGGGGGTCCAGGTAGTCGGGGAAGGAGGCGTAGGTGGCGTTGAGGGTGCCGCCTTCCTTGCCACCACCGCCACTACTGCCGCTGGAGCTGCCACCACCGCCTCCGCACGAGACCAATGCAACTGCTGCGACCGCTGCAACTACGAGAATCGCGATGGCTGCCCTTAGCTTCTTCAAGTTCCCTCCTCCGTTGACGGCTTCCCTGGAATGCCCCCCGGGATCAACTCCACCACAACGTCGTCACGGCCGTCAAGCGCATTTGCATCAAAGCCTCCATCGCGTTCCAGCCAATCGGCTCCAAGTATCGGGGCCATGACGACAACGATGGCGATTACCCCAAAACCCGCTGCTAAAAACGTCATTCGCGGGCTGACCAGGGCGGCGATCACGCCGCCGACCACGAAGCCCACCCCGGGCATCGCGGCGCCGATCGACTCGAGCACGCTCATCACCCGGGCCTGCATCGTTTCCGCCGTCAGCTCCTGCACGGCGGAGATCGCCGCCACCCACTGGATCCCGTTCCCGGCCCCACCGACGACCGAGGCCGCACAGGCGAACGCCAGGTTGGGGGCGACCCCGAGCCCGAGATAGCCGACGCCGATCGCCAGGGTGCTGAAGAAGAGCTGGCCGGCGAGGGAGGTCTCGCGGATGCGGGCGAAGACCAGGCTGCCGAGGACCATCCCGACTCCCCAGCTGGCGAGCATCAGGCCGTAGCCGGTGTCGTTGGAGCCGAGCGATTCCTTCACGTAGACGACCTCGACTGGGAGCACGGCGGCGAAGAAGACGAAGGCGATCCCCTGGGCGAAGAGGATGCGGCCGAGCACCGTCTCCTCGCGGATGTAGGCGATCCCGGCGCGCACCCGGTCGCGCATCCGGCCCTCTTCGGGCTCCGCCTGCGGCATCGATCCGGCGGTGAAGAGGATCCAGGCGACGACGTAAAAAGACACCGCGTCCAATAAGAGCGCCGATTGGACACCGAATCCGGCCACGACGAGCCCGGCGAGCGCGGGTCCGATTGCGGCACCGCCGGTGAAGGCTACGTTCAAGATCGCGTTGCCGGCGCGCAGCTCGCCGGTGGGCTCCAGCGAGGTGGCGACGACGGCGCGGGTCAGTGCCCGCCCGGCGAGCGCCAGGGCGCCGTCGATCGCCGCCAGGGCGATCACGGCAGTGAGGGAAAAGTTGCCCGCCAAAAGGGCGAGCGCGCTAAATACCGCGGCCTCGCCGCAATAGATGACAGGCAGGGCAAAACGGGGCGGAGGCCGCTCTGCATGCGCCACCAGCACCGGCGCGAAGAGGGCGGGGAGGAAGCGGGTGCCGAGAAAAAGGGCGGCGGTGGCGAGGGCGCTTTCGGTCTGATCGAAGACCAGGACCGAGAGGGCGATGATCCCCATCCAGTCGCCGAGCTCGTTGACGGTGTACGAGGCCGCCAGCCGCCGGAACAGCGGTCTGCGGAGGGGGTCGGTGAGGTGGGGTTCGGGCATTAGCTGGCCATGCGTCCTACTGCATTTCTGCACAACTTTTCCTGCAGATGCACAACTTTCCGCCAACCTGTGCTACAAAGTGCCCAGAAATTGATCGTTTCCACGATGCGACGCACAACGTTGCGGGCTTCAACGACTACGGAAGGGGCAAGGAACATGGGCTACCGTCACTAAGTTCTTTCAAGCAGACCGGCCAGTCACCTAGGTCTGCACCAGACTTCGTAAAGGGCGTCCCCTCGGGGGCGTCCTTTCTCGTTTTCGGGGTGAGGGCGCGTCGCCCTGCGCCGCCTCGAGGCATAGCTCGAGGACGCTGACTGGTTTTGGGCGAATTTGGCCATGCGGCTAAATGTCTTGCCGATCCCCACCGGGCAGATTAACTTTGGAGTTCGCAAATAGCGGAAACCTCAAGCAATGCCCGTGGCGCAGGGAAACAGCCACCGCTCGGGAATTGTTTGACAAATCGTGTCAAGCCTCGTTCCCGAATAGCCGATTCCAGAATCAAGAGATGTCTCAGCCCCGTCCCACCCGCCTCGCGATAGCGACGATGGTCGCCGGTCTCGTGCTGGTCGCCGCCGCTGGGACCTGGCGCGCCGAAAGCGCCGACTGGAACCTGCCGCTGTTCTGCATCCTTCTCGGCTTCTCGGTCTTCAGCGACCTCACCGCGATCAGCACCACCTCGAAGGTGAAGATCTCGGGCAGCTTCCTCGCCCTGGTCCTGGCGATGGTCTTCCTCGGCGGTACGCCGGCCGCGGCGATCGGCGTGCTGACGATCCTCGCCGGCTGGCTGCGCTGGCGCGACGCGGGCCACTACCTGCTGAACAACGTCCTCACCTACGCGACCTTCCCGCTGGTCAGCGGGATCGTCTTCCACGAGATCGTCGACAACAGCCAGGTCGCCGAGACCGACGCCTCCTTCTACGCGCTGATCTTCGGCGTCTTCCTGCTGGCGCTGGCGATCAACTTCACGATGATCGCCTCCTACTCCTGCTACCTCGACCGCAGCTCCTTCTTCGTCAAGGTGCGCACGGCGCTGTTCCCGCTGCTCCCGTCGGAGCTGGCGGCGGCGCTGATGGCGGTCGGCGTCGCCTATCTCTACGTCCAGCTCGGGCTCGCCGGGGTGGCGATGTTCGGCGTCGTCCTGGTCACCTTCCAGTACCTGCTGGGCGCGCTCCTCGTCTCCCAGCAGCGCGCCGAGGAGCTGGAGCTGCGCTCGAAGCAGCTGGCGAGCTTCCAGGTCGGGATGTTGAGCGCGATGCTGCGCACCCTCGACCTGCGGGATCAGATGACCGCCCGCCACAGCGCCGCCGTCGCCCGCTACTCGCGGGCGATCGCCCAGCGCGCCGGCTACTCGCGCCGTGAGGAGGAGCTCGTCCACATCGCCGCGCTCCTCCACGACATCGGCAAGTTCATCCTCCACGACCGCATCCTCAAGGCCAACGTGCCGCTCACCGACGAGGACTGGATGCTGATCAAGCGCCACCCCCAGCAGGGCGCCCGCGTCGTCTCCTCACTCGACGGCTACGGCCCGGTCGCGGAAATCATCCTCGCCCACCACGAGCGAATCGACGGCAAAGGCTATCCGCGCGGCCTGGCCGGGGACGAAATCCCCGAGCTGGCCCGGATCATCTCCGTCGCTGACACCTACGACGTGATGACCGCACGCGACTCCTACCGGACGCCGATGTCGAGCTACGACGCGATCGTCGAGCTCCGCCGCGTCGCCGGCAAACAGCTCGATGCCCGCTTCGTCGAGATCTTCATCGAGCTGCTCGAGGGCAAAGACGTCTCCTTCCAGCACGGCGAGGCGGCCGATTTCGAGAAAGAGCTGGCGCTCGAGGCGCGGATCGAAGAGACCGCCAGCGTCGGCGGCGAAAAAAGCCGCTTCCAGGTCGCCGGCGTCAACTAGCGCCGGCCGGTAGCGTTCGGCGCCGCATGCGCGCCGTCACCTTCCAAGCGCCCGAGCAGGTGCGGATCGAGGAGAAGCCCGATCCCGAGATCGCCGCGGCCGACGACGTCGTCGTCCGCGTCGAGGCGAGCGGCATCTGCGGCTCGGACCTCCACATCTACCACGGGCGGGTGCCGGTCGAGCAGGGCTTCACGATCGGCCACGAGTTCGTCGGCACGGTGGTCGCCGCGGGCGACGACGTCGAGCGGGTCGCTGTCGGCGATCGCGTCCTCGGCACCTTCCACACCGCCTGCGCGACCTGCGCCTCCTGCCTGCGCGGCGACTACCACCGCTGCCGCAACGGCCAGACCTTCGGTCACGGCAAGAACCTCGGCGACCTGCAGGGAGCGCAGGCGGAGCTGCTGCTGGTCCCGCGCGCGAACCTGACCCTGCGGCGGGTGCCGGAGGGGATGTCGGCCGACGTCGCCCTCTTCGCCGGCGACGTGATGGGGACGGGCTACCACTCGATCGCCCATGCCGAGATGAAGGCAGGCGACACCGTCGCCGTGCTCGGTCTCGGCCCGGTCGGCCTCTGCGCCTTGCAGGCGGCCGTCGCCGGCGGCGCGGTCAAGGTCTTCGCGATCGACACCGTCGCCGAACGGCTGGAGATGGCCGAGCGCTTCGGCGCCACGCCGCTGCACCTGAGCGAGGACGACCCGAAGAAGGCGATCCGCGCCGCGACCGAAGGGCTCGGCGTCGACGTCGTCGTCGACGCGGTCGGCGACCCAGGTCCGCTGGCCCTCGCGGTCAGCCTCGCCCGCGACGCCGGCACCGTCTCCGGCATCGGCGCCTACGCCGGCAAGGGCGAGGTCCCCCTCGGCCTTGCCTGGCTCAAGGGCCTGCAGCTCCGCCTCGGCCTCGCCAACGTGATCGCCCACGTCGACCGCGTCCTCGCCCTGATGGAGGCCGGCAAGCTAGACCCCTGCCCCCTCGTCACCCATCACATGTCGCTCGACCAGGCTTCTGAGGCCTACGAGATCTACGACCGGCGCGAAGCGCTGAAGATTGTCCTCACGCCGTAGAGGTAAGTGTTCTAGTTGACTCGCACAGTTGTCCCGGCTACTGTGCGAGCTAGTGACACAGTCAGAAGCGACGCCATTCCTCCTCGATCCGGGCGATGAGCTGCCGCTCGGGCTCCAGCTCAGCTGGCGCCTGCGGGCGCTGATCCGCACGGGCGAGCTCGGCGCCGGGGAGCGACTGCCGAGCTTCCGTCGCCTGGCCGAGTGGGCGGGGGTCAACGTGGGCACGGTGCGCGCCGTTTACGAGGCGCTGGAGGAGGAGGGGCTGGTGATCAGCCGCCACGGCCAGGGCACTTTCGTCACCGAGGGAGTCGAGCCCGCGCCGGAGCTGGAGGCGATCGCCACCGAAGCGCTCGAGCGGGCGCAGGCGGCGGGCTTCGCGCCGCGCGACCTCGCGGTCGTGGCGATGGCTTGCGCGGGGCTGCCGGCCGAGCTCGGCGACGAGGTCGAGCTGGCGGACCTCCCCGACCCGCGGACAGAGAGCGAAGCGATCGAGGTGCGGCAGGAGCTGCGGCGGCAGATCGCCCGGCTCGAGGCCGAGCTCGCCTCCTACACCGCCCATCTAGGGGCAGGGCTACGGACGGCCCCGCGTCGCGCCGTCGCTCACGTGGCCGGGGTCGAGGAGCTGGAGCAGACGCGCGACACCCTGATCGCGCAGCTTGCCGCGGCGCAGCGGGAGAGCCAGCAGGAGGTCCGGCGGCGGGCGGCGGACCGCGGTCCACTCGGCAGGGCGATGAGCCGGTGGCGGGCGAAGCGCTGAACCGGGGCCTGCTCCCCGTCAAGGCGGTGTTCGAGGAGGTCGGAGTGATGATGCTCCTGACCGTGCGCACCCTGCGCGCCGCGGTGAGAGCTCCTTATCCCTATGGAGAGGAGCTGGTCTGGCAGTTCCTCTTCGTCCTCAGGCTCTCCTGGCTTCCGCTCATCGTTTCGACCTTTGCCCTCAACCTCGGCGCTCCGGGCCTGCAGGCGGCCGGGATCCTCTCGCTGTTCGGGGCGCTAGATCGTCTTGGCGGGTTCTTCGTCGTGATCGCGATCCGCTGGATTGGGCCGCTGGTTACCGCGGTCGTGGTGGCCGGCGTGGCCGGAACCGCGATCACCGCCGACCTTGGTGCCCGCAAGATCCGCGAGGAGCTGGACGCTCTGCAGGTGCTCGGCGTCGACCCGGTCAAGAACCTCGTCGTGCCGCGCTTCCTGGCGCTGATGCTCGTCACCGCCCTTCTCGACGTCTTCGCGATCGTCATGGGCCTCAGCGCCGGCATCGTCGCCGAGCTGCTCTACCACCAGTCGCTCGGCGGTTTCTTCGCCACCCTCTTCACCAACGCCACGATCACCGACCTCTGGAGCTCGATCTTGATGTGCACGATGTTCGGCGCGATTGTCGCCGTCGTCTGCTCTTACAAGGGGATGTCGGCTTCCGGGGGAGCCGCCGGAGTTGGACGAGCGGTCAACCAGGCGGTCGTGATCGCCCTGGTCGTGGTTTTCTTCTTCCAGTTCGTCGTCAGCTCCGTGATCCTCGCCAGCAACCCGGAATTGCAGGCCGTCCGGTGAACGCCTGGCTCACGGCGCCGCGGCACTGGCTGGACTCCTTTGGCGAGATCGCTCGCTTCGGACTCCAGATGGCGAGGCAGGTCTACAGCGGTCGCGTCTTCAAGTTCTTTGGCGAGAGCCTGCGCCAGGCGGGCATCCTCGTCTTCGGCTCGGCCCTGATCATCTGGGCCTTCGTCTTCATCCTCGGCCTTCAGTGCGGCCTCCAGGGCGCGTACTTCAATCGCTCGATCGGCGCACCGTCGCTGGCCGGTCTCTTCTCGGCCTATTGCGATCTGCGAGAGGGCCTTCCGTACGCGTTCGGCTACATCCTCTCGGCCAAGGTCGGGACCGGCATCGTGGCCGAGATCGGGGCAATGCGGATCTCCGACGAGATCGATGCGCTGGAAGTGATGGGCATTCAGCCGCTCACGTTTCTGTGCGGGACCCGCCTGCTGGGCGCCTGGATCGCGATGCCGTTTCTTTACCTCGTCGGTATTGGCGTGATCTATGTCGCGAGCTACCTCTCGGTGGTGAACCAGGTCGGAGACGTCTCCCCAGGCGGTTACCTGTTGATCTTCTGGATGTACCAGAACCCGGGAGACCTGATTTTCAGCCTGATCAAGGGGATGGTCATGGCAACCGTGATCATCGTCGTCGGCTGCTACTACGGCTACACCGCCTCCGGCGGCCCGATCGGCGTCGGCACCGCCACCGCGAAGTCGATGGTCTTCAACATCGTCGCCGTCCACATCATCGGCATGCTCGGCACCGTGATCTTCTGGGGCGCCAACCCCAGAGCCCCAATCGGCGGCTAGATCAACCTTTGGCGATGATCGTTCCCAGGAGACCCACGAGCGTGCTGAGAACGGTTAGGAAGCCCAAGGCCAGGCCGATCAAGACCCTGTTGAGCGTCGCCTTGATGTCCCTGAGGTCGCCTTCGACCCGGTCGAATCGGCTGTCCACTCCGTTGAAGCGTTGATCGAAATGAACGAATCGCTCGTCGATCCGGTCGAGGCGCTCTTCGAGTTTGCCGTCCGTCCACTCCACGGTTTGCATGTTGCCAGGCTAGCGGACAACTTGCAACTTTTTGTCGCAGAAGCAAAATCTTCTGAAGCAACTTTGTGGAGGAAGTGGAACTTCTAGCGGTGGCGGCGGAAAGTCTCTTCGACCCAGCGGTAGCCGGGGCGGTCGCTGAGGCTCTGGCGGAAGCTCTCTAGGCCGGCGGGGCGCGGTAGGTCTGGGGAGAGCGGGCCCTCGGGGGGAACGACGATCGGGTAGAAGAGGGAGGCCGCGGTGACGTCGGCGACGCTGAGCCGGTCGCCGACGAGGAACTCGCCGTTGCCTTTTTCCAGCTCCGCCTCGAGCTTGTCGAAGGCGGCGACGATTGCCTCGCGCGCTCGTTCTGCGTCCTCGCTCTTGTTGGCTCCCCAGCGCAGGCTGGTGTAGCCGCGCGCGTAGGCGCCGACCACCGGCTTCACCTTCCCCAGCGGCCCCGGCACGCTTTCGGCGGCGATCTCGGCAAAGAGGTCGGGCTCCTGGATCAGCTCGTAAAAGGGCAGCAGGCGGCTGTGGGGGCCGAGGTTCTCGTCGAACCAGTCCTCGAGGTCGAGTGCCCGCTCGCGCTCATCCGGCTTCGAGGGGTAGAGGGGGTGATCGAGGAACTTGGCGTCGAGCGCGGCGATGATCGCGGTCGAGTCGCCGATCGCCCGCCCGTCCATCTGCAGGACCGGGATCGTCGGCTGCGCCCCGCGGGTGAGGAAGAGGGCGATCGGGATGTGCGTGCCCGGCAGCGGCGAGCGGCGGACGTGGTCGACTTCCTTGTAGTCGAGGGCCCAGCGCGCCTTTTCGGCGTAGTGGGAGATGTCGATCTGCCAGAGGATTGGCTTGTCGCTTGATTGCACGCTCATCGCTTGGCTGCCAGCATAAGCGCGTGGCGCTGCTGAGTGACGCAGAGGTGGAAGAGAAGCTCGCCGGCCTCAAGGGCTGGAGTCAGTCTGGCGAGGCGATCGAGAAGAGCTTCAAGCGAGGCGACTTCGTCGGTGCCGTCGAGTTCGTCTCCAGCCTGGTCGAGCCGGCGGAGGCGATGAACCACCATCCCGACGTCGCGATCTCCTGGGAGACGGTGACGGTCACGGTCTCGACCCACTCCGAGGGCGGCCTCACCGCAGCCGACTTCGAGCTTGCGGCAAAAATCGACGCCCTGGCCTGAGCGTGGCGAAGCGGAAGAAGCAGCGGCGGCCGCGGGAGAAGGCGCCGACCGTCGATTACACCGATCCCGAGGGCAACGTCCTCACCCTGCGCGAAACGCTCAGCGCCGGCACGCTCGCCAAGGTGGGGGAGCCGCCGGCGGGCGAGGCGGCCTCGCAGGACGATGCCTGGCATCGCCGCTCCGAGGTCCTCTTCGAGCGCCTCGCGGTCCGCTGGGAAATCGCCGGGCTGCCGCTCGACGACCAGAAGATGCTGCTCGGGCGCTACCGGATGGCCGATGCGGAGACGCAGCGGTGGGTGCGGCAGACGATCGCCGATCATCTCCAGCGCTATATCCCCGAGCTCGCCAACTGAGCGATGGCCGGGGAGCTGCGTATCAACGAGCGGCTCTCGCTGCCGCTGGCCGAGATCGACCTGCGCACCAGCCGCTCGTCCGGCCCCGGCGGCCAGCACGCCAACGTCACCGCCTCGCGGGTCGAAGCCGTCTTCAACGTCGCCGCTTCGCAAGTCCTTGACGACGCCCAGCGCGCCCGTCTGCTGGAGCGGCTGGGGCCGGTCGTCACCGCCGTCGCCCAGGACGCCCGCGGGCAGTCCCGCAACCGCGAGCTGGCGCTGCGGCGGCTGGCGCAGAAGCTCGCCGCCGGCCTGCGGGTGCAGCGCAAGCGCCGCGCTACGCGCCCGCCCCGCGCCTCCAAGCAAGGGCGGCTCGAGCAGAAGCGGCGGACCGCGGAAAAAAAGAGCGCGCGGCGCCGGCCGCCGTTAGAGTGAAGAAGATGCTTGGGGAGAGCAAAGCGACGAGCAGCTTCGCCGTCAGGGACCTCAACGAGGCGAGGAACTTCTACGAGGGGACGCTCGGGCTCGGCGCCGAGGTGCTCGACCAGGAACACGGCCTGACCAAGCTGAAGCTGGCCGACGATTGCGACGTGCTGATGTACCTCAGCGCTGACATGTCACCGGCCAGCTACACGATGCTCAACTTCGAAGTCGACGACATCGACGCCGCCGTCGACGACCTCGTCTCCCGCGGCGTCAGCTTCGAGCGCTACGAAGGCTTCGACCACGACGAGAAGGGCATCGTCCGCGGCCCCGGGCCGCAGATAGCCTGGTTCAAGGACCCGTCGGGGAACGTTCTCTCGGTCCTGCAGCAACCCTGAGCCTGCTGCTGCGTGGTCGGCGAACGCAGCGAGGAGGGGTTCCCGGCGCTGACGCTGGAAAGCGAGGCCCTGGGCGGAGTGGAGGCGATCTTCGTCCCCGAGGCGGGGATGGTCTGCTGCTCGCTGCGCCACCGCGGCAAGGAGTTGCTCGGGCAGCGCGGCGGCCTCGGCAAGTACGTCGAGGCGGGCTCGACGATGGGGATCCCGTTCCTGCACCCCTGGGCCAACCGGCTCGGGCGGAGCTGCTTCCAGGTGGACGGGCGGGAGGTGGACCTCGGGCTGGAAGGCCTGCACGTCAAGCGCGACGGCAGCGGGTTGCCGATGCACGGGTTGCTGACGGCGACGCGAGGCTGGCAGGTCGAGCGGCACCTGGAGCGGGAAGGCGAGGAAGAGGACGGCGGCGTCCTCGCGGCGAGCTTCGACTTCGGCGCCTACCCGCGTTTGCTGGAGGCGTTCCCGTTCCCGCACCGGGTCGAGATCGAGGCGAGGCTGGAGGGGGCGGAGTTGACGATTGCGACGACCGTGCGGGCGGGCGGGGAGGGAAGCGTGCCGATCGCCTTCGGCTTCCACCCCTACCTGCAGCTGCCGGCAGTGGAGCGGAGCGAGTGGGAGATCGAGGCGCCGGTGCGGGAGCGGCTGGAGCTCGACGGGCAGATGCTGCCGACCGGGCGGCGGGAGCCGGTCGAGATCGAGAGCGGCCGGATGGGTTCGCGCACCTTCGACGACGCCTTCCTCGCGCCGCCGAAGGGCGAGCCGTTCGTCCTCGCCGGCGGCGGGCGCCGGCTGGAGCTGCGGATGGGGGAGGGCTACCCCTTCGCCCAGGTCTACGCGCCGGCCGACCTCGACGCCGTCGCCTTCGAGCCGATGACGGCGCCGGCCAACGCGCTGGTGAGCGGCGAAGACCTGCGGATGCTGGCAGCGGGGGAGAGCTTCACCGCCACCTTCGCGATCACGATCGCCGAGACCGGCTGACCTGACCGCCGCCCAGCTCCCGCGCCACCGCGTCGCGGCGGTAGTCGAAGATCTGCGTCCACGAGCCGCCGCGGCGGCTCGCTAGGAGTGCGCCTCTGGGTTGTGGCGGCAGTACCAGTTGACGCCGCTGCATCCTCCGGCGCAGGGGGCCGGATTCGTCGTCTTCGGAGCTTTCGCGTCTTCGAGCCGCTGGATGGGGATTTGGCCGTCGGCCTTCGCCACGAATCGCCCTCCGAGGTAGCGGCCTTCGTCGAGGATCTTGTACTTCGCTCCCTGGAGGCTGACATCGACCACGTACGCTCGCTGCCGCCGCAAATTGGTGTCACCGTCTCCCTCCTGCGGCACAACAGCGAACACTGTGTCGCCAGCCAACAGCGGAGGGTTGAAGGCGAACCAGAAGGCGAGGAACATTCCGCGAAAGAAGTAGCCGGCGACTACGGCGATGATCGTCGCGATGACGGCCCAGGCTACGAGCGCCGTACCCGACGATATGTCGCCCATGTACGTGGGGATGCCGACTACGACGAGGTAGACGAGGGCGGTCGCCATCGCCCGGTGGAAGAACCAGAAGCAAGTCGTGTACTTCCACATCTCTCCCTCGCTCTTCTCGCAGGGAGCTGGTCCAGAGAGCCCGGAGACTTTCGGCAGGATTACGTACCAGTCGACAAGGCTGGAGAGGAAGACACCTAACACCCCGACTACGACTCCAACGATCAGTGCGCTTACGAAAGCGCTCGAGTCGGCCAATGGTGCGATTCCGTAGTGGGCGCAGGCGAGCGCCACCGCGAGTCCGGTGAAGCCGGCCCCGATCCACTGCAGGCGGACGAGGCGGTCGAGCTTCTGGCGATGGTCCGGGGCGTATCGCTTGACGCGCCGGCCGTTGGCGAGAAGGCGGTGACCCTCAGCCGCCAGGGCGCCGGAGGCAACGAGGAGTCCGGTCGCGGTCCAAGCCGCGGCTTCGCTCAAGCCCATCAGGGAGAGCAGAGTCAGTGCGATCACCGTCACGCCGGCATACGCACTCATCGAGTACTTCGGCTCCACGCGGCCGGACCCTAATCAACCTTTAAGTACCCGGCTGTAGAAAACGAGGACGATGGGCACGGCTGGTTTCGAACCAGCGTTGTCTGCCAGATCGCGAACCGAAAGACGCAGGCCCGCTTGCGGACAAGAGTTTACCCCCTTATAGGGCGGCAGTACTGGCTCGCTTCTAACGTCCGATCCCCCGCTCGATGGCGTGGTCGAGGTGGCGCTCCCGCGCCCGCTTCAGATTCAATTGCCGCTGACTCTGCTGGAGCCGGCGCTCTGCCCGGTCGTGCTCCAGGGCTCTTCGGGGCTCCTTCGGCCTCACGCCCAGAGCGTTGTCTCTGTCCCGAATGCCATTTCTCAGTCGGTAGCCCTCGATTCCCCGCACCGCTTTATCCCACTCGCGGGCTTTCGTCGGATCGCTCGGTCGCTCGCCCAGCTCTGCCTTGATGTAGCTGGGCGGTGAGACCCGGGCCGCTGCGGCGGCAAGGCGTTCGCGGTCGGCGAGCACCGACTGGATCACCGCCTCCTTCGCCCTCGCCTCATGGGGGACCGCGGGCAGCTCGCGGCGCTCGGCCTCCAGGCGGTTACGTGCTTCCCGCATCCGGCCTTCGGGCAGTCGCTCGCCCTGTCTCTCCAGAAGTCGAGCGATCTGTTCGTGCTCGGCGACCCGTTCGGCATGGCGGAGATGAGCCTGCTGGTTTGCCTGCTCGGCGCCGATCTCCGCGCTCAGCTCATGCAGCTGCTGTATGAGCTGGTCTGAGGGCATCTGGGCAAAGCGCGAGCGCAGAGCCTCATCCATCGCCGCGGTCTGGGCGCCGACCCGCTCGGCGGCTTCGGCGATGTGCTCAAGGCCGCCGCGCAGGTAGGGGGAGGGCGGCGCGATCTCCTCACGGGCGAGCTGCACCTCGGGGGTGGCGTAGAGGAAGGTCTCCCCGCGGGTCCGCGAAGTCGCGACGTAGAACTCCTCCCGCGTCATCGAGGGGTCGGCCATCACGAACGCCGAGTCGAGCGTCGCGCCCTGGGCCTGGTAGATCGTCGCTGCGTAGCCGTGCTCAATTGCCGCCGCTCCGTCCCTTGGGTTCACCCGCCCCAAGAAGACGGAATCGACACACACCCGCTTTGCGGTGTCGATTCCGTCCAACCACAGACGCCGGGACTCGCCGTCCACCTCCGCTATCCGCCAACGCTCCCTGTTGAAGACCTGAAGCTTCTGGTCGTTGATCCGGGTGATCACCTGATCGCCGGCCGCGAAGCGTGCCTCGCCGACGCTGATCTCCTCGGCGCCGAGCCTTCCTTCGGTGCGCATCCGCCTCCGCGCCATTGCATTCAGCTCGCGGACCTCGGCGTTCCGCTTCGCGATCATCTGCGCGTCGGAACCTTCGCGGTAGCGCTCCCACCAGTCGGCGACCATCGCCTCCCGCCGCGCGACGGGATCGTCTGAGACCGTGACCCGCTCGGCTCTTTGATAGACCGAGATTGCCTCGCTGCCGGAGCCTTCGCGGATCAGCTTCGCCGCCTCGCGGTCAAGGTCGTGTTCGTGGCGGATCACTTCATCGAGCACCACGGGATCGGTGCGGGCGGCAAGGGCACCGAACATCCCGCCGGACTCGATCTCGCCGAGCTACGCGGGATCTCCGATCAGGACGAGCTTCGCCTCGGCGCGCTGGGCGTGGTCGATCAGCCGCGCCATCGCCCGCGAGTCGACCATCCCGGCCTCGTCGACTACCAGAACGGAGCCACGCGCAAGCGCCTGTTCGTCGGCAGCGGCGCCGCGGTCTAGCTCGGCCAGCAGGCGGGCGACGCTCGTCCCATCCAGGCCCTCCGAGCGCAGAACGTTCGCAGCCCTCCAGGTCGGCGCCGCGACCCGCAGCTCGTTGCCGCTATCAGCCCATCCGTGGGCCGCGGCCACCACGGCGTAGGTCTTGCCGGTCCCGGCCTCGCCAACGACGATCACCAGCCCTTCGCCGCCGGTTAGGAGCCGCCGCACCATCGCCTTCTGGTCGGGCTTCATGCTCGGGCGCTGGGCGAGCACGCGAGCGATGATCAGCTCAGAGGCAACAGCGCGGTCGTCGGAAGAAGCCATCGCCTCGGCGCTTGCGAGCGCCTTCTGCTCCAGCTCCCAGATCGCACGGGTGGTGTAGCGCTCGCCCCGCGGCGTCTCCGCGATCCGGATCACGCCGGGGGTTGCGAGGTAGGCGTCTGCCAGCTCGACCACCTCCGGGCCCGGGGCGCCGGCCGGCAGGCAGTTGGCGACCGCCTGGATCGCGTCGCGCCGGTCGAAGTGGGAGGCGTGGGCGGTAAGCGAGGCCTCCACGTCGACGACGGCGACCCGCCCCTCCGGCGCCTGGCGCTCATTGCCGAAGGTCGCGCGGATCGCCTCGCGGTCGAGCCCGACCTCCTCCCCCTTTGCCCGCCAGACCTCGCGCAGGCTCTCCGTGGTCAGGTCCCGGTCCTTGGCCTCCCTCGTCGCCAGCGTCGCGACCTGCATCGCCCGCGCCGAGGCGCCCTCGCCCGCGGCCTCGAGGATTTCCGCGCGGCGAGTGGAGAAGGCGCGCAACTGCTCGGGGCTGAAGCCCTCGGTCTCCGAAAGCCCGTTGACGACCTCGCGCCAGCGCACGCCGAGCCGCCGGGTCAGCTCGTCGCGCAGGTGGGCCTCGTAGACGTAGCTCGCGGTTTTCGCGTGTTCGTAGATCGCCGGGTGGTAGAGGCGGGTCCAGCGCCCTTCGGCAAAGGTGGCGTTGGCGACGAGGACATGGGTGTGCAGCTGGGGATCGCCGGCGCGGGAGGAGCGGTGGACGTAGCCCGTGGCGAGGAACCCGTTGCCCTTGAGGAACTCATGGCCCCCGGCGCCGCGGCGGGTCCAGCAGGCGGTCTGCTGGAGGTAGTCGAGCCCCGCCCGCACCGCCTCGGCGTGAGCGGCCTTGACCTCGGCGGCGACGGGATGGCCGCCGAGCGCCCAGGTCAGCGAAACGGACTTCGGCGCCGAAAAGGTGAGATCGAAGCCGGGGACGGCGCCGCCCTCGACGTGGCGAAGCCCGAGCGGCTCGCCCGTCGAGGGGTTGTGCCCGGTCAGCATTCCGACAAGCTGGGCGGGCTCGACCTTGCCTTGCAGGCCGAGGTCCGCAGCGGCGTCGCCGAGCCAGTAGCCCTCGGCCTCAGCCTCACCCGAATAATAGTCCTCGGCGCCTTCTGCGACCTTGCCCAGGTAGTAGCGCTCCTGGCCACGGCCGAGCTTGCCGATCGAGAGCATCAGACGCGCTCCTGGAGGCGACAGCAGACACCTCCCGCCGCTCCTCCGAAGGATCCGAGCGCTGCGGCATCCATAGCGCCGAAATGCGTCCCGACGGTCGGGCGCCCCGTTGATCACTAGACAGTGATAGGGCGTGAGGGGGTCTGCAGTTTGCAGTTCGGACGTTCTGGCAAGGCTCGAACGCTCGTTCGTCCCACGCAAAAAGTTGGCAGCATCTAGGACGCGATCTTGGAGGTCGAAGGTTGGGGGTAGGGTAGGAGTTTGCCGCTAGGCTTCTGAAATGGTCGGAGTAGGTAGAAGTAGGCCCCGCATATCTGCGGGGCCGGCTAGAGCTCAGGAGCCCTTGGTCTGTGCGATGGCAGGGAATACCGCCGAGGTTGCATCGATATTCAATTCACTCACCTCCCTTCAAAGTCCGGATTTCTGCGGACTACCGGACATTCTCCGGGGAGATGCGGACCGAGATGGCTGACAAGCCACTCGCGATCCAGGCCTTCACGCCTCGCCTGTTAAAGCTGCTAGGCCATGAGCGCCGTTACGCGATCTTCTTGCGATTAGGAGATAGGCCGTGGACGTGCGAGGAACTGGCCGAGGATCTGAACGAGGACATCAAGCGCATCTATGAAGACGTTGGGCTGCTCGCCAAGGAAGGGGCGGTCGAGTTGATCGGCAAGGAGGCAAGTCCACGAGGCGGTCGCCAGCACTTCCGGTACCGGGCGACCCGCTACACCTTTGATGCAGACGAATGGGACGCGCTGCCGGCTCTTCAGAAGGAAGCAATGAGCGTCGCGATCTCGAAGATCCTGGTTCGCGAACTAGCCGAGGCTCTGGCCGCTGGCACTTTCGACGCTCATCCCAACCGGGTCTTGGTGCGCTTCCCTCTCGTCACGGATGACGAGGGTCTTAGAGAAGTCAACGCCATCACCATGAGGGCCGAACGCGAAGTCGCCGAAGTCGCCCTCCGGAGCATGGGCAGGAGTGATGACAAAGATTGGTCACCCCTTCGACTTACGGTGGCCTTTCTCTCGTTCCTAAGCGTCGAGGATCAGAATGAAAATTCTGAATAACTCCGGTTGATTGACGACCGGTCTTCCGTTTGACTGCGCGAATAGTTCGCTCCCAATGGAGCTAGCTAAAGCAACGCACGCGACTAGAAGGCGGAGCGGGCGCGCCGTGAAGTAGAAACGCCGCCTCCTCTTGCTCGAAGAGGAAGAGATATTCGATGGACTCTTTTGAACCTAGCGGCCGTAGGCTCTTGGGTAGCCAGGAAAAGGCCCTTAGTAACCCGATCCGCCTGAAGATCATGGGGCTGTTCACAACTGATGAATCGCGACCCCTGACTGCAGCGGCGGTGACCGATGACCTTCTCCGCTTTGCGAACGTTTCGGTCAGCCAGGTCGCTTACCACTTGGCGCGTCTGCGCGATGCCGAGTTGATCCCAGCCGAGAAAGCCCAGGGTCGGTAGCGGCAGATGAGGATCGAAAGAACCCCTAGGCAGACTCCAGAGGGTGCGCCACGGAGTAGCCCGACCGCCGGCTCCCGGTCGTCGGAACCCGATCGCCTCGAGAGCATGGTCTGGGAGGAGCTTGCGCCTCGTCTCCTTCACCCCACGAAGCTGGCGTTCATTCAGGCGCTCTTAGAAGCTGGCGAGCCCCTTCCTTTAGCGGAGCTGGCCGAGGTTGCCAAGATTGCTAAGGACCACGCCGAGCAACACTGCAAAAGGATGCGCACGGCGGGAGTTCTCGAAGTTGTGAAGGTCGCCAGCCGCGCAGAGGGCGAGGGGGAGGAACCGTTCTATTTCTTCCCGAGCCCCGCAGAGCCGGTGACGGCGACTCCTACCACCCCCGAGGACCGGTAAAGAATGCCAATCTCGTTGAATGTGGGGCACTACCGCGACCGCTTGGTCGACGCGAATCTCCGCCGGTGAACTGACGGTGGCGATAACGCTCAAGCCCAAGGAGCGGGACGCGATCTTCGCGCAGATTTCCGCTGACTTCACCTTGTTCGGCGATCTGGAAAAAGCCATCGAGGAAGGTAACGAGGAGCAGTGCTACATCCTCGGGCGAATCCTGAGCGATGGCCTCCTTCTCTTACTTGACGGGGGGATGGGCTGGCGGCCGCGAACGGGCGAACCGGCCGTCCTCACCATCCCCGATGAGGAGCTGCTGGCGATCATGGGGCGTCTGCGGGAGCGGATGGTGAGGCTGTACGAGTCGATTCGGCCCGCGCGAGAAGGATCACAGGCTGAATGGGATGAGATCGCCACGATCCGGGACACCGCCGGTGAGGTCATGAAGCAGGCGAGGGAGCGAGGGTGAGCGAGTACGAGGGCTCGCCACTAGACATCGATCTGCGGGTGGCGCTGGGCATCGTCTACGACTCGCCGACCGAGGCGCGGCGGCTGCGGCTTCTGAATGCGCTCTGCGAAGAGACGGCGAGGTTAACGGGGGTGCTGGCGTGGGAGGAAGAGGACGGCCATGTGCGCCTGATCCTCAACGTCGGCGCGCTGTCGGCAGCGGTGACGATTCCTTTCGATGACGACACCCGCTGCACCATCAGCCCGGACGGGACGATGAAAGGCGTCCTCCCGAATGGGGAGTCGTGGATCGTGACACCGCAATGGGCCGAGGCATGACGACCCGTCGCCATTCCCGCTGGGTTGCAGATGCTCACCTGTGGCGCTGAGGGTGGCAGCATGAAGGGCGTCGTGGTCGTTGACTGGTCGTCTGCGGCGCCCTTCAGGCTCGCCGGCCGATCTCTTGACGGTTTGACGAAGCTCGAGCCCCCGCCCCATGCCTCGTAGACCCCCCTAGGAGCCTTACGACGGAGGCCGACGGTCTACACCTTCGGCGAGCCCGAGCTTGTCGACGTGGACGATCGCACCGCGCATGTCCTGCGCTTGCGGTCGGGCATGTGGGATGGCCTGCTCTACAACCTCGATGAGGTGGGGGAGAAAGTCGGTATTTCCCGCGAGAGAGTCAGACAGATCCAGAGGGACGGGCTTCTTCGGATTCATCACTTCCGCGAAGCACAGCGGCATCTAAGGGAGGAGCCCAGGAAACGGAGAGTCCAACCCGAACTTCGGTCCGAGGCCGGTAGTACCGCTGTTCCTGGTTCACCCCTAAGCGCTGTGTCCGATGGTCCATTCCCCGGGTGGGAGCTGTACGTCGCGAATTTTGTTCACCCGCTCAAGGTCGCAATTGTGGAAATCCTCTGCTGGATGGAAGCTCCGCTTTCGGTGGCCCAGCTCTCGAAACTCTGCCGCGGGGGAGGAGAGTCATTTCGGGAACCAAACGTGCGTTACCACCTGCACCAACTAGTCAAGGTAGGTGTCTTGGAGATCGTCACGTCTAGCCCCTTCGATCAGGAAGGCGAAGTCGACACGTTCTTCTACTTCGCCAAGAGAGCCGGATCAAGCGACCTAGGATCGTCTTTCAGCGTGAGCACCCTAGGAACTTAAATAAATTAATGGCAATTTTAAGTACCCCGGCTGACGCTAGCTCGTGTAGGGTCGCCCCACGTCACTCACTCGGTACGCGCTAGGTATCGCGGGTTCCGATCTCGGCTAACAGACAGTGGGAGGAACCTTGCGCTTCAAGTACGGACTGCTCTTTGCTCTGCTTTTGACGGCTCTTGCCGCAGGTCTATCTCTTACGCCTCCGGCGGCCCGAAGCGACGAAACGACGAGCGAAAGCGCCTCACTCGAAGTGGCGGCTTCTCCGTCGGCCGAAGAACTCCCCGGCAAGCGCACCGCTACCTCAGACACCTTCCGCCTCCATTCCGGTCTTCGCGAAACCCGGATCTACGGCACGCCCGTCAACTACGAAGAACCCGACGGCAAGTGGCTGCCGATCGAGGAAGGCCTCGAAGAAGGCGAGAGTGGAGAAATCGTCAACGGCGCGAACTCGCTCGACATCGAACTTCCCCCCGACCTTCAGGGAGGCCCCACTCGGATGGAGAGCGGCAGCCAATGGGTCAGCTCTCGCATTCTCGGGACGGACAGCGAGGCCGCGGAACTGGAAGATGGAGCGGCGGTCTACGAAAGCCCTGAAGCCGATGCCTCGTTCGAATACACCACCCTTCCCGACGGCCTCAAGGAGGACATCGAACTTGCTGGGCCGAACTCGCCCGCCGCCTTCCGCTACTCACTGAGGGCTTCAGTCGGTCTTTCCCCCAGGCTTCTCGACGACGGCTCGGTGGTCTTCCAAGACACCGACGGACAGACCGTCTTCCTGCTGCCAGCACCTACGATCGCGGATGCCGGTTCGACCCACCCGGACAGCACTCACGTCGCCTACTCCCTCGCCCCAGCGGAAAATGGGGCCTGGACCCTCGCAGTGGAAGTCGACGAGTCTTGGCTTGCCGATCCGGATCGACGCTGGCCTTTATCGATCGACCCGACCGTGCAACTAAAAAGCGGCGGTACGAGCGACTGCCAGTATTGGCTTCGTGAACCCGGGCGGCTCACGAATGAAACCGGCAATCGGCCGCCCGAATGTGGACGCTATGGAACGGGGACCTTGCGTGCCAGTGTCAGCAACGGTGGCAGTGAAATCTATCGCTCCGCTCTCAAGTTCAGCCTTGGCTCCATCCCAAAAAACTCCTCCATCGTCTCAGCGGGTGTCAACCTTTACGATCCCTCCGAAGCTAACAGCGTAGGGCGGGTGCAACTGCGCCGTATAACCCGTAACTGGGAAGAAACTCTCAACTGGTTCTACGCAATTCAGAATCTAAATCCTAACAATCAGTGGAAAATTCCAGGTGGCGATTTTGCCGAAGAAGGAAGTGAACTCTCCACGGGAGAAAGAGGAACGGCGGCCGGCTGGTGGACGTTCACCAAAGGCCTTCCAGTCCTTGTGTCGGAATGGGTGGAAGGGACTAAGCCGAACTACGGTCTGATCGTGAAGCTTGCCTCCGAGTCGTCCTGTGGAAGCGGATGCACGTTCAAGTTCGACTCAAGTAGCGGCACGAATTCTGAAGCGCTGCGACCGTATATGTCAGTAGTCTATCGCCCGCCGGCGCCTTCCTCCAGCCAGGTCGTCTCGCCTACGGAAGGGACCCGCACCGCCCGGCGGCTCAAGCTCAAGGCCCACTGGACCAGCCCCGGAGTAACCGGCGTCACGTTCCTATACAGGGAAGGGAGGACGGGCGCCTTCCAAAACATTCCCCCTGAACTAGTCCACAAACCAAATGGCGAAGCCTTGGCCAAATGGCCCTACGCGGTTTCAGGGGTGGAAGAAACCGAATCGCTGTATTTCGACGCGGCCCACGCATCGTCCAAACTTCGGAAAGAAGGTGGGCCGATCCAGGTGCGAGCTTGGTTCGACGCGCTCGCGCCCAGCTCCGAAGGGCTGACCAGCCCCGTTGAAGTCGCCGTCAGCCGCTTCACGGGTGGGGCGCACGACGGCACCGCCCAGGTCGGCCCGGGCAGCCTCAATCTGATGACGGGCAACCTCGCGCTCGGCCGGACCGACGTTTCGGTTCCCGGTTTTGTTTCGAGGCTCGAATTCTCCCGGTCCTTCAATACGCGCGGTCTCGGGGCCGAAGGCAGCAAACAAGCAAGTGAAGAAAACAAGAGCGCACTCGGCGCAGGTTGGAAGGCGGGGGTTCCGGTCGAAGAAGCAGGTGGCTCGGATTGGCGCAATCTCAGGCTGGTGGAATACACCGAAACGATCGGCGGTGAAGAAGGGGAACCAGCGGAAACCTATTCGGTTGCCTACGCCCTGCTGACGGATCTCGAAGGCGGTGAACTTGCCTTTGAAAAGCGATCAGATGGGACGTATGCTCCGCCGCCGGAAGTGAGCGGCTGGTCGCTCACCGCGGAAGGGGCGAACCGGTTCGTGCTCGCCGATCCGTCCGGCAACCGCACCACCTTCGACAACCTCGGAGGCGGCAGCGAATACGTGCCCACGGCAATCTCGCAGGTGGGTAGTACCGGTCCCTCCACGCGGATCGAATACGAACTGCCCGAAGGAAGAAAGCGCATCCACATGGTGGTGGCGCCGACGCCTGCCGGGGTCGGTTGCATAACCCAGGCTGAAGCCACGAGCAACGTAGGCTGCCATGCACTGATCTTCACCTACGCTCCCGCCACGACCTGGGGGGCGCCGTCGGCTGACGGAGAACGACTCTCGAAGATCACCTATTACGCACCAGGAACCGGTGGCCCTTGGGATATGGCCAGCTACAAATACGACGTCAATGGCCGTCTGATCGAAGAGTGGGATCCGCGCATCTCACCCGCCCTCGCAGAGAAATACACGTACAACTCTGCGGGGCAGCTCGCGACGATCACTCCCCCCGGACAGAAATCCTGGGAACTCGAATACGCGTCGTTCGACGAAGAAGCCGGCGGCGGCCGCCTGGTTGCGGCCAAACGCGACAGCCTCGTCGCCGGAACCGCGCAGACCACGGTCGCCTACGGTGTCCCGCTCTCGGGGAGTGGTGCGCCATATGACCTAGGACTGAACGCGATCACCCAATGGGGCCAGAAGGACCTGCCGACGGACGCCACCGCCGTGTTCCCTCCCAACGAAGTGCCGTCGAGCCTGCCGGTTACCTACACCAGCGCAACCATCTACTACCTGGATGCGGAAGGGTATTCGGTCAATACGGCCAGACCCCAAGGAGCTGGAATGTCCGGTCCGTCAATCGATACCAATGAAGCTGATTCATATGGCAATCCGGTTCGCGAGCTGACGCCCGCGAACCGCCTCCGCGTGCTTGCGAAGCCCGAAGGGGAACGCAAACAGACCTGGGAAGCCCTTGAAACCAAACGCCACTTCAACGAAGCGGGAACCCAGATGGTCGAGGAATGGGGCCCTGTTCACCAGGTGCGCCTCGAATCCGGGTCGGTGGCTCAGGCCCGCCTTCACAAGATCGTCGAATACGACGCCGGTTGGACCGGGCTCGCGCCCAAGCCTCACCTGCCAACCCGCGAAGTGACCGGAGCCAGCATCGCAGGAGAAGGGATCGATGCCGATCAACGCACGGTGGAAACGAAGTACGAATGGAAACTTCGCAAGCCGATAGAAACCATCGTCGATCCGGGGGAAGGCAACCTCGCCATCAAGCAAGTGACCGCATACGACGAAGCTACGGGCCTACCCGTCGAGGTCAGACAGCCGTCGAATTCCGGAGGTGGTGGAGCGGGAACGACGAAGACCGTCTACTACTCGGCAGGCGGAAGCACGTTCGCCGAATGCGGTGAACACGCTCAGTATGCCGGCCTCCCCTGCAAGACCACTCCGGCCGCCCAGGCGAGCGGGACCGGACGGCCGCAGCTGCTCGTCAAGACGGTGAAGTCCTATAACAACCTCGACGAGCCGACCGAAATCGTCGAAAGCCCGGCTGGGGGGACGGCAAATGTCCGCCAGACGAACATTGCCTACGACGCTGCAGGGCGGCAGCTGAGAAAGATAATCACGGGAGGGGGGACCGCGATCCCGAAGGTCGAAACCGAATACAGCAGCACCCTGGGCCTTCCGATCGCTGAACGATTTAAGTGCGAATCTGAATGCGGCAACCCCCAGTTCCTCACCTCGTTTGGCTACTCAAGTCAAAGTCACACCGGTCTGAAAAGCCCGTCTGACGTCGCGGTCGACTCCTCCGGCAACGTCTGGGCGGTAGACAAGGGCAACAACCGCATCGTCGAGTACAACGAAGCAGGCGAATACCTCCGCGAAGCTGGCTCACTCGGCTCCGGCGGCGGTCAGCTCAGTTCTCCCTCGGCGATCGCGCTGGATACCTGGGGCAATCTCGACGTAGCCGACACCGGCAACAACCGGGTCGTCCGCTTCGACCCCGAAGGCAAATTCAAGGCTGTGATCGGTGCCGACGTCAACAAGACCAAGGTCGATGCGGGCGGTACTCAGGCCGAACGCAATTACTGCACCGCTTCCTCGGGGAACGTCTGCCAGGCTGGGAGCACCGGGAGCGGCGAAGGGTTGATGGCCGAACCCGTCGGAATCGCCAGCAGTGCTGGGGGTGGCGGCTCCGTCTACGTGGTCGAGCGCGCCAACAACCGGGTCGAGAAGTTCGGCCTGCAGGGCGAACTCCTGGCCAAATTCGGCACGGCTGGCGCCGGCGCCGGGCAGTTCAGCCAGCCGAGCTCGATCGCGATCGGCCCCAAACACCTCTGGGTAGCCGACACCGGCAACAACCGGATCGAGAAGTGGAGTTTCTCCTGGACCTACGAGGGCCAGTTCGGCATCGAAGGCTCAGGCAACGGCCAGCTTAAAGCTCCGGCCGCCGTCGAATCAGATGCCACCGGCAACGTCTGGGTTGCCGATCAGGGCAACAGCCGCGTGCAGAAGTTCTCAGAAGCCGGCGAATACCTGGCGAAGTTCGGGACCAGCGGCAACTCAGAAGGTCAGTTCACCTTCAGCGCGCCCCCGGGCCTTGCCTTCGATGGCAAAGGCAACGTCCTCGTTGCCGATTCGGGCAACAACCGCGTCCAGAAGTGGTCGACCAGCGGCTTCGACAGCCAGGAAACGAAGACGAGCTACGACGCCCTCGGCCGCCCGGTCACCTACGAAGACGCCGACGGCAACAAAGCCGAAACCACGTACGACCTCGAAGGCCGCCCGATCAAAACGACCGACAACAAGGGCAGCCAGACGATCCGGTACGACCCGACCTCCGGCCTGCCTGTCGAACTCGAAGACTCCGCCGCCGGCGTCTTCACCGCGAGCTACGACGCCGACGGGAACCTCGTCAAACGCGGCCTGCCAGACGGCCTCATCGCCGAAACCACCTACAACGAGGCCGACGAACCAATGAGCCTCGCCTACACCAAGGGGAGCTTCTGCGGCGCGAGCTGCATCTGGCTTCAGTTCGGCCTGGAACGCTCGATCTCCGGCCAGATCGTTACGGAAACCGGCACCCTTGGGACTGACCATTACCGCTACGATAAGGCCGGGCGCTTGACTAATGCGGATGAAACCCCGCAGGGCGGCCAGTGCACTACCCGCGCCTACACCTATAACGCCGACTCCAACCGCCTCTCCAAGATGACCCGCTCGCCCGGCATCGGCGGGGTCTGCTCAGAATCAGGCGGTGCGACCCAGACCTACAAATACGACGGTGCGGATCGGCTTGAAGGGCCGACCTATGACAGCTGGGGGCGGATCACGAGCCTTCCTGGCGAATTCGCTGGCGGAAAAACCCTGACGACGAGCTATTTCGCCAACGACATGGTGGCCACCCAGGCCCAGAACGGGATCACCAACAGCTTCACCCTCGATGCCTCGCTACGCCAGCGCTCTCGCCTGCAGGCGGGCGGTCTCGAAGGGACGGAAATCTTACACTTCGACGCCCCGGGCGACTCCACCGCCTGGACCGAACGCGGCTCGACCTGGACGCGGAGCATCTTCGGACTCGGGGGCGAAGTAGCAGCGCTACAGGAACCCGGCAAAGAAATTCTGCTGCAGCTTACGAACCTACACGGGGATGTATCGGCGGTGGCCGGCGTTAGCCCGGAAGTGCCAAGCCTCAAAAACACCTTCACCTACGACGAGTTTGGAAACCCGATGTCTGGCACTTCAGGACGTTACGCCTGGATTGGTGGAAAGCAGCGCCGCACCGAACTACAGTCGGGGATTATCCAGATGGGGGTTAGAAGCTATGTGCCCGCTCTAGGGAGATTTCTTTCACTTGATCCGGTCGCCGGTGGGTCAGCCAACGTCTACGATTATGCGAATCAGGACCCATTAAATCAGTTTGACCTCACTGGCTGCGCACCCGGGGAAGCAACTCACAAGTGTGTTGTTAATTGCCTCAAGAGCCACTGTGGGGGACACAACTACGCCAAGGTCCAGCACTGCCTGGCGCAGTTTCACTCGACCCGCGACTTGCTGACCTGCTTCGGGAAGTTCTGTGACGTTCTCCCCGCGATACGCTGCATCGGTAGTTGTCCCAAAACGCCTAAGCCTCCTAAACCTCCGGGCGCAAAGCCGCCCAAACCAGCCCCTGAGGCACCAGTCGTGCCGGTGCCTGCGCCGATCCCTGAGCCGATTCCGATTCTCGTCCCGTAGCCTACTCCTAGGCTATCCTTGAATGATGAAATGTCACGAGGCAGTAACGTTAACTCGTGCTGCGGGCAGTGCTCGACTTGCGGTAAGTAGCAGTATTGGAGGCCCCTCTACGAGCGAGGAGGATTGCCGAGGACGGGGAATCGTGGATTTCCGGTCAGATCGACTCCTAATGACCGATCGACTAGTCACTCGGAGGATGGCGTCTCGAGCCAGTCGAAAGAAGGTTATGATTGCGGTGACCCGTCCGGCTCTCGCGCTCGGTAACTACATCATCGGGCGGGAGGCGTTTTATGAAGGTGGTGCCCGGTGGATACGTCGAGGGAGACAGTGGAAGGGGCCAGACGGCTCCGTGGGACTGGCAAAGACTACGTGGCACCCACTATTCCTACTTGAATTGTTTGAGCCGGTCATGTGCCCGCTTACCAGCGCACGCCCAGAAATGCTGGGCAAGACGGAGGTATATCGCTGCGAAGTAGCGCCGCGTCAGGAGGAGATGCTCCCTATTGCATTTAACTCGTGGATGCTCAGCCAGCCAGCGGACGTGACGGAGCGAAGGGAAACCATACGGCCACCTCGGGCAGTGCTCTGGGTCGCGAATGACGGGTTGCTCCGGGCATTTGCCTACGAGGTAGTCGTGGGATCCGGGAATGACTCTACCTTGTGGTCAACCACTAGACTATGTTCCTTCGGAACTTCGACCGCTGAGATCGGACACGTGGCGGATGAGTTGGCTGCGTGAGGGTCGGGCGAAGAGGGTTGCGTCCATGTTTGCCGGTGGTGTGTGTGTTGGCCTATTGGTCTCCGGTGTCATCCTCCTTACAGGCCATTCCCGGATTCTCGGGGTGGGCCTCATAGCCCTCGGGGTTTGTGGCATCGGGCTGGTGGGGCTTAGCGGAGTCAGAAGCAGAGATCAGTGCAAGGAACTGATCGTGGAGGTGCTTACGGAACTGTTCCGCTGGATATGAGCCTGTCGGATCAAGCTGTCGACTGGAGAGAGGCTATGAGTCGTCCAAGCGGAGCCACAACCTCCAGGACCGTTCGGAATGTGATCGAAAGCGGGCCGAAAAGGTCGATAACGACCATGCTCACGGTCTGTGTCTGGGTAGTGGTAGGCCACGGAGCTTCGTCGCCCATCCCTCCAACCCCATGTCCTGGTTCCCGCGTCTTGATTGGGCTATGAGCACCTTCGTCATCGCCCAAAGCCACTCGTAACCACGGTAATCTCGCGGCAATCGGCGCTAAGACGGCTGGGTAGAATCCCGCCTGAGGTAGCCCCGAACCCGCATGGCGGGTGGCCTAGCGGCATCCTGGCAAGAGAATGCCGCCCGGCCGCTCACACGACTGAAAATCGTGGTGTGCCGGTCGATCTCCCTCAGCTCACCCGCATCCTGACGATGGCGGCCTTCGCTCGATCAGACTTAGTTGGCGCGTAGTGCCGGCGGGTCGTAGCAATCTCTTTGTGCCGCAGCACCTCTGACACCACATCGATCGGGGTCGGTTCCTTCTCGTCGTTGAGAGCGATGGTTGCCCATGCGCGCCGAAAGCAATGAGGGGTGACGCGGGAGGTCATTCCGTTTACGGCGTCGATCCCTGGAGTCGCCTTCTTCAGGCCGACTCCGGCACGGATGCCGTGCCAGGTTGCGATCTTGGTGACGGTGGAAGGACTGGTCTTCCTACCGTTGACCGTCATGAGGACATAGGCGGTATCCGGATCGCTGAGGGCGTCCCTCATTGCCGGATGGCGTTCTGCTTCCGACAGCTGCCAACGGCGGTAGACACGGAAGGCGCGTAGTAGGGGCGGGGCGAGAGGGAAGATGTCCACCTTGCCGTTCTTGCCGATGACTTCCCACTCGGCCGCGTCTAGGTCGATGTCGGGCCAGCGGGCATCGGCATACGTCTTCCGGCGAGAAGGGGCATAGAACAGCCAATGCGCCAGCAGCACCGCCCGGGGAGGTCCGTCCGTCTTCAGCAGGCGCTCAACCTCCTCCTTGTTAGGCGTGTAGCCGCGCTTGACGATCACCTTCGGGGAGGACTCCAAGACGGTCGGATCGATATCGGGCAGTTCGTCGTCCGCTTGGAAATGGCGGTAGAGGAAGCGAAGAGCCGATAGATAACTCTTGCGGTAGGAGGCAGACCAGCCCGGGCCTTGCCGGCCATCTGGGTAGCCGCGGGCCTTGCACCACTCGCAGCGGAGGCGGGCGGGGTCGGGGCTCTCGCCACCTTGCTTCTCGAGGTGGCCCATGAAAAGGCGAACTTGCTTCTTATTCGCCCCGTAGAAGTCCGACCGGTGGACGCTTGCGAGGTACTGCGCGAAGTGGACCAGGTGGTCCCGGTAGCGCTCAAGCGTCGTACCGCCGACCCCGGCGTGGTTGCATTCGACCGCCTCGCAAATCAGCTGCTCGTTGGTGAGTCCCATTCGTAGCTCCTCGGACTGATCGAGGAACCGAGCGGGGGCAGCGTCAAGCTCTGCGATGGTCGTCTGCTGTGGACCCTCCATGAAGTAGGAGTGCCTTTTGGACGCGAAATGCCCCGTCTGAATCGGCCACTCCCTGGGAAGATCTGCTTGCTCGCCACCAGTTACGCTCGGTTTCTCGGGGTTTCCGAGCCCGGCGGTCTTTCGAGCTACAGAGCCAAACCCGCGACTGGTTTCGAACCACCCCCCGGTTTTTGGCTCTGCCAAGGGGTGCGTGATGGGCACGGCTGGTTTCGAACCAGCGACCTCTCGCGTGTGAAGCGAGCGCTCTCCCACTGAGCTACGCGCCCTGGGCCGCTGATGATACGACGCGGGCTGGGGAGGGTCAGCCGACGAGGCCGGGTTGGGGGATCGGCCCCTCGCCCTCGGGGAAGGGGCCGGTTGGCTCTGGGCGCTCGCTTTCCTCTTCGAGTGCATCCTTGCGCAGCGCCATGGCGACGAAGGGGTAGACGAGGGTCGAGAGCATCGCGGCGCCGACCAGGCCGGCGGCGGTGGACGAGCGCATGTGGCCGGCGTCGATTGCGATCGTCGTTATCGCCACCACCAGGGGCAGCTCGGTCGCCGAGTAGAAGGCGAGGGCGGCGCGGTCGCGGAGGCCCATGTCCTTGCCGTAGAGAAGCAGCATCGGCAGGCCGCGGACGACGAGGAAGAGGACGAAGAACAGCGCCAGCTTGCCGATCGCCGTGGCCGAGCCGAGGGCGGTGAGGTTGAAGGCGATGCCGCTGGTGACGAAGAAGAAGGGGACGAAGAAGCCGAAGCCGACCGCCGTCAGCTTCGACTCGAAGACCGCCAGCTCATGTCCCTTTAGCGCCATGCGGGTGATCAGGCCGGCGACGAAGCCGCCGAGAAGGACGTCGAGGCCGAGGTCGCCGGCGAGCAGCACCAGCCCGAAGACGAGCACCACGGTCACCCGCACCGCCAGCTGGCTGCTTGCCTCGAAGGTCCGTTCCAGCGCCGGCCAGCCCTGCCAGGCGAGGCGGACCGAGAGCAGCGCGATCGCGATCGCGAGGACGATGAAGGCGATCAGGATCGCCGACTCGTGCAGAGCGCTCTGGGTGGAGAAGAAGAGCGTCACCAGGAGGATCGGCCCGAACTCCCCGGCCCCGCCCGCGGCAAGCAGGTATTTGCCAAAGCGCGTCTTCAGCTCGCCGTTGTCCCGCAGGATCGGGATCAGGGTGCCGATCGCCGTCGTCGCCATCGCCACCCCGG
>Ga0157371_10000906_pt1 | contig 33362 bp, 30 predicted proteins | sample C45metaG_FD_113462 | JGI IMG/M metagenome (GOLD analysis project Ga0157371, IMG submission 113462) | Corn rhizosphere microbial communities from Kellogg Biological Station, Michigan, USA - C4-5 metaG | ecosystem: Host-associated > Plants > Roots > Rhizosphere > Soil | place: USA: Michigan... | reverse complement strand
GTCTTTTTGAATTTCCTGTTTCAGTCCCATAAACAATCGTGATTTTTTGTGTTGCATTTTTAGGTGCAACTTTCACCTCAGGTTTTTGTTTGGAAAGAACGCCATTAAGATAACCATTGATCCAGATAAGTTCTTCATTACTGGATGTATTAATGAGCTCTATAAGCGTGTTTAATTTCTGCTCAACTAACATGTGTATTTTTTTCAGATTGAAGGTTTGGGATTAAATGACTGTTTAATGGTTTGAAATAATATTCTTTACTGTTATTGTTTTCAAGCCATCTAAAATTTTCGTGAAGGGAAACGACGCGGCCGATAATGATCAATGTAGGTGAAACAAAATTTGTTTCTAAAATGTTTCTTTTGAAATCATACAAATTGTTGATCTGCACATTCTGAAAAGGAGTCGTCGCCTGCTCAATAATTGCGAGCAATTTATCTTCGTGAATGTGATGCGCGGTTAATTTTTCTACCACATTTAGAAGTGTTTCCGATGACATATAAAACACGAGCGTATCATCAGAATTTGCTAATTCTTTCCAGTATTCGTCAGTTACAACATCGGATTTATAATAAGTAAGAAAACGCACGGAAGTCGCGTAACCTCTTGCCGTCAGTGGGATTCCGGCGAAGGCCGCTGCTCCCAGAGCAGCGGTCACTCCCGGAATGATTTCATAAGGAATATTATTTGCAACAAGCGTTTCAAGTTCATCTAAAATGTTTGAAAAAACAGATACATCACCTCCCTTTAATCGAACAACCAATTTTCCCAACAGTGCACTTTCAACCATCAGTTCATTGATGGTTTTTTGAGGCGTTGAAATGCCACGGCGGCATTGTTTTCCTACATGAATAATCTCTGCTTTTGGCGAAACATAATTCGTCAATATTTCTTTGCTTACTAAGCGGTCAACCAAAACGACGTCTGCATTTTGCAGAAAACGTGCAGCTTTCATAGTAAGCAATTCTGGGTCGCCAGGCCCGGCGCCTGCAAGAATTACTTTTCCGGTTTTGGGAGTTGTTGTCATACTTTACTATACTAAATTAGTAGGATTAAAAAATAAAAAAATTTAAGGAGCTATTGAATCATGCACGCTCCCACTGTTACACAACTTGTTTCGTCAATCAAAATAGCGCCCCCGTTTTGCCTGATCTTTTTATAAGAATCAAATGCCACAGGCGAAGCGGTTTTCACCGTCGCTTTAATAATATCATTCAACACGGCTTTTTCTGGAGAATAATTTTTCTCAAGCGTATTCACATCCAGCTTGTATTCAATATCTTTTATCACACTTCTAACCCGGCTGCTGTTGGTTTGCAATAAATATTTATTACCCGGAACCAAAGGTTTATTATCCATCCAGCATAACAAAACTTCAAATTCCTGTTCCAGCTGTGGGCGATTATTTTTCGGAACGATGAGATCACCGCGACTCACGTCAATATCATCTTCCAAATGCAAAACCACACTTTGCAAAGCAAAAGCTTCTTCCACTTCTTTACCATCAATTTCAATTGCTTTAATCACACTTTCAACCCCCGAAGGAAGAACCGTTACCGCATCACCTTTGCGATAGATTCCGCTGATCACTTTTCCTGCATAACCTCTGTAATCGTGTAGTTCAGGGGCTTGCGGACGAATAACATACTGAACAGTAAATCTTCCATCAGTAAGATTTATGTCAGAATCCAACTGCACATTTTCCAGGTAAGTCAACAAAGGTTCGCCTTCATACCAGGAAAGATTGGCAGAATTTTCAACAATATTGTCGCCATTCAAAGCGCTGATGGGAATGTATTTGACGTTTTGCAAACCAAGTGATTTTGCCACCTGTTCGTAGTCTATCACAATATTGTGATACACATCTTCTGAATAATTCACGAGATCCATTTTGTTGACCGCCACAACAATATGAGGAATATTCAACAAAGACGCAATGATAGAATGGCGGCGCGTTTGCTCGACAACTCCGTTTCTTGCATCGATCAAAATGATGGCAAGTTGCGAGTTGGAAGCACCGGTAACCATGTTTCTTGTATATTGAATATGCCCGGGAGCATCTGCAATAATAAACTTACGCTTTGGAGTTGAAAAATATTTGTAAGCCACGTCGATGGTAATTCCCTGCTCGCGTTCCGCACGCAAACCGTCTGTAAGAAGCGCGAGGTCAATTTCGCCATTGAGTTTGTTTTTACTTTGTTTTTCAATCGCTTCCAGCTGATCAATTAAAATAGATTTGCTATCGTATAGCAATCTTCCAATCAAAGTACTTTTTCCGTCGTCAACGCTGCCGGCCGTTATAAATCTTAGTATATCCATTTGTTTAGTTCGTAGTTTTTAGTTCGTAGTTCATGCCTATAAGGTTTTTAAATCTGAGCTTAAATTTTACTTTTTCAATTAAACTCACGTTTTAAAAATAACCTCCCTTTTTCCTGTCTTCCATGGCTGCTTCAGAAACTTTATCATCAATTCTTGTTTCGCCTCTTTCACTTGTTTTTGTGGCGATAATTTCTGAAATGATTCCGTCAATATCTGCAGCCTTTGATTCAACTGCGGCGGTACAAGTCATATCACCAACGGTTCGATAGCGCACTCTTTTTGTTTTGATTTCGTCTGTTGCATCCAATTTGATGAAATTAGAAACTGCAACTAATTGTCCCTGGTGTTCGATCACTTCTCTCTCATGCGCGAAATAAATTGCAGGCAATTCAATCTTTTCTCTTTTGATATAATTCCAGATGTCCAGTTCTGTCCAGTTGCTGATGGGGAAAGCGCGCACATTTTCTCCTTTATGAATTTTGCCATTGTAAATGTTCCATAATTCCGGCCTTTGCAATTTTGGATTCCAGCCTCCAAATTCATCTCTTACAGAGAAAATTCTTTCTTTCGCTCTTGCTTTTTCTTCATCTCTTCTTGCGCCGCCGATCAATGCATCAAATTTAAATTCCTCGATCACATCTAATAAAGTGTAAATCTGCAACTGATTTCTGCTGGCAAATTTTCCTTTTTGTTCGGTAAGATTTTTTTCTTTGATGGTATCTTCCACTTTCCTCACGATCAGTTTTTCCCCGATCTGATCGACAAGTTTATCCCGAAATTCCAATGCTTCCGGAAAATTATGGCCTGTGTCGATATGAACTAAAGGAAAAGGAAATTTTCCCGGGCGAAAAGCTTTTAATGCAAGGTGCACAAGAGTTATAGAATCTTTTCCACCGGAAAATAATAACGCAGGCTTTTCAAACTGGCCAGCCACCTCACGCATGATATGTATCGCTTCCGATTCTAATTGACCTAAATAATCTAAATGATATTTACTCATTTTTTTCTTTTTTTAAATTCAAATTACGATGCCTGCTGATGCACATGCAAGCCGCATTCTTTCTTTGTATTGTCTTCCCACCACCAGCGCCCGGCGCGGAAATCTTCTCCCGGCTTGATGGCTCTTGTACATGGCGCGCAGCCAATGCTTACAAATCCGCGATCGTGCAGGATGTTGTATGGAACATTATATTTATCAATGTAATCTTTTACTTCTTGTGTTGTCCAGTGTAGCAAAGGATGGTACTTGATGATCTGGTTACTTTCATCCCATTCCACTTGCTGCATATCATGCCGGTTTGGCGAATGTTCTGCACGAATTCCTGTAATCCAGATCGCATTTCCTTTTAAAGCTCTTTTCAAAGGCTCTACTTTTCTTACAAAACAACAGGCTTTACGCTGATCCACTGATTCATAAAAGGAATTAGGACCATGTTCTTCTACAAATGGTTCCAATAAATTATGATCAGGATAATATGCCTTGATTTTCGTATGATATCTTTCGTTAGTGGCGCTCCAGCAAGAATAAGTTTCTTCAAAAAGCCTTCCTGTATCTAATGTAAAAATCTTTACCGGAAGTTGATTGCTCAAAATCTTATCAGTAATTACCTGGTCTTCAAAACTAAAACTGGTGGAAAAAGTAACTTCATCAGGAAAATCTTTCGTCAATTCATGGATCACTTCTTCTATTGATAAATCATTTGCCTGTTCAGCAATTTTAGAGACCTGATTTTGTAATGGATTAAGCATTTTAGGGTTTTAGAAAATTCAAATAATTAGAAAAGAAAGATGTGTTGTTTTACAATTAAAATTGGAGGCAACAGCAACACATACGGCAGTTGGGAAGGCACAATAAAGAAGAAGATTGAATCATGTTGTATAATTTGAATAGTCTACCGCGAAGGTAGGGTAATCGATTTTAAAAAAATAATTTTTTTTAAAAAAGTTTCAAACACTCTGTTCAGACTAATAAAATGTAGCAGGTTTTGTAGTAAAAGAACAAATTCCCGGTAATTGCATTTTCGATTTATAAGAACAATAAATCATTTAAAGAAGAGGCAAAAAAGTGTTATTCGAGGAAATAAAAGCACTTACCTGTGGAACTGATTTCCCAACTTTATAAAAAGTGGGAAAGATAATATCCTTTTTACTAGTTGGTAAGCTAATCGGTAGTAATTCAAATTCTGGCATTTGATTTGTTTTATAGTAATCAAATTTAAAAATTCAAATTTCTCATAAGCAGTTAGTTTTGGTAAACGGCCCCTGTTTCTACAGGGGCCTTCTTTTTTTATATTCTTTTCTGAAGTATGTGATTTTATCCGAATACATTATTATAAACTTCGCTTTTCATAAATCCACCATAAGGAATGCAGCGGGAAAAAACGAATATCTCCAGACCTTTGTATTTCTTTTTATAAATAAAATCAAGATTTCTTCCTTTGTTCATTCTTACGTAGATCATTACATCCTCATTAATAAAATTCTTTTTCAGCAGGATGTTCGTTAATATTTTATTATGCAGAATCACTTTTTTAATAGAAGGATTGCCAGCCAGAAAAGGTAGCAACTGATCCTTAAACCTGTCAAACAGATAATCTTCGGCATTTGCACATAAACTGATTTTATTAAAATCCGCGGAGGTATAAGGGAGAATATCAAACCTTACAACAGATTCATGAAGAAAATCCAGGTAAGTCCTGTCCTTAAAATTTTTGTTAGAAAGGCCACTGGCTACATTTTGATAGTAAGTGAGTGGTAGCGTGCTCTTATTTTTGTAGTAAAGAAATAAATTATGATGAAAGTCTGAATAACTGTCCCAATTGTGTGCGCCGAAATGATTTCTGAAAGCGATTTTTTCGGGATTATATTCTGAATTAATTTCTATTAAAGCTATTTTTTCCCGCACATTCAGCAAATTTCCTCCCCAGTAATTGGGTAATTCGGTATGACGCAAATGAAGTGGTTCGCGAAGGTTTAAACTGTTAGAAATAGCTTGTACCTTACAGGCATAAATTTCAGGTGTATTTTTAAAACTATCAAACTCCTTCTGTACCTCTGAGAAAAATTTTTTCAACAATTAAAATTTTTAGGGTTTCAACTTTCCTTAATGAACGGCAATATTTTTTATTTATTGTTACAAGTGTTCATTTCTGTTAAAAAATTTTGGGGGAAAAAGGAATAAAAATGTTTTGCTGAAGAAAAAGCAATGAAAAATAACTTTGACGGTATTGTCAGTAAACGGACAAAAACCAGCTTTTTGTAATTATCTTTATTCTTCTTTTTCCAATCACGAATGGAATAATGATGGCGGAAGTTTAAATTGGTATTGATCTTTCAGTTTCTAGAAATATGAGCAACGGTTAATCTTATATTTTAAAATAAAGGAAATGGCTAAAGTTCAGGTTCGGTATATTGTCAACAATGTTGAGGAGGCTATAACATTTTACACTGCGCATTTAGGGTTTAAATTGGATATGCATCCGGCTCCCGCTTTTGCAATGTTATCCCGCAATGATCTTCGTTTAGTATTAAGTGCACCTAATCCTTCGGCAGGAGGAGGACAAGCAATGGCAGATGGCACTCAGCAGCGCCCAGGAGGCTGGAACAGGTTTGCAATTGAAGTAGAGAATATTGCTGCTGTTGCAGAAGCTCTTCGAAAGGCAGGAGTACATTTCCGGAATCAGATAGTTGCGGGCGTTGGTGGCAAACAAGTGATTATTGAAGATCCTTCAGGAAATCCTATTGAATTGTTTGAACCACTATTACCGCAGGCTAAACTTGAAGCGGATTAAGTTCCTTAAAGTTTAAACCCAATTGTAGCAACAATATTTCCGGCATTGTTTTTCAAATATGCCGGCACATTTGGTTTGTCTTCCAACCGATAAGGATAGTGAATATTTTTTGTCATTGAATAAACATAAGTAAGATCCAAAAAAATTCCCTTGTTTCGGTAACCGATTCCACCGGTGGCTTTGATCACATCTGAGGTTTCATTCTGATAAGGGTTTCCATAATAAGCGCCGCCTAATCTTACCATAAAAGTATTAAATTTCATTTCCCCTCCAATCCGCGCATTTATAGCATTTTTATAGAGATTATCAATAATCGTATTTAAAGAATTGTAATAATCCTGTGCATCCGCATTATTATCCATATCATGAAAAGACATGCCTTTATAATTTACATATTCAATATCAGCGGTTATAAATCCATGCTGGTTTTGAACATCAGCAATATCTGTTGCAAATAAATAAGAACCACTTAATATTAATCTCATTGGAGTAGTCATATCGTATTTGGATTCCAGCGGCTGTCCATCTGATAAATCGGTATTACTTTGATATTTTACTCCTGCCCCGCCATATCCTTCCAGGTCAGTAACGACCTGGCTTGTGTAAGAATCAGTAACCTGGTAGAAAGTAGGTGTATGAACCGCCAGTCCGAGCCTTACATTTTCCACCGGTTTAAAGATCATTCCGAATTTCCCATTTACACCTATACCTTTTGTGTCCAACGTTTCATTTGATTCAAAATAATTAAAATCGTTGTTTTGGTCATTGGAAGCATCAGTTTCTTTATAAGAAGCTTTACGGTTGTATCTCAAAAAAGGAAATGAGAGCGTACCACCAAAATACCATTTGTCTTTCAGATTAAACCCTGCTCCTACTGCTACATCAGTAATGCCGCCGGTTGTATTGATGCTGTTTTCCTGGATAAGGCCGGTTGAAGGATTGGCCAATGTACCATAGCCAGTTAGCATTCCGGAACTATCAAAATTAGGATTGATAAGATAAGTATTCAATGCGAGGCTGCTGGTTTCAGGGAACATAAAAGCTGCAGAATCGGGGTTGGTCGCATTATTATCAATTAATTCTTCCAAATATTTTTCAGAATACGAAGAGTTGGTATTCTTCCCTTTATAATAGACATGATTATTAAAGTCGGCTTCCCTGTTGATACCAAAACCAATTGAAAAGCTTTTTACACTTCCGCCATTGCGGGAAGGAGAACCAATAACAAATCCGGTAGTACCAAGGCTAAAGCTATTATCTGTAGCGCTTTCCGGATTATTCAGATAAGTTGACTTTGAATTTTTAAATGAGAACTGTGGAGTGACTACAAAATCACCGGTGTTATAGAAACCAATTCCCGCAGGATTGATGAAAAGTGAAGTAAATTCTCCGCCTAAAGATCCACCAGCGCCGCCAATAGCCTGGTTTCTTGCTGTTCCGCCCGGTTGACTTAAATACGAATATCTTAAAACATCAGTTGGTTCCTGCGCATAAGAACAAGTTACTGCCAATAAAAAAAATACGATTAAATAAGTTGCTTTCATAGTAAACGAATAAATAATTCTCTTTCTGGTTTTCTTTCAGAATTTAATTAATAGATGGTTTTAAAAAGGGATGAAAAATCATCCCTTAAACAAATTTATAGATATTCTATCTCCTGAAAGTTCTAACAGGTGCGCTGCCACTACTACTGCTACTGCTGCGGGAAGATGAAGATGGAGTGCTGACAGAAGGAGTATAAGACCGGGTTTCGTTGCTCCTGTTATTATTAAAGCTTCTTGAATTGTTGTTATCGTATCTGTTTATACTATTATTACTATTGTTTACATTGCTGTACCTTCTGCTGGTAGTATTCCTGCCAGGAGTATTATAAGTACGTCTTTCGGTTGGAGTAAATACTCTTCTGATCACATTGCCCACACCAGTGTTTCTAACCGGCGCAGCCGTTTCTGTTCTGCGAATTGGTTGAGCAGTTCCACGTGTTGTTGAATTTCCGCGACTGACGGTATTGTTATAGCTATTCAGATTATATCTTCTGGCCCCGGTATTTGTGTTTACACGCAAATCACCTCGGCCGGAATAAAAAATCGATGAATAGGGATTATAATAAGGCAAGAATCCATAATAAGGCGATAACCCGTAATAAGGTGAAAATCCATAAGAATAAGGAGAATAGAAGGTCATGTCGTTGTAAACGAAAGAATTATAAGGACTGTATATTCCTCCTTTTAATCCATATGGATTATAGGCATACGGAGTGAAGGGATCATAGCCGTAATAATTATATCCATAAGGATTATATAATGGATTACTAAAAGGGCTGTAAGGGAAAAGCGAATAAGGGCTATAGTTACCCATTCCCATACTAAAAGTAATAGAATTACGGTAAATCGGATTTTCGATTCCTCTTCTTATTTCCGTTTCTTCGTTTCTATATGAATAAGAATTTTTATCCTGTTCGGTGGCGTTACTGACATACTCATTTTGCTCGGGTGCTGGTGAATAATAAACATCATCCGGAGTTTGTGCAGAACGATAAGCTGTCGTGCAACTACCTAAAGCGGCTGCTACAGCAAAGAAAAGTATATGTTTAATTTTCATGACGATGAGTTTTATAAAAGTTTAATAATGAAGCTTATTTTTGCCACATCTTTCTGTAAATTTAAGACTATTCCTTTATTAATAAAAGAATGTTTTTATGAACGGTGTTAAAATAATTTATAGAGGGATATAAATATTGAAACTGAACATATAAAAATTAAGCATTAAAAAAAAGAGCAGCAGAAATGAGTAAAGAAATTACCAGCCGGCAACAGGATTATTCGCAATGGTACAATGATTTAATTTTAAAAGCAGGACTTGCGGATTACAGCGCGGTTCGTGGCTGCATGGTAATAAAGCCTTACGGTTTTGCCCTTTGGGAAAATATGCGTGATCAGTTGGATAAACGTTTCAAAGAAACCGGCCACGTTAATGCGTATTTTCCTTTATTTATTCCTAAAAGTTTTTTGAGTAAAGAAGCTGCGCATGTAGAAGGTTTTGCTAAAGAATGTGCTGTAGTAACACATTACAGGCTGAAAAACGATCCGGAAGGAAACGGAATTATTGTTGATCCGGAAGCAAAATTAGAAGAAGAACTGATCGTACGGCCAACATCTGAAACAATTATCTGGAATACTTACAAAACATGGATTCAATCGTATCGCGATCTTCCTTTGCTCATCAATCAATGGGCGAATGTGGTAAGATGGGAAATGCGTACTCGTTTATTTTTACGTACAACAGAATTCCTTTGGCAGGAAGGACATACCGCTCATGCTACAGCGCAGGAAGCGATAGATGAAACAATGCAAATGTTGCATGTATATGCAGAATTTGCTGAAGAATGGATGGCTATGCCCGTGATAAAAGGTGTAAAAAGTATCAATGAACGATTCGCGGGGGCTGTAGATACTTTTTGCATTGAAGCGCTGATGCAGGATGGAAAAGCGTTACAGGCAGGTACTTCGCATTTTCTCGGACAAAATTTTGCGAAGGCATTTGATGTAAAATTCAGCGATAAAGAAAATAAACTCGATTATGTATGGGCTACAAGCTGGGGTGTAAGTACAAGATTGATAGGTGCTTTGGTGATGGCCCACAGCGATGATGACGGATTGGTTCTTCCGCCAAAAATAGCGCCGATTCAAGTGGTGATCATCCCGATTTTTAAAAGTGAAGAAGAAAAGAAAATGATTGATGAAAAGGTATTTCCGTTAATGAAAGATTTTAAAGCCATTGGAGTTTCAGTAAAATATGACGACGATGATAGTCGTCGGCCTGGATGGAAATTTGCAGAATACGAAATGAAAGGTGTTCCGGTCAGGATTGCAATTGGCGCCAGAGATATTGGAAAAAATATAGCTGAAGTGGCTCGCAGAGATACAAAAACGAAAGAACCGGTAACGCTCGACGGTCTTGCAAATACCGTTTTGTTTTTGCTGGACGATATCCAAAAAAATATTTATCAAAAAGCAAAAGATTACCGGGATGCACACATTACCAAAGCCGATACATGGGAAGAATTTTTGAAAATTCTTGATGAAAAAGGCGGCTTCGTGTCAGCGCATTGGGACGGAACTGCACAAACAGAAGAAAAGATAAAGGAACTAAGCAAAGCAACAATCCGTTGTATTCCTTTGAATAATCCGAAAGAAAAAGGAAAAGATATTCTCACCGGAAAACCAAGCGCAGAAAGGGTTTTATTTGCAAGAGCTTATTAATACGATTATTAACCGGCATTTAATTTGTAATTACTTATTCTTATTTATTCCACTAAAAAAATAAAAAATGAAAAAGTATTTATTAATGCTGATCTTTTCATTCAGCCTTGCAACAATCACTCATGCCCAGGATACAAAGACCAAAGCGAAAGAAACTTCCACCGTTCCGCAAAAGGTTCATAATACCGTGAGCAAGCACAAAAAACATAATGGTTTTAAGGCAAAACATAAACACAACGGAGTGACACATAAAGCAAAGTACAATAAAAGCGGAGAGGTAAAGAAGAAAGCAACTGATTGATTTTATTCACTTAAAGATGCTTTCTGTAACAGGCATGAAAAATGATCAAAACCGGATTTTTCATTGCGTGTTTTTAGTTTGCTGCGATTAGAATTCTATTTTAAAGAAAAAAAGACATTATTTCATTGAATGTAATCCAATCATATTTCCTTCTGTGTCTTCTATAAGAGCTATATAGCCGAATTCACCGATGAACTGCTTTGCCCGGATAATTTTGCCTCCGGCTGCTTCCACGCGGCCTAATTCCGCTTTAATTTCATCTGTATAAAAGTAGACCAAAGTTCCACCGATACCCGGCTTGGCCGCATCAATGTGCACCAATGCGCCACTTACACCAAAACTATCAGGATTACCGGGAAAAGTAGCATATTTCATTTCAGGATGATTCTTAGTATCTACAGGTACATCCTTCAGTTCGGTTTTAAATACTTCTGTATAAAATTTTTTGGCCCGGCCAAAATCTGAAGTATAAATTTCAAACCAATTAACAACATTTTTCATTGTACTTTATTTTAAAATTTTTTAAAAAAGCATTTGTAGGTTTTACTGTCCTGTCATGTAAAGTACCAAAGGAGCGGTGCTTCCCCAGGGAGCGAGTTTCAAAGTCGGCACTTCTTTTTTTGTGAAGCGCCAACTCCTGTTCAGGAATGCAAATTCCGGAATGGAATCAGGTAAACTGATATCAAGTTTGCTATAATCTTCATTCGTGCTCCATGTTCCCATATATTCATTCGCGTCTTTCTTTGCTTTTAATGGGCCATGATAAGAATCGGTTTTTAACAGAACAAAAGTGTAGCCATTGTATTGTGAAGTAATATCTGTCGTGCTGTCTTTCGCAAGCGTAACTGTGAAATTGTGGCCGATCACATTTTTATCAAAATATTTTTCTATCGCCGATTGACTGATATTCTGAATCGCTTTCTTGCATGAAAAACAAAAGATAAAAGATGCTAATAAGAAGAGTGGAATCAATTTTTTCATAGAAGATCTTTATAAAGTAAAAGTTTCTTTTGCTTTTTAAAACGAATTAAAACTAGTAAAAGTATGATGTAATAAACAAAAAATGTTCCTGATTAATATGAGGACGTGTATGATTTCCGTTAGACATTATTAAAAGTAGAACAGTAAACAAACAAATTCCCTAAATCTTTATTTTATAAAAATCCATTCCAATGCAAATAGGAACAAGAAGTAGCTGAATACTATTTGTAAAACATTTAACTATCTTTATTTCTGAAACTTAATATGTATTATTCCCGTCGATTCCTGTTTATCGTTTTATCCGGATTCATTTGTTCAAATGGATTTTCACAAATCTTTGGCGCCGATCCACCTTCAATAAAATGGAAGCAAATCAATACAAATTCTTCGCGTGTCATTTTTCCCCGCGGATTAGATTCTGTTGCAACGAGAATCACGAACATTATTTCTTACATCAAAAATCCGACAGAAAAAACGATTGGAAACCGTACAAAAAAAATAAATATTGTTCTTCAAAATCAAACAACCGTTTCAAATGCTTACGTAAGTTTAGGGCCTTTCAGAAGTGAGTTTTTTATGACTCCTGATCAAAACAGTTTTGATATGGGAAGCATTCCGTGGCCCGACCAGCTGACCATTCATGAATACAGGCATGTGGAGCAATATAATAATTTCGACGTCGGTCTTTCAAAATTAATGCATGATATTTTTGGTGAAGAAGGACAGGCACTTGCCAATAATGCTGCTATTCCAAATTGGTTTTTTGAAGGTGATGCAGTTTACAATGAAACAAATGTCAGTAAGCAGGGCCGCGGAAGTTTGCCCGCATTTTTTGATGCTTACCGTTCTCTTTGGAAAGCAGGAAAAAATTATAGCTGGATGAAATTAAGGAATGGATCTTTGAAAGATTTTGTTCCTGATCATTATGCACTTGGCTATCTTTTAGTTTCTTACGGACACGAAAAATATGGAGATGACTTTTGGATGAACGTTACTCATGACGCGGCGGCATATAAGCATTTGTTTTATCCTTTTCAGCACGCGATAAAAAAATATTCCGGAAAAGATTATGTTACTTTTCGAAATGATGCATTCAATTTTTTTAAAAAAGAATTTGATATCCCTTTACATTCCTCTCCGCAAAAATTGTCAACTTTCGAGGATGAACAATTTCCATCTTTCACGTCCGATGGTTCAATCATTTTTGTAAAAAGTACTTATAAAAAAAATCCGGAGCTTGTAGTTCGCAAAGGAAATCACGATCATAAAATAAGAACCATCGATTACACGCTGAATAATTATTTCAGTTATAAAAACGGAAAAATTGTTTATACCTCCTTTCAACCTGATATTCGTTGGGGCTATCGTGATTATAGCGATTTACAAATTATTGATGTTACCAACGGCCATCAACAAACGCTAAGTAAAAAGACGAAATATTTTTCTCCTGATATTAGTGATGACGGGCAAACAATTGTTGTTGTTGATGAACCGGCTTCCGGAAAATGTAATCTGAAGTTATTAGATTTAAAAACCGGAAAATTAATTCAGCAACTTGCCAATCCCGATAAACTGTTTTACACTTATCCAAAATTCATAGGTAATAAAAAAATAATTTCTGCCGTAAGAAACGATGAAGGGAAAATGTCTCTGCAGGAGATTGATCTTATTAATCATGAAACAAAATTTCTTCTTCCTTTTACTTATAATGTCATTGGGTTTCCTTACATGTTTCACGACACGCTTTATTTTTCTTATGCTTATAAAAAGAATGATGAGATTTTCGCTTATACTTTTTCTGACCAGAGGTTGTGGAGAATAGAAATACCTGGCCAGGAGGGCATTGGCAAATATCATCCGACAGTAAATGATGGAAATATATGTTGGTCCTCATTTACAGCAGAAGGATACCGGTTGCAAACCTTCTCAAAAATGGATTTAGAATTTACAGAAATAAAAATTGAAGACCTTCAAAGAATAACTTCCAGTTTTGGTATTACCGCTATCAATAACACCAATTCCAATTTATTATATGGCGTTCCCACCGATACATTTCCGATAACCAAATACCATAAGAGTTATAAACTTTTTAATTTTCACAGCATTGAACCTTCTGTAAACGATCCGGATTATACTTTGAGCCTGGTAAGTGAAAATATTTTAAATACCCTTGAATCTGATGTGGCTTTTACTTATGATCGTGCAGAAAAATTTAAGGAAGTAACTTTTAATGCGACATACGCAGGATGGTTTCCTTATCTTTCGGCAGGAGTAAATTATTTTTTTGACAGAAGTATTCTATTTCAACAAAAACTTATCAGGTATAATCAATTAGAGCCTTATGCAGGATTTAATATTCCTTTAAATCTCAGCAGGCACCGGTCTTTCACGAATATTAATTTCGGTTCCCAATATGTTTACAGCCAGGGGATTTTCAGGGGGAAATATCGTGATACTTTAAAATCAACGTACAATTATATCAGTAACTTTTTCTCGCTCACTCATCAACTTCAGCAAGCGCAGCAGCAGATTTTCCCCTCGTTTGCACAAACAATTTCTCTTTCTTATAAAACGCCTTTGACAAATTTGAAAGGATTTCAGTTTGTGGCAAATGGCAATTTATATTTCCCTGGATTTGGTAAAACGAACAGTGTTGTTTTAAACGGCGCTTATCTTCAAAAAGATAAACTGAATCAAATTAACTTTTCAAGCGGATTCCCCTTTTCAAGAGGTTACCAGGCAGTAAATTTTTATAAAATGTATAAATGGGGAATTAATTATAATTTTCCACTAGTATATCCGGACGCCGGCTTTGCAAACATTTTCTACCTTTTAAGAGTAAGGTCGAATTTATTTTATGATGATACTCATGTAAAAGATTTTTACTCAGACAACAATATTTTCTTAGCCGATTTTCGTTCTGCCGGCACTGAAATTATTTTTGATTCCAAATGGTGGAACGAAGTGAACGTTTCTTTCGGAATAAGATATAGCCGCCTCCTTGATAAAGACCTTTATGGTGCAATAGGCAGCAACCGATGGGAAATTATTTTACCGGTAAACATTTTAAACCAGTAAAAAAGGAAATTAAAATATTTGTTGGTTTACTGTTGTCAGCAATAAGAAAACGCTCCTAAATGTTCGTCTGCTGTTTAGCAAAAGTTTTAATTAGAGAATCAAAACCCTCTTTTTCCATCAAAATTTTCTAATTCTTTAGCTACGGCATTTAAGAAAGTAGAACCTAACGCGCCATCAATAATCCTGTGATCGTAGCTTAATGAAAGATACATCATGTGGCGAATCGCAATGCTATCACCTTGTTCTGTTTCAATCACTACCGGCCGTTTTTTAATAGCGCCAACAGCAAGAATCGCTACCTGTGGTTGATTAATGATTGGCGTTCCCATGAGGCTTCCAAACGTACCGACATTAGTTAAAGTGAAAGTGCCGCCTGCAGTATCATCCGGTTTTAGTTTATTATTTCTGGCAGAATTTGCCAAACCATTTACCTGCCTGGTAAGGCCGGTTAAATTCAGCTGATCGGCATTTTTAATTACCGGAACTATTAAATTACCAGTAGGCATTGCCGTTGCCATTCCAATGTTAATATCTTTTTTGATAACAATTCTATCGCCATCAACGCTGCTATTGATCAGCGGATATTTTTTAATACATTTTACAATTGCTTCAACAAACAGCGGGGTGAAAGTTATTTTTTCACCTTCCCGTTTTTCAAAATCTTTCTTTATTTTTTCGCGCCACAAAACCAGATTCGTTACATCACATTCCGTAAAACTGGTAACATGAGCGCTCGTGTTTTGGCTGTCAATCATGTGCCTCGCGATCATTTTCCTCATCCGATCCATCTCAATAATTTCTACATTTCCTGTATAAACAGTTGGAGAATATTCCTGTTTTTGGGTTGTTGCCGGCACTTCATGAACAGCGGCTGTTTGCTCAGGTTCGTGAGTTTTTGGTTGTGGCGCCTTTTTTCTTATTTCCAAATAAGACACGATATCTTTTTTGCTCACTCTTCCGTCCTGCCCGGTACCTTCAATATTTTCTAATTCACTCATCGAAATTCCTTCACTCGATGCTATATTTAAAACCAACGGAGAATAAAAACGAATTCCCGGAGCGTTGTTATTCATTGATTTTTTTTCTTCCGGCTGATAAGGAACTTCCTCCATTACCTCAGCTTCTTCGTGTTGCTGTTGAACGCTGGAATTTTCTAATCTATTATCGGCAGTATTTCCATTTGTATTAATTCTTGCGATCACTTTGCCGATCGGTACTACATCATTTTCATTATACAAAATTTCTGCAATCGTTCCTTCAGCGGTTGAAGGCACTTCACTGTCTACTTTATCTGTTGCAATATCGAGCACGGTTTCATCCATTTCCACCTTATCACCTGGCTTTTTATGCCATTTTAAAATAGTGGCTTCCATAATGCTTTCGCCCAGTTTGGGCATTATTAGATCGACCATGCTCATAAAAATAATTTAAATTAAGATTGAAAATGATGCTTCAAAAATAAGGGTAAATTAGCTAATTGGCTAATCAGCTAATTGCCTGGTTGTTTTGCCAAAATTTTATGCCCCATTTTATCTCTTTTCGTTTGCAGGTATTTCTCATTATATTGGTTAGGAATAATTTCAATAGGAACAGTTTCAACTATTTCAAGTCCGTAACCAAGCAATCCGGCTCTTTTTTTAGGATTATTACTGATCAATCTCAATTTGGAAATATTCAGGCTGCGCAAAATTTGCGCACCAACTCCATAATCCCTTTCGTCCATGGAAAACCCGAGTTTCAAATTCGCTTCTACCGTATCCATTCCTTGTTCCTGAAGCTTGTAAGCTTTTAGCTTATTCAGCAGACCAATGCCGCGTCCTTCCTGGTTCATATACAAAACCAAACCTTTTCCTTCTGCCTCAATCATCTTTAACGCATTGTGCAACTGATCGCCACAATCGCAACGAAGTGAACCAAGAATATCGCCGGTCATGCAACTCGAGTGAACCCTTACCAGCACGGGTTCATCTTTTTCCCAATCACCTTTTTTCAATGCCATGTGCACTTCACCGGTATTGAGTTGTGTAAAAGCAATCAATTCAAAATCGCCATATTTGGTTGGCATTTTCACTCTCACTTCTTCTTCAATAAGTGTTTCTTTTTCTAAACGATAAGCGATTAAATCTTTTATTGAAATAAGTTTTAAATGATGCTTGTCGGCAATTTCCCTAAGCTCAGGCAATCTGGCCATCGTTCCATCTTCGTTCATTATTTCAACCAAAACACCCGCTTCACCATGTCCGGCTAATTGTGCCAGGTCAACTGTTGCTTCTGTATGGCCGGTTCTTCGCAGAACCCCACCATTTTTTGCTCTTAATGGAAAAATATGGCCAGGCCTTCCAAGGTCTTCGGGTTGGGTATTAGGCTCAACAATCGCTTTCACAGTTTTTGCGCGGTCGTGAGCAGAGATTCCGGTCGTACATCCGTGTCCAAGTAAATCAACACTTACCGTAAAAGGAGTAGCATGAAGTGCGGTATTCTTATTAACCATCATTCCGAGACGTAGTTCATCGCATCTTTTCTCAGAGAGCGGCATGCAGATCAACCCTCTCCCATGCTTGCTCATAAAATTAATTATTTCAGGAGTTACATTTTTTGCCGAAGTAATAAAATCACCTTCATTTTCCCGATCCTCATCGTCTACAACAATTACTAGTTTTCCATTTTTTATATCTTCAATGGCATCACTTATTTTATCCAACATATATTTTATTTAAACAACAAAGGTAGTTTATTTAAAAATTTTTATTTTCGATCTAAGGATTACTTAACGGAATAATTTTTATTCAAAAAACGAGAGTTTTCGGTCTTAAAAAAATGGTTAACTCTTGAAATACAAATCTTCATTATTTCTTCATTTACTAACTTCAATTTTTCGCATTTTCATATAGAATGATACCGGATCAATCCTTCCATCGGGCTTCGTAAAATATTGCCAACTTGCAGATCGTAATTGTTACAAAGCCGTGTCACTACATCTTTAAATCCGTAAGCAATTCCTCCGGTAAAATGTATGGGATAGTTCGGACTTTCCCTGTAAGAAATAATGTGTGTATAGAAAAAATCATTGAGGCCATCTTCAATAATATTTTCAACCATGTAATGACCACGGTTTTCAGCCAAAAAAATGGCAAACGAAGCCAGGTACCGGTTCGGCAAAGGTTTTTTATAAACCGATTCTATAATCTCTGATTCTGTTGTAACAAATTGTGCATCAAAGCGGGCCCGCAGATCTTCATCCAGGATGTTGTATAAATAATGTTGAATTAGCTTTTTGCCCAGGTAAGCTCCGCTGCCTTCATCGCCTAAGATAAAACCGAGCCCCGGACTGTTTTTTACAATTCGTTTTCCATTATAAAAACAGGAATTAGAACCGGTGCCCAAAATGCACGCAACACCTTTTTCATTCCCACAGAGTGCTTTGGCAGCCCCTGAAAGATCGTTGTCCACATTCACCAACGCTCCGGCAAATAATTTTTTAAATACTTTTTTAAACATTTTTATATTGGCTGGATTTTTACATCCGGTCCCATAAAAAAAAATTTCATCAATCTTAGTCTTGTTCAGCTGCGGGATTACTTCTGTACTGATAATTTGTTCTACCTGCTGTTCATTTACAAAATACGGGCTCATTCCCTCTGTGGTAAAAAGGGTGGATTTATTATTTTTTAAAAGGCACCATTCAGTTTTTGTAGAGCCACTGTCAGCGATCAATTTTATGGAAGGTATCATTTTATCACGTTTATTGAGGAAATTTGCACTTCTGAAAAAAATAAAAATAGAACAAAGAAGAATATGCGCAATAAAAAGTTACAGGTTTGGTTGCCGTTGTTGTTAAGTCTTTGTATGGTAGCAGGCATGTTAATCGGTTACAGAATCAAAGGAAATATGCCAAACCACGGAATCTTTTTTGTAGAAAAAGAGAAGCCGGTACAACAAGTTCTCGACCTTGTTAAAAGAAAATATGTTGATGAGGAAAATGTTGACTCTTTGGGAACCGCTGCAATACAAACCATTCTTTCAAAACTTGATCCGCATTCTATTTATTTGCCGGCGCAGGAATTAAAACAGGTAAATGAAGATCTCGAAGGCCAGTTTTTTGGGATAGGAATCGAATTTAATATTATTCACGATACGGTGAATGTGGTGAATGTTTTACCAAAAGGGCCGTCAGAAAAAGCAGGATTGTTGATTGGCGATCAATTAATAAAAGTAAACGATTCTGTTATTGCCGGAAAAAATATTACTTCCCAGGAATTACGAAAACTGATTGGAGGAGATGCGGGTGAAAAAGTGGTAGTAACAGTTTACCGGAATGGCGCTTCCATACCGGTTACAATTACCCGTGGCCCGGTTCCTCTTTACAGCCTTGACGCAGCTTATATGATTGCCGACACAGTTGGTTATATCCGGCTGAATAAATTTTCAGAAACCACTTATGATGAATTCATGAAGTCGTTAATTAAATTGCAGAAGTCAGGAATGAAAAGCCTGATTCTTGACCTGCGGGAAAACGGCGGCGGCATTCTAACCGAGGCGACGAATATCGCCGATGAATTTTTAAATGACCACAAACTAATCACTTATACTGTTGGTGCACATTCTCCAAAAAAAGAATACCGGGCTGAAAAAGACGGCTCTTTTGAAAAAGGGAAATTAGTTGTATTGATTGATGAAGGAACGGCTTCTGCGAGCGAAATCCTAAGTGGCGCTTTGCAGGATTGGGAACGCGCTACTATTGTGGGCAGACGAAGTTTTGGAAAAGGTTTGGTGCAGGAACAATACCAGTTAAGTGACGGATCCGGCCTTCGTTTAACAGTTGCAAGATATTATACACCTCTTGGCCGCAGCATTCAAAAATCGTATGGGCAAGGGATTGAAGCGTATGAACATGATCTTATAAATCGGTTTAAAGATGGAGAAATGACTTCTGCAGATTCGATAAAACACACCGATGAGAAAAAATATAGTACAGCGTCCGGCAGAATTTTGTATGGCGGTGGCGGCATCACTCCTGACGTTTTTGTACCGTACGATACTACACTATTTTCAAAAAATATTATGGATGCTTTGCTTTCCGGCACATTAAGCAGATTTGTTTATCTGAATTATCTGAACCATCAAAAAGAATTTCAACAATATCCTTCTCCTAAAGTTTTTAATGAAAATTATGTTGTCAGTGATGAGACCTTAAATGCTTTAAAGGCTTTTGCGCAAAAAGATTCGATTCAATTGCATCCGGAAAATAAAAAGGAAAAAGCGATTCTTCAACGACAAATAAAAGTGCTTACCGCCCGTGAAATCTGGCGCACAGAAGGGTTTTATGAATTAAGTAATACTTACGATTCTGCTGTTGCAAAAGCATTGGAACTTATGAAACCGCAGGTGAAAACTGTCTCGAAAAGGTGAGCCTTTTGTTTAAAAAAAATAAGAATTCCTTTTATTTATTGGTTTACTATAATAGCTTTAAGATAAAATTTGATTTTATGGCATAGTTTTTACGCCCCTTTTTTAAAAAAAAGTTATGGCATTAAACAATAACAACATCAGATCAGAAAATAAAACTACTGGCAAACACAATAATAACAAGCGCCCTGACGTAAGGGATAATCTCGATAGCCGCAAAAATGAAGAGCAGGATTTTAAAGGGAAAGATATTACCCATAACAAGAAAGAAACCGAAAGCGAAAGAAAAAAGGTTTAAATACTTTTAGCAGATCTAAAACGAAACTTCCGAATTTTTGCTGTCCTCTTATTTTTTTATCTTGCAAAAAATAAAAATCTATGTGGAAGAACAGCATTTTGGAAACCATAGGCGATACGCCGCTTATCAAGTTAAATAAGATAACGAAGGATTTGCCTTGTACGGTTTTGGCAAAAGTTGAATACTTTAATCCTGGCAACTCTATTAAAGACCGGATGGCTATAAAAATGCTGGAAGTAGCTGAACAGGAAGGAAAAATAAAGCCGGGAGGAACTATTATAGAGGGCACGTCCGGAAATACCGGAATGGGTTTGGCTCTTGCTGCTATCGTTAAAGGATACAAATGTATTTTCACTACAACTGATAAACAATCAAAAGAAAAGGCTGATATTTTAAAAGCTGTAGGCGCCGAAGTAATCGTTTGCCCAACCAACGTAGAGCCTGATGATCCGCGCTCTTATTATTCAGTTTCCAAAAGGCTTGCGGAAGAAGTTCCTAACTCGTGGTATGTAAATCAATATGACAACCTGGCAAATCGTGAAGCACACTACGAACAAACAGGGCCTGAAATCTGGGAACAGACCGAAGGGAAAGTCACACATTTAGTTGTAGCTGCAGGAACTGGCGGTACAATTGTAGGAACAGGAAAATATTTAAAAGAAAAAAATCCGGATATAAAAGTTTGGGCTATAGACAGTTATGGTTCTTTATTGAAAAAGTACTTTGATACTGGCGAAATTGATGAAAATGAAGTTTATCCATATGTAAGCGAAGGCTTCGGAGAAGATTTCGTGCCTGCCAATTTTGACATGAGGTACATTGATGCGTTTGAAAAAGTAACTGATAAAGCCGGAGCGTTAATGGCGCGGCGTCTCGCAAAAGAAGAAGGATTATTTTGCGGCTACAGCGCCGGAAGCTGTTTGCAAGGCCTGATGCAATTAAAAGGAAGTTTGAAAGAAGGCGATGTGGTAGTTTGTATTTTTCACGACCATGGCAGCCGGTATGTTGCAAAGATTTATAATGACGAATGGATGATGCAAAGAGGCTTCCTGGAAGTGAAAACATTTAAAGATTTGGTTTCAGGCCGGGGAACACAGAAATTAGTGACTGTAAAGCCGGACCAAACCGTTTCAGAAGCAATCGATCTGATGCGCGAATATGATATCGAAAATATTCCGGTGATGGATGGTGAAGGAATTATCGGTTCCCTGAGTGAAGGGGGATTATTCAATAAAATACTAACTGAGCCGCAAATAAAAGAACAAAAAGTAGCTTCTGTAATGGAAAAAGAATATCCGGTTGTTCCATTTGATATGCCTGTTGAAAAATTGAGCAATTTGATCTCAAAACAAAATGGAGCAGTATTAAGCAAAGATGAAACAGGCGATTATCACATCGTTACTAAATATGATATAATTCAAAGCCTCGCAAAATAGAAAAATTAAAGCTGGTAGCAGGCAAACAAAGAATGACATTTTTCATTTTCCTTTTCAAATTATTTTCGAGTAAAAGAATAGATAATCAGGTTTTCTATTTTTTCTTTTAATAAAAAACTACAGCTTATTCATTTTTCTTTTTCTCAACCGTAGCTTTCAAGAGGATGTAAAAATTGAAGGCAGTTTTAAAAATATTATGGCTTTCAGTCAGTTATCTTAATTTATCTGCTATTCACCTTTAGGCTTGACGTAGTTCCACTATCACCAATATCGTAATTTCACTTTTTCATATTAACACTTTTTACGTCGTAAGCAGTAAATATAAGGCGTAGAAAAAAGAGCAATCTTGCCCTTTGCAGAAGCCACAGAACTTCTATCTTTGTTCCAGAAGTTGATTGATGTTGATGTAGCATTAATCAAAAACAAATATCCAAAAAATCCTTTCGAAAAACAGAATCTATCCAAGTTCCTTAAAAACCAAAAAAATCCAATATCAGTCAACTTCTAATTTTTTTTATCCAATATCATCTCTTTGCAAAAGTGTAAAGAGGAAAGCAAAAACCAGGTTTATTTTGAAAAAACATCCGATATCGTTTTAAAATAAACCAATTCGATCTTGTGAAAACCAATCCAAATTCAAAAGGAAAACTAATCCGATCCTTTTAAAACTGAACGCCGAAACCGGAACTTATTTGCGGAATTAAGCCCGAGAATTTGCTGAAAAGCATTTTAAAAAATTCGCTTCTGTAGTCGAAAGATTACAGAAGTTTTTTATTTTATATCAATTCCGGTTATTATTAAACTGTAGGCAAATATTTGCACAACAAAATCAACCTTACTTAATCGATTTAATTACTGAAATTCGTTCACAATGATCCTGAATGAAAATAGAACGAATAAAAGGAAATATTCCCGCATCATTTCATTGGTTCCATCTCAAACCGAACTGCTTTTTGATCTGGGGCTGAGCGAAGAAGTAATTGGCATTACTAAATTTTGCGTTCATCCAACAGAATGGTTTAAAAATAAAACACGAGTTGGCGGAACAAAAAAGCTGAATTTTAAAATTATTGATCAACTTTCTCCTGATCTGATCATTGCGAATAAAGAAGAAAATGTAAAAGAACAAATAGAAGAATTGGCTGAAAAATATGATGTCTGGATTACCGATGTGAATAACCTGGATGACGCGATTCATATGATCACTGATTTGGGAAAATTAACTGATCGGACAAAAACCGCTACTGCAATGGCTTTGCGGATAAAGGAAGGTTTTGAAAAATTGAAAATTAGTTTATCGGATAAAAGAAAAATTGCAACTGCCTATTTTATTTGGAAAGATCCTTATATGGTCGCTGCCGGAAATACTTTTATAAATGACATGATGCAACATGCAGGATTTGAAAATGTTTTTTCTGATAAAAAACGTTATCCCGAAATTTCTTTAGCAGAAATGAGTGCGAAAAATGCTGAATTAATTCTTCTTTCTTCAGAGCCATATCCTTTTAAAGAAAAACATAAAAGAGAAACTGAAGCATATTTGCCGCACACAAAAATTGAATTAGTAGACGGGGAAATGTTTAGCTGGTATGGAAGCCGGCTCATCAAATCAATCAATTATTTTCAATCATTTTTAAATAAATTATAGTCCTGTTTATCATTGCTACAAATTCTTTTAGCCACAAAACTCTTAACGCTGTAATTCACTATTTTTGCAAAAATTAAAACTTTAATAATGGCATCAAAAAAAATTACCGAGATTTTAGGCGATAAAGCTGAAGAGCTATTGAATTACAAATGTAAAATTGACAAATCAACCCTTACCCTTCCTTCTCCCACTTATATCGATGATATTTTTGTGCAGAGCGATCGTAATAACCGTGCAGTTGGAGCAATGCAGCAGCTCATGAATCACGGAAGGCTTGCTGGCACAGGATATTGTTCCATCTTTCCTGTTGACCAGGGAATAGAACACAGTGCCGGCGCATCTTTTGCTCCAAATCCAATTTATTTTGATCCTGAAAATATTGTAAAATTAGCGGTTGAAGCAGGTTGCAATGGCGTTGCTTCTACCTTTGGAGTTTTAGGAATTCTTAGCAGAAAATATGCACACAAAATTCCGTTTATTGTGAAATTAAATCACAACGAATTACTAAGTTATCCAACCAAATATGATCAAACGATGTTTGGTTCAGTAGAAACTGCTTATAATATGGGAGCTGTTGCCGTTGGTGCTACTGTTTATTGGGGAAGCCATGAAAGCACCCGCCAGTTACAGGAAGTAAGTTTAGCATTTGAGCGCGCTCACGAACTGGGAATGTGTACCATTCTTTGGTGTTATGTTCGTAATGAAGCTTTTAAAGTGAACGGAGTAAATTATGAAACAAGTGCTGATCTTACTGGTCAGGCAAATCATCTTGGCGTTACTTTACAGGCAGATATTATCAAACAAAAAATTGCCACTAATAACGGTGGATATAATGCAGTAAAATTTGGAAAAACTTCTCCATTGGTTTATGAAAATCTAACCACAGATAATCCGATTGACCTTTGTCGCTACCAGGTTTTAAATTGCTACAGCGGAAAAATTGGACTAATAAACAGCGGCGGCGAAAGCAAGGGAGCAGAAGATCTGACAGATGCAGTTACAACCGCTGTTATCAATAAACGCGCAGGTGGAATGGGCCTTATTATGGGAAGAAAAGCATTCCAAAAACCATTTAAAGAAGGCGTGGAATTACTGAATGCAACCCAGGATGTATATTTGGATAACAGTATTACGATAGCATAAAAAGGTTTAGAGGTTAATTAATTGGTTAATTGGTTCAGAAGTTAAAAAGTTAGAGTGTTTTTTTAAAAATTATACTTCAAAAAAAATTATGCTTCAAACCAGATTTCTCATAGCAGATACCTAAAAAACAACAATGAAACAAGACGAAGATTTTGATGCAAATCTTGCGGGAGAAGAAGGTGAGACAGAGGAAACGAAACGCAGATGGTTCCGAAGAATAAAAAAAGGAATCACGACTTCTACAAAAGATAAAAAAGAAGCGCCGGATGGCTTGTGGACAAAATGCCCGCAATGCAGATATACCTGTACCGTTTCAGAATTAAGGGAGAATTTGTTTGTTTGCCCAAAATGCGAATATCATCACCGGATCGGCAGCGCGGAATATTTTGAAATTCTTTTTGATAATGGAGAATATGAGGAGCTATTTGCAAACATAAAATCCAAAGATTATCTTGGATTTGTTGACCTAAAACCATATGCACAAAGATTGGAGGAAACGCGCGCCAAATCACCGATTCACGATTCTATAACCGTTGCCCATGGAAAAGTAAGCGGAATGGATATCGTAATTGCCTCTATGGATTTCGAATTTATTGGGGGAAGCCTGGGAAGCGTAATGGGCGAAAAAATTTCCCTGGCCTGCGATTATTGCATTGAACATAAAGTTCCTTTTATGATCATTAATAAAAGCGGCGGAGCACGAATGATGGAAAGCGCCTTTTCATTAATGCAGCTGGCAAAAACTTCGGGAAGACTTTCGTTACTTTCCGACGCGAAGATTCCTTATTTTTCGCTTTGCACGGATCCGACTTTTGGAGGAACAACTGCTTCGTTTGCAATGCTCGGAGATGTAATAATGGCTGAACCAGGCGCTCTTATTGGCTTTGCGGGTCCACGTGTAATTAAAGAAACCATTAAAAAAGATTTGCCGCCAGGTTTTCAACGAAGCGAATTTTTATTGGAACACGGTTTTCTTGATTTTATCGTTTCCCGAAAAGATCTGAAAGAAAAACTGAAACAGTTATTGATTTTATTTCGGAATTAAAATTTTAAAAACGAAACTTTGCAGCAGGAATACAATCTTCCTGCTGTTTTTATTATGGACATCAGCAACAGAAAAGCATATTACGAATACAATATTGAAACAAAATATGTTGCAGGCCTCGTCTTGACAGGAACTGAAATAAAATCATTGCGTGCTGGCAAAGCAAGTTTCAATGATAGTTATTGCATTTTTAATAAAGGAGAATTATTTGTAAAAAGCCTCCACATTTCTGAATATAATTTCGGCACTCATTACAATCACGAGCCGATGCAGGAGCGTAAATTATTATTGCATAAAAAAGAATTGCGCAAACTGGAAAACAAGATCAAGGAAAAAGGCTATACCATTGTTCCTTTAAGAATATTTTTTTCTGAAAGTGGCTTTGCAAAAATGGAAATTGGATTGGGCAAAGGGAAAAAAATATATGACAAAAGGGAAACAATTAAAGCCAGAGAAACTGACAGAGAAGTGAAGAGAAAATATGCTCTATAAGCTTATATTTATGCCATGACAAAAAATAGAAATATTGTTCGTTTACTATAATTTACTATTTTCATTGCTTTTATTAAATCTTCATTCTTAACATTAAAGAAAAACACTAAAACCGCATTTATACTTCAATTATTTATCCACCAGAAAATGTTCACGTGTGCAAATATCCTACTTTTGCCCATTTGATAATTTTGACTTGTATTTTTGAATTAAAAGAATTAATTTAAAAACTTGTTTAAAACACAATAAAAGAATTTACTGGAATTGCAACGCTTTTTAAATCTTTAAAAAAAGAAAATAGCTAAAAACAATCAAATGGAGGAAGATTCTTTAACCACGTCGGCGCAGACATTCAATAAAAGTGCGAATACAGAGCTTAAGCATTCAAACCTGACTAATCATAGAATGTTGTACGACATTTTTATGCAATCTCCTGCAATGCTTTGTATTTTGCAAGGAGCCGATCATACTTTTATTTTGGCTAATGAACCTTACCGGCAACTAATAGGAAATAGAAACCCGGTTGGAAAAACCATAAGAGAAGCTCTGCCGGAATTGGAAGGCCAGGGATTTTATGAAATTTTAGACAAGGTGTACGCCAGCGGTCAAAGCTTTACAGGAAAGGAAATGTACGCCAAACTTTACCGGAATGGCAAAATGGAAGAAGTTTATGTCAACCTGAATTACCAGCCTTTTTTTGATAGTGAAAATAAAATAGAAGGAATTTTTGTGTTTGCTTATGATGTGACCGAACAGGTTGTTGCACGAAAAAAAATAAAAGAAAGTCAGTTAAAATATCGCAACCTGATTTATGGGTTGCCGGTCGCTTTATATAGTTGTGATGCCGACGGATTCATTCAATTATATAATGATGCAGCAGTAAAACTTTGGGGGCGCAAACCGGACATCGGGAAAGATTTATGGTGCGGGTCATGGAAAATCTTTAAGACGAATGGCGAACCTTTGCCGCTTGACGAATGCCCTATGGCAATCGTATTAAAAGAAGGTCGCGTCAGCAATATGGAAATCGTTATTCAAAGGCCAGACGGATCTAAAAGAAATGTTGTTCCTCATCCGCAGGCGATTTATGACATCAATGGGAATATAACCGGCGCTATCAATACGTTAGTTGATATTACAGAACAGGTAAAATCACGCAAACAGATCGAACAGGTAGCCGAAATGGTTGAACGACTGTACATGAACGCACCGGCATTTGTTTGTACTATAAAAGGTCCGGATCATATTTTTGAATTGGTAAATCCCGAATATCAAAGAATGTATGGAAGCCGGCAGTTGCTGGGTAAAAAGGTGATCGATGCGTTGCCCGAACTGGTTTCTCAGGGGATAATAGAAAAATTAGATAAAGTTTTTCAAACAGGCGAACCGTATGTAGTTACAGAAAAACTGTTATTTCTTTCAAGGGATGAAGGAAAAGAGCCGGAGCCGACTTATCTGAATTATTCTTATCAGCCGATGTATGATACGGATAAAAACATAACAGGAATTCTTGTATTCGGATATGAGGTAACCAAACAGGTTTTAGCGAAAATGGAAGGCGAAGAAAATTTGAAACTGATTCTCGAATCTTTACCTCAAATTACTTCTACTTCATCTGCGGAAGGAACTAATATTTATTTCAATAAATTCTTTTTTGATTATTCGGGTTTATCGAAAGAAGAAGCAGCGATAAATGGATGGAACGCAATTTTGCATCCGGATGAAATTGAGGAAGTATTAAAACAATGGGAAGAGTGCAAAAAAAACGGGCAGGATTTTTACAGGGAAATCAGGTTAAAAAGAAAAAGTGATGGAATTTATCGCTGGCATATTTCTCACATTACGGGAATCAAAAACAGTAAAGGAGAAATTATCCAATGGATTGCTTCCGCCACAGATATTCATGAGCAGAAAATAAAGGAACAGAAAAAAGACGAGTTTTTAAGTATTGCCAGCCATGAAATGAAAACACCGCTTACTTCTGTTAAAGCCTACCTCCAATTGCTGGAATTCTCGTTAGACAAAAGCAATGAAAAAGCCAAATCTTTTACAAGAAAAGCGATTCTTTCTGTGGACAGGTTAAAAGATTTGATAGGAGAACTATTGGACGTAAGTAAAATTCAAAATGGAAGATTAAACTTAAATATCAGTGATTTCGATTTTAATGAAATGATGGACGAAGCTATTGAAGCGATTCAATACAATGCACCAAATCATTCAATTATCAAAACCGGCGAAATACATAAATTAATCAAAGGTGACAGGGAGCGGCTCCAACAGGTGATCATTAATTTGCTTAGCAATGCTGTCAAATATTCACCTGATTCAAAAGATATTTTAGTCAATGCTTTCGTAGCCAATGAGCAGCTAACGGTTTCAGTGAAAGATAAAGGAATCGGCATCAGCGAAAGCAATTTTCAAAAAATATTTGAGCGCTATTACCGGATAGAGGGGCAGGATATACATTTCCAGGGGTTGGGAATAGGACTTTTTATTTCTATGGATATTATCCGTCGTCATGATGGAAAATTATGGGTTGAAAGCCAACCAGGAAAAGGAAGTTCATTTTATTTTACCATACCTGTAAAAAAAGAAAAATAATTTAATAAAAAAAGAAACCCATCGAAAAACTAAAAACCCCTTTAGAATGCAAAAGAAGTGTATTTTAATTTATGATGATGATTTAGAAATTTTGACGGTTTGCAAAGCAATTTTGGATTCTGAAAATTATCGAGTTGAAACTCTTGCCAATTGTGAAAACATTATTGATGATATTAGTGCCATTCAACCGGATATCATTCTAATGGACCTTTGGATTCCTAAAATCGGCGGAGAAAATGCCATTAGCCTCATGCATGAAAATAATCATACAAAGCACATTCCGGTAATTTTGTTTTCTGCAAATGACGAAATTGAAAAAATCAGCGCGAGAATAAATGCGAATGGATATTTGAGAAAGCCTTTTGATATTTCTACTTTTAAAGAAACGATAGAAACCAATATTTTATAAAAGTTACTTTACTTCTACTGACTTTTATCTCGGATTTATTTTTTAGTAAAGCAACAAATAGAAAGAATTTTTGTTTTCTTTTCTATCAATAAAGACATTATTTCCAGTTACCAAGCAATCTTCTTAAGACAATGATTTCGCCGGTATGATAACTACTGTGATCGGCTAAAACCAATGCTTCGCGAAAAAGCGTTTGTCCATCACCGTAGGGAAATACTTTGTAGATGTCTTCTCCGGAATTGTTTAATAAATCAACAAAAGAATTGCGGTCACTTTTTAATTTCCTTATACAATCCTGCCATTCTTCTTTAGTTGTCACTTTTGTTGATGAAGGCCAATATCCTTCCGGCCACTTGGGTGATTCATATTTTGCATCTTTTGAGAATTGTAAAATATCCGACTGTGAAATGCGGATGTGTTCTGTAAGCTGCCAAATGCTGTAGGGTAATCCATCGGGTATTTTGTTGAGATCATCAAAAGGAATATTTTCTAAAGCATCGTCTAATGACGCATGCGCATTTCCTTTTGTCAGCAAATGAACAAGATTGGCAATTACCGTCGCTGTTTTTTCTTCTACCATAATTTCTTTTTTTATTTTAAATCCAAACTGTAACTTTTTGACAACTTGATTCGTTGCACAATTATCTATCCAAAATTTTTAAAAAAATTATGATGAAAAAGTTAATTCTTCCTGTTTTAATGTTGATGAGTTTCAACATATATGCCCAAATCTGGAAAAGCATAAAAGGTGATGGAAATATCAAAAATGAAACCCGGCAGTTGAGTGAATTTGCTTCGTTGTCTGCCCGTGGGCCGATAGATGTTGAAATTAATAACGGTACTTCTAACACTATTAAAGTGGAAGCAGATGAAAATTTCCTACCATATATCGAAACTAAAGTTGAAAACGGAAAACTGACGATTCAAAGCAAGAACAATATCAATCTAAAATCTAATTCAAAGATTGTTGTTTATGTTTCAATGAATAAAATAAAAGCGCTGCAGCTTAGTGGCAGCGGCAATATCACAGGTTCAGGAAATTTTACCAATGAGGATGAAACAGACATAAGTGTTTCCGGATCAGGTAAAATAAAATTAAATTCTGTAAGTTTTAATGAACTTGCGTTGAACGTTTCCGGCAGCGGAAATATTGATTTGAAAAACGGCACAGCCGGTAATGTAAAAGTGGCAATAAGTGGCAGCGGTAATATTGATTGCAGCGGCGTTTCAAGTGAAAATGTCGATGTAAAAATCAGCGGAAGCGGCAACGCAAGAGTAAACGCAAATAAAAGTATCGCTGCGAATATCAGCGGGAGCGGCAATATTTTTTACATAGGAAAGGCAACAAATATCTCCACAAAAGTTGTTGGTAGCGGAAAAGTAATAAAAAGCTAAAGTGAACTGGGAATTAGAGAATCAGTTAATCAGTTCATTTCTCTTCTCCCCGGCTGTATTCACTCATGTATTGAAAGCATTCCGTAAGCGCTCCGTCCTTAACAATCGTTGCCTCTTCAATGATCTTTGAATGTCCAATGATCAGATCATCCAGAATAAATTTGATCAATTGCTCACCAAAATACCGGGAAGCATCTCTTGGCAATTCATTTGGTAAATTTCCAACTGCCATAATATCAACTGAGCCGTCAAGATAAGGGGCAGTCCGTGTTCCTGTTGATTTGTCTACGCCATAAACAGGATCTTCCATGGGCTGATCACCAAAATTACAAGGCACGGAGCCTTGCCTGTCGTCAGAGATATCAGCAATGGTTTTTATTCTGAAGTTATTATTTTTTAAATCCTCCATTTGAAACAAGCGCGGAATTTTCTCTTCCCAGTAAACGCCATTTAATAAAATATCTGTTTCTGAAATGTAATTTTCAAAAAGACATTTATATTCCTCAGGATGTTCATGAAATTGTTTCCGGTTGTACTTGCCTGTAAATTTGTTTACGTGAAGGTCTTCACCTTTTAAATGAACGTAAACAGGATATGAAAACTGCGTTGTTTTATATTCGTCGGGTTCTGCTTCATGGATTTCCATAAGGTTCATAATTTCTAAAATCCCATGAGCTACTCTCCCACTTCCGGTCACCGCTATTTTCACCATAGGAAGTTTTAATCCAAAATAAGTATGAATCAATTCCTGAAAATTTTTCTTTTTGTAAACCCGTTCCAAAGAAAATTTTCCAGTACGATTTCCATAAGCCATCATTCCGTTGTGAGCACCAACCACACCTGCAAAAAAACCAAAACCGATCAACCTGGTACCGTCTTCATGTTCGAGGCATTCATAGTCAATTAATGTAATTTTTTTTGCGATGATTGCCTGTAAAAGTTTCTGATTATATGATTGTAACTTTCGTGTATGTGAGAAAATAAAATAAGTTTTGCCGGGAATAAGCATATGAATCGGAACTTCCTTTATACCAAATAAAATATCACATTCACTCATATCTTCTGTCACTTCTATTCCTGCTTTTATATATTCAGAATCCGAATAGCAGCGGCTCACGGAGCTTTGAACAGTTATGGAAATATTTTTATTTTCCTGAATCCACTTGCATTGGATGGGAGTCAACGCAACCCGGTTATCAGGAGGAATTTTACCTTCTCTAATCAATCCGATTTTCAGCATGAATACATTTTTAAAAGTTGCTAAATTACGTTATCCTGATAAATGCTTTTTTCAAAAAATCCTTTTGGAGAGATTAGATTGATTGCGTAATATTGCCTCCCAAAATTTCCGGCAGGAGTTATTGCGAATTAACTCTTGAAGCGAAATAAGCCCGGATGGCGGAATTGGTAGACGCAGCAGACTCAAAATCTGCCGTTCGCAAGGATGTGCAGGTTCGATTCCTGTTCCGGGCACACTCAAAAGTCTGTAAGTCATTGATTTACAGGCTTTTTTGATTTTACAGGCACACGAGTTTTACCGTTTTTTACCGTATTTTACCGCAACTTTTGACTGAATTTTGACCGACCAAATGACCGACTTATTTTGAAAAAAACCTTGAAAATTAAGGTGTTCAACAGATTTGAAAATTTTAAAAATCTTTCCAGAAAAGAAAAAAATGACCGACCTGTTGACATACTTGATTAATGACCGAAAACCGTTATGAAAAAAAACGATAAAAGATTTCAAAAATTTAAAAAGGTGTTGGCAAAAATTGACTATTAAATATGACAGTAATGGCAACATGACAGTGACTGAAAAGCAGTCTGTGCCTGCATTTTTTGGATGGCAGGAAAAATTTTATTTCTCCGGTATTTACAGAATTTTACCGGTTTCTACCACCGAAAAAAAAAATGGATTTAACTCGTTGGATAAACAACAGAAATATTATGGCACGGCACACACTTTGAAACCATCTTATAAGACTTCTAAAATTGTGCAGCAATGAATTTTTTAAAAATACCAAACAAAAAAGGAGATAAACTAAAGTTCTATTACGATTTCGGCCGCGGCAAAGGCAAAAGATTATCCACTGGCATCTGGCTCTTTATTTGCCCTACAAATGAAATTGAAAAAAACCACAATAAGGAAGCTTTACGTTTACTTGAAGTAAAAAGAAGCCAGGCTGTGCTGGAAGAGCAAGCGATTGGTACCCCTTTTATACCAAAACATAAATACAAAGCAAACTTTCTTGAATTTTATGAGGAGTACGTAAACAATCATAGGTCTGCTGAAAACAGACATCTGCCTTGCAGTTTTATTAAATTTAAAACGTTTATTGGTAAGGACTTCATTTCACCTGTGGAAATTACAGAAGAGTTTTGCAAACGTTTTAGAAGTTATCTTTTGGATCATTTAACAGGAGAAACACCTCAAAATTATTTTGCACGGTTCAAATGGGTAGTCAAAGCTGCAACAAAAGCTAAATATTTTATAGATAATCCCGTTGAAAATGTAAGTGCAAAAGCAAACCCTTCAATTGAATTAAAGGAAATCGTTGAGGCAGAAGATTACTTCTCATTAATGGCAACTCCCTGCCATAATGAAGAAATAGGCCACGCATTTATATTCTGCCTTTACACAGGCTTACGTTGGGTGGATGTTTCACAAATGAAGTGGCAGGATTTAAAGGAAAACTCCTTAACAACCCGTATAATCCAAAGCAAAACGGGTCGACCGGTTGTAATTACTTTGCATC
>Ga0157371_10000904_pt1 | contig 33397 bp, 36 predicted proteins | sample C45metaG_FD_113462 | JGI IMG/M metagenome (GOLD analysis project Ga0157371, IMG submission 113462) | Corn rhizosphere microbial communities from Kellogg Biological Station, Michigan, USA - C4-5 metaG | ecosystem: Host-associated > Plants > Roots > Rhizosphere > Soil | place: USA: Michigan... | reverse complement strand
TTGGCCACAAACTGACCGTGGCTCCAGGTTTCTATATAACAAAAGCCGGCCCATGTGCCATCTTTATGAAAGGCAATGACCGCTTTTCCTTCAGCCATTTTACCTGCTACGTATTCTGGAGAACGTTTGGCTATACCTGTACCACGGGCTTTAGCGGATTCTGCCATTTCTTCGCAGATGGTTTCTGCGAAAACACGATGTTCAGGAAGTGCAACCTGCACTATAAAATCGTTTATATTCATTAGAAGTTAACGAAAGATAAAAAAAATAGATTAATTGGCTTCAAGAGGCCGAAAGCCTCTTATACGATTGAGTTAAGAGTTACTCAAATACGTGGTGTGTAGGTATGCCGGTTAGAAGGGGCAAAAAATATGGGTCGTAAACGTTCAATAAACAAACATTTAGAAGCAATAACTTTTGCTTCAATAATGGAGAGTTTATGTGTGTTTAGTTTACTCATTTTCTGTTTATAGTCCCGCTTTAAATATTATGAAACGCAAAGGTTTAAATAAATATTCAGTTGTGCAATACGTTTTGGATTTTTTTACCATTTCATTAGATGTTTTTAACATCAGGTCCGTGGAGATAACTGCCTGAAACTGATAGCCATTTCCGGAATGTCCCCGGTGAAGGTTTTATGCAACGCCGGAGTAAACACGGACCATACCCGGAGCATACCCGGCGATCGACGAGTAAGGGCCCTGTTTGAGCCCTGTTTAGGCCCTGTTTGGGCCCTGTTTGCCCCGAAGATGGTGGCGCTCTGAAAAGAGGCATTTTAGGCCGCTTTTTTAATCCATTTCTAAGTATTGGAACATTTCTTTTTAACCCGGCCTATTTTCAGGCATAAAGTCCTTTTATCTCCATAAAAAAAGGTCATGAGTTTAGTTCATGACCTTTTTAAATTATGGAAGGAAAATTCGAATGGTATTTCCAGTCTTCGTTATCTAAAAGCATTTGGTTTTTAGCTTCTGCGCATAGTTGGGCTGTAAAGGCTCATTGGTTTGGATCAATCGCTGCGCGCCGGTGTTTGCCGGACAAGCAATATTGTTTGGTGCATCATAGACCAGGTCTGGCTTTTGCGTCACAAGTTCCTGCGGTACAAAGATCTGTGTCTCGGTAATGGAGTAGGATCTGGGAATAAAGCGAATGTAATAACCCTCGGGGTGCAAAGACCAGGTACCTGAAGGATATTCTGTGTCTACAACCGGCACCAGACCAGCCAACATGGCGTAGCGCTCCATTTCCTCATAGGTTGCATTCCCCGAGGCGGCCAGGCGCCGGATGTTGTTTTCTGCCTCGAACACCGCTTGCAGTGCTTGCGGAAGCTGTGATTTGGCTTTCTCCATCACGTTTGCCGGTAGTACACCTAAGGCACCACCTTCCAGTTTAAGCAGGTCGGAAGCGCTCAGCAAGGTGGTCGCGGTTAATTTGATCTGCGTATTGTAGTCTGCGAAACGGGTCCGTGCAATGATCGCCCAAAGTAGGGCTTGAATGTCATGCTGACTCACGTTCGGGTGGGACTCTGCACTTTTCAGTATGGCAACCACCACATCTTGTTTCGGGCCTAAAACCGGAGCGAGCATATAGCCATCCCCCGTGCTCGGGCCCCTGGTTCCGGCATGCAGGCAGTAGCTTTTGTTGGTCATCGTGTAATATCCTGCGCAGAGTTTGTATCCGCCGGTTGGCGATTTAGGTAAGAGGTATAAGGGTTGCGCAGTTTCCCCTTCTTTAAACGAAGGCGGCTTTTTTCCTGTCGGATCCACATCCTTAAAGTTGGTTGTGATCGCCGCTGGCTGCTTGATAATCTTGTTTAAGTTGCCGCCTGCCAGTTCGGCTCCTTTGGTGACCAGTGCTTTTCCAAGTCCACCGAACTGTGCTTGTGCACTAAAAATGATTCCGGCTAATAAAATAAAAAGTAACGTTGTTTTTTTCATGTGGGTTTGTTGATTGGACCAAGATAAAAATTAAAATTAATGAGTTTCACATTACACCTAAACCTGAACAAATGCAGGTTCAGGTTGTTACTTTGCGTAAAAAGCAGTTTACATTATGTCGCTACTATTCTCGCCCCTAACCATAAAAAATATACAGCTTAAAAACAGGATCGTCGTTTCACCCATGTGCCAGTATTCGGCTACAGATGGGTTTGCAAACGACTGGCACCTGGTTCATCTGGGCAGTCGCGCTGTTGGTGGCGCTTCGTTAATCATCGTGGAGGCGACCAGTGTCGCGCCCGAAGGCCGGATCTCACCAGCCGACCTGGGTCTTTGGAAAGATGAGCAGATCGACATGTTAAAACGGATCACGGAATTTATCCATAGCCAGGGATCGATTGCCGGTATACAGCTGGCCCATGCGGGCCGGAAGGCCAGCTTCAGCGTGCCGTGGAACGGCAGCAAGCAGCTCGGTGCCGATGAAGGTGGCTGGCAAACCGTTGCACCAAGTGCCATTCCCTTTAGTGAAACCGACATTATACCAGTTGCTTTGAGCGCTGAGGACATCATGCAGGTTAAGACCGATTTTAAAGCGGCAACCATTCGGGCAATCCAAGCTGGCTTTCGTGTCATCGAATTGCATGGCGCCCATGGCTATCTGATCCATCAGTTCTTATCGCCGCTAAGCAACCAGCGAACAGACAATTACGGCGGCAGCTTTGAGAACCGGATCCGGTTTTTACTGGAATTGGTAAGCACGGTGCAGGAAGAATGGCCGGCAGAAAACCCTTTGTTAGTACGCCTTTCGGCTACCGACTGGGCCGAAGGCGGCTGGACAGCCGAGGAAACCGTAGCGTTATCAGCCATTCTGAAAGACAAAGGAGTAGATTTAATTGATGTTTCCTCCGGCGGATTGGCCATTCAGCAGCAGATACCGGTTTTTCCGGGCTATCAGGTGCAGTTTGCAGAAGCCGTTAAGCAGCAAACGGGCATATTAACCGGTGCTGTCGGGCTGATCACCAGTGCAGAGCAGGCGGAAGGTATTTTGCAGGACGGTCAGGCAGACCTGGTTTTTCTGGCGCGGGAATTCTTAAGGGATCCTTACTTCCCATTGACGGCCGCCAATAAGCTGGATGCAGAGGTTAAATGGCCGGTACAGTACGAACGTGCAAAACCTCGTAAACACGCCAAATAATGTTTACAGTTGAACAATTTTAGATAATTTCGGGTCTTCATTTAAATGCAAAAGATATGTTTGATAAATTAATGGCAGCTCAGCAAATGGCTGACGACATCAAGAAACGTTTAGATACCGTTTCTGTATACGGAGAGGTTGAAGGTGGTGCAATTAAGATCACCGCAACAGCAAACAAGGCGATCACGGCTGTAGAGATCCAGGAGGAATTCTTTAAGCAGGCGGATAAAGAAGAATTGGAAGAGCTGTTGCTAACCGCAATTAACAAAGCACTGGCGCAAGCCGATCAGGTCAGCGCAACAGAAATGCAGGCCGCGACCAAGGATATGCTTGGCGGACTCGGCGGAATGTTCGGCGCTTAATCAGTTACAACTTAAATCAGCAAACCATGAATTTTACGTATTACGGCCAATCGTGTTTCCTACTGGAAGTTGGAGGCAACAAGTTTCTTTTTGATCCTTTTATTAGACCAAACCCATTGGCGAAAGATATTGATATAAAGAGTATTACGGCTGACTATATCCTGGTGAGCCACGGGCACGGCGACCATGTGGCCGACCTGGTCGCCCTCGCTAAACAAACCGGTGCTTTAGTGATCACCATGGTGGAAGTTGCAGAATGGGTGCAAAAACAAGGTGTCAGCAATATACACCCGATGAACTTCGGTAAAGCCAAATTTGAGTTTGGAGCCGTACGGATGGTCTGGGCAACACACTCCAGCTCTCTGCCAGATGGCAGCTATGGCGGTAACCCGGCAGGTTTTGTGCTGGAAGCAGGCGGAAAGACAGTTTATTTCGCCGGCGATACCTCTTTGAATACAGACATGAAACTGCTTGCAGACCTCTATAATTTAGATTATGCCATCCTTCCAATCGGTGGAAATTACACGATGGATGTGGATGACGCGGTATTGGCATGTAAATATATCGACTGCGATAAGGTGATTGGTGTACACTATGACACCTTCCCGGCTATTCAGATCGATAAGGAAACCGCTTTAGCGAAATTCAAAAGGGAGAATCGCACGCTGCTGTTGCCAGCAATCGGTGAGACCATCGAGCTGGTATAACCTTTAAAGGCATTCTTATTAACGAAAAAGGCCATTCTGAGATGATCAGAATGGCCTTTTTTGCTGTACGTCTTAGTGTGCTGCGAGCCAGTTTTCCCCTTCGCCGATCTCAATCTCGATCGGGACGTTGGTCGGAATGGCAGTTTTCATACGGTGGGTGATGATGGCTTTCATTTGCTCGACTTCCGTTTTCAGAACGTCGAACACCAACTCATCATGCACCTGCATGGTCATTTTAGACTGGAGTATTTGCTCCTGAATGTCTTTGTGGATGTTGATCATGGCAATCTTGATCATATCTGCTGCTGAGCCCTGGATCGGTGCATTGATCGCATTTCGCTCGGCAAAGCCACGAACCGTCTGGTTGGCAGAATTGATATCCCTCAGGTAACGTCTTCTACCCATAATGGTCTGTACATAGCCGTTGCGCCGGGCAAAGTCCATCGTCTCTGACATATAACGCTTGATGCCCGGATATTGCGCAAAGTATTGCTCAATGATCTCCGCAGCCTCTTTACGTGGGATGTCCAGGTTCTGGGATAAGCCAAAAGCAGATTGCCCGTAGATGATCCCGAAGTTCACCGCCTTGGCGTTGCGCCGTTGGTTAGCGCTGACCTCCTCGATAGAAATGCCATAGACTTTGGCTGCCGTGGCCGTATGAATATCAATGCCTTTGCTGAAGGCATCGAGCATGTTCTCTTCCTTACTGATCTCCGCAATGATGCGAAGCTCGATCTGCGAATAATCCGCAGAAAGCAAGGTATGGTTCTCATCACGTGGGATAAAGGCCTTACGCACCTCCCTGCCTCTTTCTGTACGGATCGGAATGTTTTGCAGGTTGGGGTTGTTGGAACTTAACCGTCCCGTTGCGGCTATAGCCTGGTTATAGCTGGTGTGCACGCGGCCTGATTTCGGATTAACCAACAAAGGCAGGGCGTCCACATAAGTGGATTTCAACTTTTGCAGCTGACGGAAATCCAGGATATCCTGAACCACATCACTCTTGCAGGCCAGGCGGGATAAAACATCTTCACCGGTTTGGTACTGCCCGGTTTTGGTTTTTTTCGCTTTTGGATCCAGCTGTAATCTATCAAATAAGACCTCGCCCAATTGCTTTGGCGAAGCCAGGTTAAAGGTTACTCCGCATTTTTCATAGACGCTGGCCTCCAGGCGGGCAATGTCGGTCTCCATTTCTTTGGAATACCGCAATAATGTATCTACATCGATCCGGACGCCGGCTTTCTCAATATCTGCAAGCACATAGATCAAAGGGTTTTCGATCTGCTCTGCCAGCTCCTGCGCATTAAGTTCCGTTAACATCGGGCGAAACACATGGGCAAGCTGAAGGGTGACATCCGCGTCTTCAGCGGCATAATCGACCACCTGCTCCACCGGCACATCCCGCATGGTGCCCTGGTTCTTACCCTTACTTCCAATCAGCGAAGTAATGGAGATCGGGCGGTAGTTTAAGTAGTTCTCAGACAACAGGTCCATGTTGTGCCTGGTATCCGGATCGATCAGGTAATGGGCGATCATGGTATCAAACAAGGTACCCTTCACGTCTACCCCATACCATTTGAGGATCAGGATGTCGTATTTTATATTTTGGCCGATCTTGCCGATGTGCTCATTCTCCAGCACCGGCCGGAATTCATCGATGATGAGCTGGGCGGCCGCTTTCTCTGCCGGTAAGGGGATGTAATAGCCCTTATTGACTTCTATACAAAAAGAAAGGCCCACCAACTCCGCCAGATTGGCGTCCGTTCCGGTGGTCTCGGTGTCCCAGGAGATCGTTTGTTGTTGCAGTAAAAGTTCAATCAGCGCCTTGCGCTGCTCCGGTGTGTCCACCAGGTGGTATTCATGAGGAACGTCTTCGATTGTCTTGGCGGCAGGCTGTTCGAACAAGGATGGCGGTGCAACAAACACGGTGGATTCCGTTTGCGTTTGCTCCACAAGCTCGCCAAACAGATCGGTTTGCTGCGAAACGCTGTTGCGGGTATCGCCAATCGTAAAACCTTCACCAAAGACCCTTTTGCCTAAAGTACGGAACTCCAATTCCGCGAAGAGTGGCTCGAGGAGCTCCCGGCTTGGCTCAACAAGCTTCAGGGCTTCTTCGTCGAAATCGACCGGTACATCCAGGATGATGGTTGCGAGTTTCTTAGAAACCATCCCCTGCTCGGCGTACATCTCCACGTTTTCGCGCATTTTGCCTTTCAGCTCGTGCGCATTGGCGATGATGTTCTCAACCGATCCGTATTGTTTAACCAGGATCTTGGATGTTTTCTCACCGATTCCGGGGATGCCCGGAATATTATCCACCGCATCGCCCCAAAGGCCTAAAATATCAATGACCTGCTTAACGTTCTCGATCTCCCATTTGCTCAGGACCTCTGGAACACCCATGATCTCCACGCCATTACCCATGCGGGAAGGCTTATAGATAAATATATTCTCGGAGACCAACTGGGCGAAATCTTTGTCGGGTGTCATGCAAAACACCTGAAACCCTTTCTTCTCTCCTTCTTTGGCCAGTGTACCGATAATGTCATCGGCCTCAAAGCCATCTTTGGTGATCACCGGGATATTAAAGCCTTCGATCAATTTGACCACATAAGGCAGCGCTAAAACCAGATCTTCCGGCATAGCCTGCCGGTGTGCCTTGTAGGCTTCAAAGTCGGTATGCCTTTCGGTAGGCGCATCGGTATCAAATACCACAGCAATGTGGGTGGGTTGTTCTTTTTTGAGGACTTCCATCAGGGTATTTGCGAAACCCATAACGGCAGAGGTATTGATTCCGGTTGAGGTGAACCGGGGAGTTTTACTTAAAGCAAAATGCGCTCTGTAGATCAGCGCCATCCCGTCAAGAAGGAACAGTTTTTTCATGTGTTGATGTTATATGTAAGGCTTCTATGTACCGGGTACCAAGCCGCAGGAGACGTTAAGAGTCAAAGTTAATTATTGTTATTCGTTTTGTATTAACAAACCATAAATTACGTTATTTGTAGAGTTATGAAAACGAACAGATTCTTATTTTCCCTCCTTATATTTTTCCTGTTTACACAGCTTGCAAAAGCCCAGGATGTGGTGATTATTGATAGTACAAACAACGTTCGCGGTACCATTAAGGGAACAGATTTCTTTACGGTAACCTTAGCCAAAGATGATAAGTCGGAAGTGGTCTATAAAGCCAAAGATGTGCAGGAGTTTCTTTGGAACGGTGAGACGTATGTGAGCAAGTCGGTTATGAGCAAGAACAAGCCTGAGTCCCGTTTCTTTAAAGTACTGGAAATGGGTGCGGTAAACCTGTATTCCATAGGTGAAGGTTCACAGGTGGAGCAAAAACAAAGTCGGGTACGCGTAATGCCTGAAGTTGGAATTGGGATAGGCAGCGGTGGATATGGTGGCTTCGGTTTTGGCGGTGGAATTTCCATCGGCGGAGGTGGCCGCAGACGCGACCAAGCCAAAGCTCCTAAACGCGGTTTATACTTCATCGAAAAGCCGGGAGGTGGCCCTATGCAGGAGCTGAACTTCCAGGCCGGCAACTCCAGAGCGCGCATCCAGGAGATCCTGTTAACGACATTAAACAACGATGAGGACCTTGCCGAGCGGATTAAGGATACCGAAAAGTTTGATGCCAAGAACGTTACGGCCTTTGTGAAGGCTTACAACCTGATGCACAAATAAGCGATCACCTGCTGATGCAGTTCAGGATATGGTCGTTGACCATGCCCGTTGCCTGCATGTGTGCATAGCAGATCGTGGTGCCAAAGAACTTAAAGCCCCGCTTTTTCATGTCTTTACTGATCGCGTCTGATATTTCGGTCCGTGCCGGAACACCCAGGTTATGCTCGAAGCTGTTAAGCAGCGGTTTGCCATCAGGCATAAAGCCCCAGATGTACTTGGAGAAGGAACCAAACTCCTCCTGAATTCTAATGAACGCCTTGGCATTGCCGATGGCGGAAGCAATCTTGAGCTTGTTGCGGATGATCCCTGCATCCTGCATGAGCCGGTCCACGTCCTCCTGGGTAAAAGCAGCAACCTGCTGCACATCGAATCCAGCAAAAGCTTTACGGTAATTTTCCCTTCTTCTCAGGATGGTGATCCAGCTGAGCCCCGCTTGTGCACCTTCCAGGATCAGGAACTCAAACAGGATCCGGTCGTCATATACCGGTTTACCCCATTCCTGATCGTGGTATTGCTGGTACAGGGGGTCTGTGCCACACCAACTGCAACGTACGACTTCCTCTGCCATGGTTTAGCTATTTAGTTCATCCCAATATTCAACCGCTCTTCTATAATGCGGAATAACAATGGATCCGCCGACCAGATTGGCGATCATGAATACTTCGTTGAGTTCTGCATGGGAGACGCCTTCGTTATAGCATTTCTCCAGGTGATATTTGATGCAATCGTCGCAGCGCAACACCATGGAGGCAACCAGGCCAAGCATTTCCTTTGTTTTCACGTTCAAGGCACCGTCGGCATAGGAGGTCGTATCCAATGCAAAGAAGCGTTTGATGTTCGTGTTGGCGGTTTCCATGATCCTATCGTTCATTTTAGAACGATAGCCATTAAATTCTTCTACTAATTTTCCCATATGCTTTTAGAGTTCAACAGCAGGATCCCAGTGCAGGGACTTAAATTGCTGTACTTTATCGTCGATGATTGTAATGCCTTCGTTCTCCAGCAGTTGCTGCATGAGGTCAGGCGGATTAAAATGAAATTTTCCGGTTAAGTAGCCATTGCGGTTGACGACGCGGTGGGCCGGGACGGGTGGATGCAGGCTGTGGGCGTTGTTCATTGCATAACCGACCATACGAGCGGAACCTCCTGCACCCAGGCATTTGGCAATGGCACCGTAAGAACTGACCCGTCCTTTTGGAATGAGGCGCACGACATCGTAGACCATATCATAAAAACTTTTCTCCATTTCGTATGGCTTTCCTGTTCTCGTTGGTAGCGCGCTCCGGCTTTGACTGTGATTGCCTACTCGAAAGAAAACTGAATATAGTTGATATTCTTATTGTGTTTTAGGTAGATCCGCTCGTAGTGCGTTTTAATGCGCAACACCTCATCATATAGTTCAGAATCGTACAAGTGGTCGGTGCTTTTATGGCAAACCAGTCCGAGTTCTTTTACCTTCTCTACCGTATAAAGATACAAACCATCATTATCGGTTTTTAGATTTATTTTACCTCCCGGTTTGAGCACTTCTTTGTACTTGCTTAAAAAGCCGGGGAAGGTCAGGCGCTTCTTTTCCCTGCTGTCTTGTGGTTGTGGGTCGGGGAAGGTGATCCAGATCTCGTCGATCTCTCCGGCATCAAAAAACTCAAGCAGCTTTTCGATCTGTATCCTTAAGAAAGCCACATTCGGGATCTGCTCTTCAATGGCTGTTTTTGCACCACGCCAGATCCGGTTTCCTTTATAATCGATGCCGATGAAGTTTTTCTCTGGAAACAGTCTGGCCAGGTTAACCGAATATTCACCTTTTCCGCAGGCAAGCTCCAGGACAACCGGGTTGTTATTTTTAAAATGTTCGGCTGCCCATTTGCCTTTTAAGGCATGCCCGTCTTCGAGCTGATATACGTTATCGAAAGTACCGATCTCACTGAACTTTCTTAATTTATCTTTCCCCACTTTTTGAATTTTCTGCAAAAGTACAATTAAATCAGTCTATTAAATACTTCCGTTTGAATTCGTATTTTTGAGCACAAACTCAATAGCATTGGAAAAGACTTCAAAAATCTACATAGCCGGCCACCGCGGCATGGTTGGATCTGCCATTTACAGGAAACTTGTTAAAGAAGGATATACGAACCTGGTAACCAGGACATCGAAGGAGCTGGACCTGCGGGATCAACGTGCCGTATTCGAGTTCTTCCAGCAAGAGCGCCCGGATTATGTATTTTTAGCAGCAGCCAAAGTGGGCGGTATTGTGGCCAATAATACCTATCGTGCAGACTTCCTGTATGAAAATCTGGAGATTCAGAACAACATCATCCACCAGTCGTACAAGCATGACGTGAAAAAACTGATGTTCCTGGGATCCAGCTGCATTTACCCGAAGTTGGCGCCGCAGCCTTTGAAAGAAGAATACCTATTGACCGGGCTTTTGGAAGAGACCAATGAGCCTTATGCAATCGCCAAAATTGCGGGTATTAAAATGTGTGATGCCTACCGTGCACAATACGGCTGTAATTTCATTTCGGTGATGCCAACGAACCTGTACGGGTACAACGACAACTATCATCCACAGAATTCCCATGTATTGCCGGCTTTGATCCGCAAGTTCCACGAAGCGAAAGTAAATGGAGCGGCTGAAGTCGTGATCTGGGGATCGGGATCGCCCATGCGCGAGTTCTTGTTTGCAGATGACCTGGCGGAGGCCTGTTACTTCCTGATGGAAAACTACAATGAACCCAATCTGATCAATATCGGCACCGGCGAGGATCTAACGATCAAAGACCTGGCACTTTTGGTTAAAAAGGTAACTGGCTTTGATGGCGAACTAAAATTCGACAGCAGCAAACCGGACGGCACACCACGAAAACTGATGGATGTAAGCAAACTGCACGAGTTGGGCTGGAAACATCAGGTGCAACTGGAGCAGGGAATTGAGCTTGCATACCAGGATTTCTTAAAAAATCACATCTAATATTTATTTACAGACAGTTTAGCATAGCTAAAGTTTATATCTTTATGAAAAAGGAATAAACTTTAGCTATATGACGCTGGTTCAGTTAGAATATATCGTTGCAGTAGACACTTACAGAAGTTTTGTAGGGGCTGCAGAAAAGTGCTTTGTTACGCAGCCAACATTGAGTATGCAGGTACAGAAGCTGGAAGAAATGTTGAATGTGAAGCTTTTCGACCGCAGCAAACAACCGGTGATGCCAACGGAGATCGGCGCCCAGGTCATTGCCCAGGCACGCATCATCCTGCAGGAGAGCCAAAAGATCAAGGAAATCATCAACAGCCAGCAACAGGAGATCGTCGGCGAACTCCGGATCGGCATTATCCCGACCGTCGCCCCCTATTTGCTCCCCCAGGTTATCGCTGCCATGATGGAGAAATATCCAGACCTTAAACTCCTGATCTGGGAATACACTACAGAAGACATCATTCATCATATTAAAACGGGCGTGCTGGACTGCGGCATTCTGGCTACGCCACTAGGCGACCCCACGATCGAAGAAGATGCGCTTTATTATGAAGGCTTCCTTACGTACATCAGCAAGAACAGCAAACTATTCAAGAAAAAAGCGATTGATGCCGATGACCTGGAAGACGAGAACATCTGGCTGCTGAATGAAGGGCACTGCATGCGTTCACAGGTGCTGAATATCTGCCGCTCCACGAAGAATAATCGCCTGCAAGGCTTAACCTATAATACCGGTAGCGTAGAAACGCTGATCCGGATGGTGGACCGGAATGACGGCGCCACCCTGCTTCCGGAACTTGCGCTATCGGAGCTAAGCAATAAACAGCTGACTAAGGTCCGGAACTTTAAAGCACCGGAACCTGTACGGGAAATCAGTCTGGTTACCCATAAGAACTTCATTAAACGGCGCATGCTCAATGCACTAAAGGAAGAGATCCTGGCGGTGATCCCGAAGGCTATGAAACAGAAAAAGAAAAAAGACATTATAGGCATATGAAAGAGATCACTTGGGCGGAATTCGAACAGGTAGAACTTCGTGCAGGAACGATACTGGAGGTTTTCGATTTCCCGGAAGCACGAAAACCCGCATACAAGTTAAAGGTTGATTTTGGTGAATTCGGTATCAGGATGAGTTCTGCCCAGATCACGAAGCATTACACCAAGGAGGCTTTAATTGGCCAGCAGATCGTTGGCGTGGTTAACTTTCCTAAAAAACAGATCGGTAAGTTCATGTCGGAATTCCTGGTTACGGGATTTGCGGACGCAGACGGGGATATCGTGCTGACCACGGTGCAGGCTAAAGTTCCCAATGGAAGTAAAATGATCTAAGGGAATTCCGCTTATCTTTGCTCCATGAGTTTTTTCAATTTTTCTGAAGAGGTAGATCCGCGACTGGAAGACGAGCATTACATGCGCCTGGCTCTGCAGGAAGCACAGAAAGCATTCGAAGCCGATGAGATTCCAATTGGCGCCATCGTGGTCTCCAAGGGGCGGATTGTTGGTCGTGGTTACAACCTGACCGAACAGCTGAACGACGTAACCGCCCATGCGGAGATGCAGGCATTTACGGCTGCGAGTCAGACTTTAGGGGGCAAATATCTAAAAGATTGTACGTTATATGTCACGATCGAGCCCTGCGTGATGTGCGCCGGAGCAAGCTATTGGACACAGATCGGTAAGCTGGTCTATGGGGCGCCAGAGGTGAAGCGTGGCTTTACAACCAAGGGTAGCAACATTCTGCATCCAAAGACCGTTTTAAAGTCGGGCGTTCTTGCAGAAGAATGCGCCAGCCTGATCCGGAAATTCTTTGAGAAGAAAAGGGATTAGTTTAACATTCAATTAAACATTTAACCATTTTCACAGTTGATTGTTATATTTGTATATCACTTTTTAAACTTAAATCATAAATAATATGGCTTTTGAACTACCTGCGTTACATTACGCAACAGATGCATTAGAACCGCATATCGATAAAATGACCATGGAAATTCACCATGGCAAACACCACCAAGCTTACGTAACCAATCTAAACAAAGCTTTAGAAGGAAAACCGGAAGCAAACCAAAACATTGAGGAGATTATCAAGAACATCGATAAGTTCCCTGCAGCGGTTCGCAACAACGGTGGTGGTCACTACAACCACTCTTTATTCTGGGAAGTGATCGGTCCAAACAAAGGCGGTGAGCCGACTGGCGCATTGGCTGATGCCATTAAAAGTGCTTTCGGATCTTTTGCAGACTTCAAAACTAAGTTTGCTGAAGCTGGAGCAACACGCTTTGGTTCTGGATGGGCTTGGTTAATCGTTACGGCAGATAAAAAAGTTGCTGTTTCTTCTACACCAAACCAGGACAACCCATTAATGCCAGTAGCAGAGGTTAAAGGAACACCAATCCTTGGAATGGATGTTTGGGAGCATGCTTACTACTTAAAATATCAAAACAGACGCCCGGATTATATTGCTGCATTCTGGAATGTAGTTAACTGGGATGCCGTTTCAGAGCGCTTCAAAAAAGCAACTGCATAAGGTTAATACGTCTGTAGGTTAACAAAACACCAATACTTTTCCTTCGCTTAGAAATAAATGCGGGATAAGGTATTGGTGTTTTTGCTTTTAGTAACTTTGCGCCATGGTTGAAGTTATACTGAAGAAAGGCAAGGAGAAAGCGGCTTTGCAAAGACACCCCTGGATCTTTTCGGGCGCAATTGAGAGAGTAAAAGGCAATCCGGAGAACGGAGACGTAGTTCGCGTACTGGCTGCAGATAAGGATTTCCTGGCTTACGGCTACTTCAATGAGAATTCCAGAGTTGCTGTGCGGATGCTGGAATGGGATGCTGATCAGGTGATCGATAAAAGCTGGTACCAGAAAAAATTACAAACCGCCATTGCAGCGCGTGCCCATGTGCTTAAACGCGGCGATACGAATACCTGCAGGCTTGTGTTCTCTGAAGCGGATTTCCTTCCCGGACTGATCGTAGATCAGTATGCGGACTTTCTTTCCCTGCAAATTCTGAGTGCCGGTATGGAGAACGTGAAAGCCGATCTTATAGACATCCTGAGAGATGAACTTCAACCCAGGGGTATATTCGATAAGAGCGATGCCAATGCACGCACACACGAAAACCTCTCTGTAGAACAAGGGTTGCTTTGGGGAGAAAATCCACCCGAGTTCCTGGAGGTACAGGAAAATGGGATCCGCTATAACATCAATATTGCAGGGGGCCAAAAATCAGGGTTTTACTGTGACCAGCGCGATAACCGCCTGATCCTGGCCGACTATGCCGCCGATAAACGTGTACTGGATTGCTTTTCTTATAGTGGTGGATTTTCGTTGAACAGCCTGAAGCAAGGTGCAGCCCATGTAACCAGCGTAGACAGCTCGGCACTGGCACTAGAAACCTTGCAGCAGAATGTCGACCTGAATGGCTTTGAAGCCTCCAGAAACACGATCATCCAATCGGATGTGAATAAGCAGCTACGTTTGTTTAAGGAAGAAGGGCAAATGTTCGACATAGTTGTGTTGGATCCACCTAAATATGCACCGTCCAGGTCTGCATTGGACCGCGCAGCAAGGGCTTATAAGGACTTGAACCGCCTGGGAATGGCATTGCTGCCAAGTGGTGGCTTATTGGCGACTTTCTCCTGCTCTGGTGCGGTAGATATCGAAACCTTTAAGCAGATCATTGCCTGGGCCGCTTTGGATGCCGGCCGGGAAGTACAGATCTTGAAACAATTTAACCAACCGGAAGATCATCCTGTGCGGGTTTCCTTTCCGGAAGGTGAATATCTGAAGGGTTTGCTACTCCGGGTCTTATAGAATTACTCCTCCTCGCGGAAGTAAACCTTATAGTAGTTCATCGATTTATCTTCATCAAAGCCTTTTTCGATCAGTTCTTTATCCCCGTGGATGTAGATGTGGAAGTTCTTATCCAACTTTAAGACGCTTTTAAATACTCTGGCCTGCTTCTTTACAGCAGCGCCGGAGATATCGAAGCTATCGGCGATGGTTGTATCGAACTCTTCCTCGTAACTCGCCTTATACTTCTTAAAGGACTCGATCCCGTCTTTATTGGCGATGACCTCATTGGAGAATTCCTCCATATCAAAGCTGTCTTTTTCTTTGAAGTACTTCATGGATTTATTCAGCAGATCAATCTTGTCCGCTTTCGTCATTTCAAAATCTTCATCGAGCTTCTCGGTGACAAAGCTCTTATAGACGCCCAGCACATTATTGGTCTGATTGTAGTTGTCGTTGCGCACTTTGAGCTTCAGGAACTCATCTTTCCAGTAAACAGCTTCTGCACTCCGGTTGGTCTGGTCGATCACCGCCACCTTATAGCCTTCTTCTTTCTCGGTCTTAAAGATCAGGCAGCCCTTATCCAGCTTGCTGATGTTGATGGCATCTTCCTCATAACTGAGACCGAAACCAGCTTGCTCCGGATATACTTTCAGGTAGGTTTCTTTGGTTTCTGATTTGAAGATTCCGATGGCATCATGCAGCTCCCCCTCAATCTGTACATTCTCGAAAAATGCGACATAAAGCTCTCCAGATTTGATCTTCGGGTGGTTGGAAACCTCGTACAGGTATTTGGCTAATTGCTGGCTGTTCTCATGAAAGCTGGTGCCATCATCAAACACGGCCGTGGCGAAATGAAATACTTCGTTCAGGTTCAGATCATCATTCGGATGGGTGAACCGGTATATTTCGTTCACCTTAGCGTAAGGCGAAAGGAAGTATTGCAGCAGTAGGTTCTGCAGCAATTGATCCTGAATTTGCATGGAACGCTCCGACAGGACATAGAACTCATCCTGGGCTTTATTACCGATCCGGTGGATGGAAAGTTCGGCCAGTATGGCCTCATAAAAAGAAATCATTCGCCAAAAGTACTAAACCTTCTCCTCTTCGGGCGTATCTCTAAGCTTTACGGGGTGTTTTGATTTGCCTTTCATTTTCAGGTTCAGCATCTCGACCAATATGGAGAATGCCATCGCGAAATAGATATATCCTTTAGGAATATGTTGTTCAAAGCCTTCAGCAAGCAAGGAAACGCCAATCAGCAAGAGAAAAGACAAGGCAAGCATCTTGACCGTTGGATGTTCGTTCACAAACTTACTAACCGCACCGGAAGAAGCCATCATGATCAATACCGCAATAATGACCGCAATAATCATGATCTCTACGTGATCAGCCATACCAACAGCGGTAATGACCGAATCCAGGGAGAAAACCACATCCAGCATCAGGATCTGGATCAAAACGCCGCTAAATGTATAGACCTTGACATTGCCGCCTTCTTCTTCCTCTCCCTCCAGTTTTAAATGGATCTCATGGGTACTTTTATAGATCAGGAACAACCCGCCCACAATCAGGATCAGATCTCTTCCGGAAATAGCTAATTTTTCCAACCACGCGGCGTCATCAACACTAAACAGGGACCCCAGATTGAACAGGGGTGTCGTTAAGGTCATCACCCAGCTTAGGGACAAAAGCAAGAGCACGCGGGTGATCATCGCCAATCCCAAGCCCCATTGACGGGCCTTTTTTTGCATGTTAGCCGGAAGCTTAGAGGATAAGATCGATATAAAGATAATGTTGTCAATTCCAAGTACGATCTCCAACAAGGTCAGTGTAATCAGCGAAATCCAAGCTTCCGCATTGGTAAATATTTCCATAACTAGCAATTTGGCTCTAAGATATAAAAAAAGCTTGCCCATTGTATGAGCAAGCTGTGTCTGATCGGCTTTTTAGCAGCCTGTTCAGGAATATATCGCTATTGAAAGGTCACGCTTCCGTAAGCGGACTTCACTTTAACATAGTTGGAAGAGCCATTTCCGATCTTGCCACTATAGATCTTCGTGCTGGAGTCATCTTCATCCGAGCCAACCTGGCGCGCGGCCACAGTATTGCCGTGCGTAAATGCTGCATAGCTGGTCTGCACATCCACATTGGCGTTGTAATTATCCGAAAAGTTCAGGGCCACTTTCACATACTGGGCATCCACGATCAGACGCTTGCAGGCCTCTGTTACCCGCTGCACGTTTAAACTGTTGTACTGTACGTTCAAATTGCAGTCGCCCGCCAGGTTGCCAATGGAAACGCCGGTATATTGTGCACTCAGGTCTAGGTTATCGATGTTGCCGATCTCCAACCCGCCATACTGAATTCTAATAGCATTGGTATTCCGCTTTACACTCTGGATGCGGACCTTGGTGTACTGCGCATTCAGCGTCAACTGCCCAACGGTACCCAGGGTCAGCCCATCGCCATACTGCTGTTTGATGACGGCCTCACCTGTTACAGTCTTGATATCTGTTTTTGCATATTGCGCACTCAGGTTCAGGGTTCCCACAGTTCCGATGGTCAGACCTGATCCGTATTGTTGTTTGATGGTTGCCCGGTTCATTTGCAGCACATCTGTATTGCCATATTGAACGGACAGGTTTGTGCTTGCACTGCTCAGATTCCCTGCTTTAAAATTGCCGTACTGAACTTTGGCGTTCACCGGCCCGGAGAAATCACCCATGGTGACGTTTCCATATTGCTGGGAAACATTAAGCGCGTTCGAAGCCGGCATATACACCACATAGTTTACCCGAACCTCTCTGCGCCATTTGCGGCCATTCCGGGTACCACTACCCCAATTCCCACGGTTATCTTCAATCTTGGTGCTGAAGTTGATCTGATCGCCGCTTTTTGCAGCGTCAATATTTACCTCGTCCAACAGTTTTTGTGCATCTGAATCGTTGTTGCTATAGGCGGTGATCTGTACATCTGCTTTTACCTCCCGGCGGTCCCATACTTTAATCACGATAGAGCCAAATCGGTTGCTCAGGTTGATCTTATCGGACTGGTCAGCGCTGAAGGATTTGCTGAAGGTCTTACTGCGCCCGGTCTGGTCATCCTCCTGGAATGTGGTATAAGTTACCTTATCCACATTGGCGTTCAGTGCATACACTGGGGTAGCAGGAGCTTGTGCTGGTTCCCCTGTTTGGGCCTGAACCAAGCCGGCCGTAAACAACAATAAAGTAAGGCTTAAGATGGTGTTTTTCATAACTGATTGTCTTTTTTAAATTGGTTTACCTGGTTTATGATGGTTAATTGCTGACTGACAACCTGTAGCTGCAGCTCCAGGTTCCGCTCCATAGCTTTGACCACCATCGCCTGGTTGGCACTTGCCGGAAGTTGTTGGTTCAGCTGTTTATAATCCTTTTTAATGGCCTTTAGATCGGCGGAAAACTTCTCATATAACTGCGGGTTTTCTTTGGCCAATACTTCCAGGCTATCTGTTTTACGTTCAATCAGGCTTGCATATTTAACTTGCTTTTTGGCATAAGCCGGATTCACGTCGGCTACGCTGATCGTATTTTCTTTAGTGTTGTCCGCGTAATAAAAAATGATCATCAAGGCCACGGTCAGCGATGCCGCAATCCCGATCCATAGCCGGAGCCTGTACGGCTCAACTGGTTTTTTTTTATCGAGTGACGCATCAATTTTATTCCAGAGCTCTTTTGAAGGTAGTTCCGTGTCAAATGATTTCCTGTTTTCCTTAATAAAATCTTCAATTCTTGTGCTCATCCTGTTCTCCTTTCGTTTCTAGTAAGCGTAATAATTTCTGTTTGGCGCGCATATATTGTGAGCGGGATGTGTTTTCTGATATGTTCAGGATCTGCCCGATCTCCTGGTGGTCGTAGCCCTCAAAGAGATAAAGCGTCAGCACCACCCGGTACCCGTCCGATAATCCCGATACTGCCTTCTTAATCTGCTCCACCTGCAGTTGCAAATCACTTTCATCACAGTCTTCTGAATCGGCAACATCTACATCGTTTAATGACACCAGATCCAGCTTCCGCTTGCGCAGACAATTGATGGATTTGTTGATCACGATCTGCTTTAACCAAAGGCCGAAGGTTGTCTCCTGCCTGAAGTCCCGGATCCTGGTAAATGCATCCAGGAAAGCTTCCTGCAAAACATCTTCCGCTTCGGCAGGATCGTTAACAATGCGCAGCGAAATATTGAACATCGCTCTGGAATACAACTTGTAAATTTCAAATTGTGCATTGCGATTGCCTTGCCTGCATTCGTCTAACAATGAAATGTGCTTATCTATGTATACAGCTTCCAATGTGGTGATTTTCTATATAAAGGACAGCAATCCAATTCAAACGTTGCACGAATAGCTGAAAATATTTTTCAAAGCCTTCTAAAATAGATTAACAAGGAAATATGTGGCTCAAAATGAATATTTTTGCGCCTTAATACTTTAAACATGTTAAGAACGACAACTTGTGGCGCCCTCACTATTCAGAACATCGGAGAAAGCATAACCCTAAGCGGATGGGTACAGAAGTCCAGGGACCTGGGTGGTATGACCTTTATTGATATTCGTGACCGCTATGGAATTACGCAACTTGTTTTTAATATGGACGATAATGTGGCGCTTTGTGAAGCGGCACGTAGCCTGGGCCGTGAATTCGTTATTCAGGTCAGTGGTGTCGTTGTAGAGCGCTCAAACAAGAACCTTAAACTCCCTACAGGAGAAATTGAAATAAAGATCAATGCACTGGGGATCCTGAACTCATCCAAGATCCCTCCGTTTTTGATTGAAGACGATACGGATGGCGGTGATGATCTGCGAATGAAATACCGCTATCTGGACTTGCGCCGGGCACCGGTACGCAATAATATGATCCTGCGCCACAAGATGGCTCAGGCTGTACGCCGGTATTTAGACGGGCTTGATTTTATCGAGGTAGAAACACCGGTATTGATCAAGTCAACTCCAGAAGGTGCGCGCGACTTTGTGGTCCCAAGCCGCATGAACGCTGGTGAATTTTATGCCTTGCCGCAGTCGCCACAAACCTTTAAGCAATTGTTGATGGTTTCAGGCTTTGACCGCTATTTTCAAATCGTGAAATGCTTCCGTGATGAGGATCTTCGTGCCGACAGGCAGCCGGAGTTTACGCAGATCGACTGTGAGATGTCCTTCATTGAGCAGGAAGATATTCTGAATACTTTTGAGGGTTTAATTCGCACGCTTTTCAAAGATATAAAAGGCATTGACCTGCCTGAAGTACCGCGGATGCAGTATGCAGATGCAATGCGTTTGTATGGATCAGATAAACCGGATACCCGTTTCGGCATGCAGTTCGTTGAATTGAACGACCTGGTAAAGGGCCATAACTTCCCGGTCTTTGAACAGGCAGAACTGGTTGTCGGCATTAACGCAAAAGGCGCTGCACACTATACCAGAAAACAACTGGACGAGCTAACAGACTTTATTAAAAAACCACAGATCGGCGGAACCGGCCTGATCTATTACCGACATAACGGGGATGGAACGCTTAAATCTTCCGTGGATAAGTTCTTTAACGAAGAAGAATTGAAACGTTGGGCGGAAGCTTTCCAATCTGAACCAGGAGATTTAATCCTGATCATGGCTGGCGGCAAAGACCGGGTCCGCAAACAACTGAACGAATTGCGCCTGGAGATGGGTACACGCCTTGGCCTCCGGGACAAGAACACGTTCTCTGCCCTTTGGGTGCTTGACTTCCCGCTATTGGAATGGGATGAGGAGAGCGGACGCTACCATGCCATGCACCACCCTTTTACCTCTCCGAAGCCAGAGGATATTGCCTTACTGGATACCGAACCAGGATCCGTACGCGCAAATGCCTACGATATGGTTGTAAATGGTACAGAGATCGGTGGAGGTTCCATCCGGATCCATGACCGTACCTTGCAGGCTCTGATGTTCAAACACCTTGGATTCTCACCTGAAGAGGCACAAAACCAGTTTGGCTTCCTGATGGATGCTTTTGAATTCGGTGCACCCCCACACGGTGGTATAGCCTTTGGCTTTGACCGTCTATGTTCCATCTTTGCTGGTTTGGACAGCATCCGTGATGTAATTGCGTTCCCTAAGAATAACTCTGGAAGAGATGTAATGATCGACAGCCCTTCAACGATTGATCAGAAACAACTGGATGAACTAAGAATCAAGACCGTAAGCAAATAAGCAACGGTTTATAACAAAAAAAGGGGAGCATGTAACATGCTCCCCTTTTTTATATGGTTGGAATTAATACGTTTCACTATCTGGTGGAATTCCATAGTCGACATACGCTACGGGTTTAGCTTTCAGCTTTTTCTTTCCGCCGATCCAGTTCTTAACCGAACTGAAAATCCCGGTCAGGTGCTCTGCATCTAAGGTTTTACCCACATTGCTGGTCGCCAGCCCGACCAAGGCTTTGGTGATAAAGCCAGAACCCCGGAAAAGCGTATTGTTCATCAGTACGGGAAGTATAAAGGACATCACTTTACTACTCACATGCAACTGATCATCTGCTTTAAACAGGTTCGATGGAGTCAGGTATTTCTTTGCCAGATTCTTGACCGTGAATTGTTGCATATAAACCTTTGTGTCGGCCGTTAAAACAACCTCCTGCATCATGTATTCTGCTTTGAGTGCTTTTCTGGCTGCCTGCAGTTCCTCCAGGTTACTGATATTATGCTTTCTCATCTTCCTTGTCTGCTATTTTCGTAAAATACTTCTTAATTGCAACATTGATTAAGACCTTTTCCAGGAACTTCTCTTTGGTTGCATTTACAATTACGGCGATCAGGATCAGGATCACGCAGACAGCCCCAAATCCAGCGGTAAAGCTGTTGAACACGTCTGATAAGAACAGGGCAAGGGTGATGATCGCGAATAAAAAGGCTAAAATGTAGCAAATGATAACAAATGTGCTTGTAATCAGGTCTGCAAACATCGTTGATACCTTCTCTAGCAAGTATAACCGCAGATATTCTGCCCGTGTTTCCACATAAACTTTACCTTCCTGAAGAAGATCTTCCAGTTGTTTTTCTGTATTTTCCTGCATTGCTGTAACTGTTTATAGATAGGTGTTATGCGTGTTCTACATCGTCCTCGTAATCATCTTCAACATCGAACTTACCTTTCACCGCATTGACAACTTTTTCCTTCAGCTCACTTAAGTTTCCAAGCTGATCTGCGGCTTTTTCCTGAATGGTATCACCAAGATCTTTGATCGACTGCCCCAAACGTTCACGAGTTTCTGATCCCGCTTCTGGTGCGAATAATAAACCCAAGGCTGCACCTGCTGCAAGGCCGGCAAGTAGTCCGATTAGTACTTTTGAATTGTCATTCATGTCGTTTAAATATTATGTTTTCGTGTTTGATTATAATAACTCTTCGGCTTCAGAAATTGTTTTAATTCTTTCCAATCTGTCAGAAGCCAGTGCACTGGTTTCATAGATGCGTATAAGCAGGATAAAATACGACAGCAACAAAGGTCCAAAGACCAGCCCAAGAATACCAAATAACGGAATTCCAATGACAACTCCAATTACGGTGATGATTGGATGGATGTTCCCCACCCGCTTGGCGATCATAAACCGCAGTACATTATCAATGTTCAGGATGACAACGAAGCCAAAGATCAGCATCGCCCAGCCCGCGAAATCATGCCCGTTGATGATCTGCATAACGGCTGCTGGAACAAAGATAAGCGGAGGCCCCAATACAGGAACGAAGCAGATAAAGGTTGTTATCACGCCCCAGAAAAATGGATCACTATAGCCCAGGGTAAAGAACGATAAACTAACCAGGGAGCCCTGTACCACGCAGATCAATCCCTGCCCGACTACATTGGCAAAGGTCAGGTTCTTCATTTCCTCTGCAAACCGCATCGCATTCTGCTCCCGTAAGGGGGCATACTTAAGCATCGCACCTTCAAACTGTTCATGTTCAATGAGCATGAAATACAGCAGGAAATACATAAGGACCAGCCCGAATACAATATCGACAGCTCCAGAAATGATGGAGGGAAAAAGACCGGTAGCCCAGGTCCCGGCACGATGCAAGCCCTCTTCAATCAGGCTCTGCATATTCGCACCCACAGGCACCAGATGCTGTAATTTGAAAAAGAGATTTTTGTAGTAGATCTGATCGCTTTGCATTTCAGCTATCTTGGTGATGACCAGACTGCTGAGTCCGTAAAACGGTAAAACGATCAGGACGATGGAGGTAACCAGCAATAAAATGGCTGCAACACGCCTGTTCATGCCCCTTGAGCTCACCAAATAGATATAAGCTGGGCGAATGATCGTATACAGCACCAATGTGCTTAAAATAGAACTAAAAACTCCCAGTAAGGAATAGGCGATCAAACAGCCTAAGGCAACAATAATGACCAGATTGATGTTGTTGCGTTGCTTGTAGGAGAATAGAGACATGTATGGTTAAGAATCCAGATTTATGGCTTTCATCTTATTATACAATGTTTTCCTGTCAATGTTTAGGATCTTGGCTGCTTTTGTTTTATTAAAGTTCACTTCCCGGAGCACGTTCAGAATGGCTGCATATTCAGCCTCAAAGGCTGCATTCTTCAGGTCTCTTGGTTTCTCCGCACGTTGAATGGAAGATTCCATGGTCGCACTTTTGGCGTAGGTTGAGATCTCCAGCGGTAAAGCCTTTAACTGTATCTCCGGTGTTTCGGATAACAAGGTGGCACGGCGCACCACGTTTTTCAGCTCGCGCACATTACCCGGCCAGTTATAGGTTAAAAAGCAATTCTCGACCTCTGCAGAGAAGGACTGTACATTTTTATTCAGCTCCTGATTTGCCAGCTCTAGAAAGGTATTGGCAAAGATCATAATATCTTTTCCACGCTCACTTAATTGCGGCAATGCGATAGAGAACTCATTGAAGCGGTGGTACAGATCTTCCCGGAACTTGCCTTTTTGAATGGCATGGGACAGGTTTTCATTGGTAGCCACGATGATCCGAACGTCCAGATCAATCTCCTTAGTACTTCCGATCCGTTTGATCTTGCGCTCCTGGACCGTTCTAAGCAAGGCAGCCTGAATGTCGTAAGACAGGTTACCGACCTCATCCAGGAACAAAGTTCCACCATTGGCCATTTCGAAATGCCCGATCTTGGTGTATAAAGCGCCTGTAAAGGATCCTTTCTCATGCCCGAAGAATTCACTTCCAGCCAGTTCTTTTGTCAATGAACCGCAATCCATCGCAATAAATGGCTGGTCGCGTCTTGGAGAATTCATGTGGATTGCTTTGGCAACAGACTCTTTACCGGTTCCGCTCTCTCCTGTCAGGATAACACTGTATGAGGTTGGCGCAACCAGCTGGATCTGCTTCAGCAGATCTCTGGAAGCCTGGCTTTGCCCGGCAACGAAATTCGCATCCTGATTATACACCTGTTTAACAGGCTTTTCTTTCTGCGGTTCGCTCTGCGTTAAAGCTAAAGCGTTTTGTATTTCAATGGCTTTGTTTATGGTATTTAGTATCTCATCGGGATACAAAGGCTTGGTGATGTAGTCGAATGCACCCAGCTTGATCAGCTCCACGGCAATCTTGACGTCCGAATAGCCGGTGATGATCACCACGCAGGTATTTGGATAGGATGCTTTGATCTTAATTAACAATTCGCGACCATCGGTATCTTCTAAACGGTAATCACACAAGACCAGATCATATGTTTCTCGGGTTAAATGCTCCATCGCCGAAACACCGCTGGTAACAGCGTCCACGGAAAACCCGTTTTTTGTTAAGAACTTGGACAGCAACAAGCCGATATTGACCTCATCATCAATAATTAATATTTTTCTCATACCTGAAATCCCGAATATATTGGAGACTATAAATATAGCGAATTCTTTTGAATGGGAAATATTTTCTACACTTTCTAAAACCCAGTCTTACCCCGGACTACTTTCCGGTAAAGTTTGCAGGTCGTTTTTCCAGGAAAGCGGCTACACCTTCTTTAAAATCTGCCGTCGGGAAGCAGCGTCCAAATTCCTCAATTTCAACATCAAAGCCGTTCGTTCCCTCTTGGAAAACAGCATTCGTGGCCTTAATGGCCGCGGATATCGCCAAAGGGGCACGTGATTTTATCTTTTTTAATAATTCTTCAGCTTTGCTGATCAGTTCTTCAGGAGCAACTACATAGTTCAACAAGCCGATGTGCTCTGCACGATCAGCCGTGATCATATCCGCGGTTGCGATCATTTCCAGGGCTCGGCCTTTCCCCACCAGTTGTGTTAATCTTTGCGTACCACCATAGCCAGGGATCAGTCCTAAGGTAACTTCCGGCAGGCCGAGCCTGGCATTCTGACTACCCACCCGGATGTGGCAAGCCATAGCGAGCTCCAACCCACCACCCAACGCAAAGCCGTTAATGGCAGCTACGAAAGGTTTGGTTGCGTGTTCAATCGCATCAAAGACGGTATGCTGTCCTTTTCTGGCCAGCGTTTCTCCTTGTTCCTGGCTTAATCCCGCAAACTCCGAGATATCGGCACCGGCAACAAAGGCTTTCGGACCTGCACCCGTTAGGATGACACCACGCACGTCTTCGGTTTCTTCTGCGAAGCGTACAACAGCCGCAAGCTCCTCGATGGTTTGCTTGTTCAAGGCATTCAATTTTTCTGCTCGGTTAATGGTGACATACAGAATATGATCCACCACCTCCGCTATGAGGTTCTGATATGGCATAACTAAAAGTTTCTGTTTTCTACGACCCAGTTTCTAATGTATTCGGTGATGGTTTGCATGGTTGTGCCCGGGGCAAAAAGTTCACCCACGCCCATCTCCTTCAGCTGCTTGATATCGCCTTCAGGAATAATGCCTCCACCGGTTAACAAGACGTTATCCAGCTGCTTGGCTTTCATAATTTCGATGATCTTGGGGAATACAGTCATGTGAGCACCCGATAAGATGGAAATTCCGATGGCGTCAACATCCTCCTGCAAGGCGGCGTTTACAACCATTTCCGGGGTTTGTCTCAGCCCCGTGTAGATGACTTCCATACCGGCGTCACGAAGAGAAGTGGCAATCACTTTGGCGCCTCTGTCATGCCCGTCTAGGCCCACCTTTGCAACTAAAACACGGATGGGTCTGCTGAAGGTTTTGTTCATAAATTACAACAATAGTAGCTGGTAAATGTAAGTAAATTAGCCGTTTTATGTTAACTTTGAGGCAAAATTTACAGTTTTTATGAGTGAGGAAAGATCATTGAATTTTATTGAAGAGATCATTGAAAACGATTTAAATAGCGGAAAATATAAGACATTAATAACCCGTTTCCCTCCTGAGCCAAACGGATATTTACACATCGGACACGCCAAAGCCATCTGCCTGAATTTCGGGCTGACCAAGAAGTACGGCGGCTATACCAACCTTCGTTTCGACGACACCAATCCGGTAACTGAAAAAACAGAATATGTAGACAGTCAGCAAGCCGATATCAAATGGCTGGGCTTTGAGTGGAAGAACGAATTATATACTTCAGACTATTTCGAGACCCTATATGATTACGCTGTTAAGCTGATCCAGGACGGACTGGCGTATGTAGATCATAGCACGGCAGAAGAAATTGCACAGGCAAAAGGTACACCGACCGAGCCTGGTACGGATAGCGTATACCGCAACCGCACAATTGAGGAAAACCTTGACCTGTTCACAAGAATGCGCAAAGGCGAGTTCCCGGACGGTGCCTGCATCCTGCGCGCTAAGATCGATATGGCGCATACCAATATGCTGATGCGTGACCCGATCATTTACCGGATTAAACATGCCGACCACCATCGTACCGGCAGCACCTGGTGCATTTACCCGATGTACGATTTTGCGCACGGGCAAAGCGATAGCATTGAAAATATCACCCATTCCCTGTGTACACTGGAGTATGTTTCGCACCGCGAACTGTACGACTGGTTTATCGAAAAGCTGGGCATCTTCCCTTCCCACCAATATGAGTTTGCCCGTTTAAACCTGACCTATACGGTAATGAGTAAACGCAAGCTGCTGCAATTGGTTAACGAAGGTCATGTGAGCGGCTGGAACGATCCGCGTATGCCGACGATCAGTGGATTAAGACGCCGTGGTTATACCGCAGCCAGCATCCGCGAATTCTGTGAACGTATCGGCATCGCCAAGAGAGAAAACCTGATTGAGTTGAGCTTACTGGAATTCTGCGTGCGTGAAGACCTGAACAAAACGGCCAACCGGGTGATGGCTGTCATGGATCCGATCAAAATGATCATCACCAACTATTCAAAAGAATCGGAGATACTGATTGGCGAAAACAACCCGGAGGCTGAAGATAAAGGCGGCACCCGTGAGATCCCGTTCAGCAAGGAACTGTGGATTGAACGCGAAGACTTCATGGAAGAACCAGCTAAGAAATGGTTCAGATTGGCTCCTGGAGCCATGGTGAGACTGAAATTTGCCTATATCGTGAAATGCGAGGATTTCAAGAAAGATGAGAACGGCAATGTCACCGAGATCCACTGTACCTATATTCCAGAGTCGAAAAGCGGCGAAGATACCAGCGGCATCAACGTGAAAGGTACCATCCATTGGGTGAGTGCTGCACATGCAAAAACTGCTGAGATTCGTAACTATGATCGCCTGTTTACCGTGGAGTCGCCGGATGGTGAGGAAGGTGACTTTAAAGAGTACCTGAACCCCAACAGCATGGAAATCATTGAGAAAGCTTATATCGAACCTTATCTGGCCAATGCCGATGAGGAAACCCGCTATCAGTTTATCCGTAAAGGCTATTATGCGATGGATTCGGATTCTACACCAGAACACCTGGTATTTAACAGGACCGTTTCCTTGAAAGATGCCTGGGCGAAAGCAAAGAAATAAGAAGATAACATCATTAGAAAGAGGTTGGATACGTAAAAGGTTCAACCTCTTTTTTGTTATAAAACAACAGAGGCTGAACATTTAAAAATGTTCAGCCTCTGCCATATTCGTTCGAACGCTAAGACACGCTTACATATATTTTGGATAAAGATTAAAAAGGATCAACCTGGCCGCAGGGCTAAGCTCTCCGGTTGTTTCTCCGGGAAGGAAGTGCCTTTTAAAAGCAATAACCGCAGCAGACAGGTCACGGGTATCGTATCCGATGATCCTTAATGCAGCAACGGCATCAAACGTTACCGGCGGCATTTTCAGCACGGAATCGTACCAAAGGCCGAAACCTTTTTCTGCCAAAACCTTCCAGGGAAATTTGTTGGGGTCTGGCTTGCGCTTAGGCGCAAGATCCGCATGCCCGATAAAATTTGCTGTTGGGATGTTGTAACGCTTTTTTAAGGTGCCCAACAAACTAAGCAAGCTCTTGATCTGCGCATCTGAATAAGGCTCATTGCCGTTGTTGTCCAGCTCAATACCCAGAGATGAAGAGTTCAGGTCCGTATCGTTACCCCACCGCCCGGCGCCCGCATGATTGGACCGCAGGTAATCGTTAACCATCTGCACGACCTTCCCATCGCGGCTAACCACATAATGGGCACTAACCTCTGTTCTGGTCAGCGTAAAAGTTTTGATCGTTTGATCCAGGGATGTTTGTGCGGTATGGTGGATGACTACAAAGTTGGGCTTGCGGATACCAAAATTTACCGAACCAATAAAGGTTTGCTGCTCCGGAGCGATGGAGTCAATCTGCTGCGCGATAGGCGGCATTGACTTGATGGTATTGGCAAAAGCCTTGGTCTTGTCTTTATAAATCTTGTTTGTGGCGGCATATTTGTTTGTTGTACACGCAGAAAAGACCAACAAGGGCAGCATGAACATCAGTTTGTTTGTAGATTTAACGTTAACCAGCATATCAGTTTTTTGGAGCTGTGAAATTAACATTAATTACTTAAATGCCCCGGAATACGCTGATGTTTATGCCCGCCTTATATTTTTTCCTAATTTTGGACCCTCAAACTTTGAAACATTAGTCAGATGAAACCGATCAGCAAAGCAACTTTACTTCTTGCCGGACTTCCTTTTATTGCCGGCTTCGTATCCTGTACGAACACAGGTAAAGATGCCGGTTCTACAACCGCAAAAGCAGTGGTATTGCCAGATAGCCTGCAAGATTATGTACATGAGCGAATAAAGATCTACGAAACGGTTAAGCTTAGCACCAACATCAACCAGCTTACACCGGCTGATCGCAAGATGTTGCCTTTGCTTATTGAAGCTGCGCAGATCATGGACGACTTATACTGGAAACAAACCTATCCACAGCGTGACAGCCTGATGAATGCGGTTAAAGACGACCGTGTTAAAGATTTCATCCGCATTAATTATGGGCCATGGGATCGGTTAAACAACAATAAACCTTTTATCGCTGGCATCGGCGCCAAACCTGCGGGTGCTGGATTCTATCCCTTGGACATGACCAAAGCGGAGCTGGAGAAATCAGATCTTAAAGATAAATACGGACAATATTCACTTGTACAAAGAGATTCAACAGGGAAACTGATCACCGTTCCCTATCACGTGGCTTTTGCCTCTGAATTACAGCGGGCCTCCAGCTTACTGAAACAAGCCGCACTAATCTCGGAAGATGCTGGTTTGAAAAAATACCTGAACTTACGGGCTGATGCCTTGATGAGCGATAAGTTCACCGAAAGTGATTACGCCTGGCTGGATATGAAGACCAATGCCCTGGATCTGATCATTGGCCCGATTGAGAACTACGAAGACAATATATTTAACGCAAGAGCCGCATACGAGGCTTACGTGCTTGTAAAAGACAAGGAATGGAGTAAACGCCTGGCTAAGTATGTAGCGCTGCTCCCTGCGCTTCAAAAAGGCCTCCCTGTAGATGCGAAATACAAACAGGAAAAGCCGGGAACAGACTCCGAGCTAAACGCTTATGATGTGGTGTATTACGCAGGAGATTGTAATGCCGGATCGAAGACCATCGCGGTGAACCTGCCCAATGATGAACTCATCCAGCAGAAAAAAGGTACCCGCCGGTCGCAATTGAAGAATGCGATGAAAGCTAAGTTCGATAAGATCCTAGTCCCGATATCCCAGGAACTGATCGCTAAAGAGCAGCAGCAATACATTAAATTCGATGCATTTTTCGCCAATGTGATGTTCCACGAAGTGGCCCATGGCCTCGGTATAAAGAAAACGGTTACGGGTAAAGGCTTTGTAAAAGCGGCATTAAAGGAGCAGTATTCCTGGTTGGAGGAAGGCAAGGCAGATGTGCTTGGTCTTTACATGGTAACCAGCCTGCTGAAGCAGGGTCAGCTGGAAGGCGATATTAAGGAATATTACACAACTTATATGGCCGGACTGTTGCGCTCGGTACGTTTTGGTGCTTCAGATGCACACGGCCAGGCAAACATGCAGTGCTTTAATTTCTTTAAGGATCACGGCGCATTCATCCGGACCCAAGCGGGCACCTACCAAATCGACTATGATAAATTTGGCGCAGCTATGAATGACTTAAGCAAAATGATCCTGACATTGCAGGGTAATGGCGACAAAGCGGCTGTAGAGAAAGCACAAAAGGAAAATGCGGTGATTTCAAGCGAATTGCAGAAAGACCTGAACAGATTAAGCACCATGAAGATCCCTGTTGATCTTGTATTTGAACAGGGCGTAGACGTTTTGGGTGGATTATAAGTGTTTACTTATAATCTTCTCCAACTCTTCAATATCAAAAGGTTTAGAGAGGTAATCGTCTGCACCAGCTTGCTCAGCTAACGACTTCACATCATTGTTGGCAGAAAAGTAGATTACAGGAATATGCTGTAACTCTGCATGAGCTTTCAATTCTTTAGTCGCATCAATGCCACCAACATCAGGTAACCAGTTATCCATGAAAATAATGTCAGGCGTGTAAGCAGACACTTGTTCAATGATGTTGTTTGAGGTGGATGAGGTTTTGATCTCATAACCTGCATCTTCAAGAATGATTGTGCATAGGTCCAAGATGTCGACATTATCGTCGAATACGAACACTTTTTTAGCTCTCTCCATTTATGGCGCTTTTTTTCTGGACAACAAATTTATAAATTCTGCAGTATCTTTGATACTTAACGTGTAATCTATTTTTACATTTTCTGCGGCTTGTGCAGGCATGTACGCAATTTGTGCGGATTTGGGGTCCTGAATGACCGCCGTACCACCAAATGCCTTCACAGCCTGTAAACCTTTAACTCCGTCTGCGTTGCTGCCCGAAAGCAACATGCAAACCAAATTTTTCTTATATACCGCAGCCGCGGATTCAAAGGTTGCATCAATGGATGGCCTGGAATAATTGATCTTTTCCGAGTAATCCAGAGAAAAAGTATGATCATTTTCAATAAGCAGGTGATAATCACTGGGGGCAATATAAATCACCCCCGGCCGGATAGCCTCTTTCTCATCCGCTTCTTTAACCTGAAGTGTAGTCCTTCCGGAGAGCAGGCTTGGCAACAGGGAATCGGCTCCTTGCTTCCGGTGAACGACCACAATGATCGGGAAAGATATTTCCGCATACAGGTCTGGCAATACATTTAAAAGTACTTCCAGGCTTCCGGCAGATCCCCCGATGACCAGTGCGTCACATGACCTCAACTCAGCTTCCTCCATATCTTATCGCTTGGTAAGCGTTTGTAATTTTTGGCTATAGGCGAAAACTCCAGGGTCTCCTTAGTTCCAAGTGCCAGATAACCCAGTTCTTCCAGACTGTTGTCGAACAGATCAATAACCTTATTCTGCAGATCACGATCGAAGTAAATGAGCACGTTCCTGCAAAGTATAAGCTGGAATTCATTGAAAGACCTGTCCGATACCAGGTTGTGGGTAGAAAATATGATCTTACTTTTTAGCTCAGAATTCAACTTAGCAAGCGAGTAATTTGCCGTATAGTAACTGGAGAAGTCCTGCGTGCCACCAGAAAGGATATAATTTTCGGAGTATTGCTTCATCAAGCTCAGTGGGAACATGCCTTGCGAGGCCTTTTCCAATACGGCAGGGTTCAGATCTGTGGCATAAACCAGAGATTTATGCAGCAAATTCAATTCTTTGAGGATGATGGAAATGGAATAGGCTTCCTCCCCGGTCGAGCAGCCGGCCAGCCAGATCCGGATCAGCGGATAAGTACCCAGTTTCGGCAATACGTCATTCCGCAGTGTTTTAAAAAAGGCCGGATCGCGGAACATCTCGGTCACGTTAACCGTGATCTGTTCCACAAAGCGTTTAAAATAAGCTGGATCGTTACAGATCTTAAACCTGAATTCGGCAAAGCTTACCGCCTTGTCCAGGCCGTATAACCGGTGTATCCTTCGCTTCAGGGAAGCGCGGGAATAACCCGTGAAATCATACCCGTACTTCTCGAGCATGTCAAGAAGCAGGGTTTCCACTTGTTCATCGTTGATCACGGGTAATTCCAAATCTCTAAATATATCGGGTGATTAAGTCGGTTAGCTGGTCCACGTTGATGGGTTTGGAAACGTAACCGATCGCCCCGGCCTCCAGGCAGCGTTCCCGGTCGCCGAGCATTGCCTGAGCGGTAACCGCAATTACCGGAACATGCTTTAAGTTCATGTCCCTGTTCATAACGGCCATGGCTTCATAACCGTCCATACCGGGCATCATCATGTCCATTAATACAACGCCGATGTCCTTGTCGGACTTTAATATTTCCAGGCCCTGCTCTCCGCTCGTTGCCGACACGCAGTTGTACTTTCTAGCTTTAAGTACGGCCGATAAGGCAAAAATATTCCTGTTGTCGTCGTCTATTATCAGAATCTTGTCTTTCGCCATTGCGTTAACAACTATTAAACTTTATCATAAAGCCAAACCCGCAGGAGCGATATCAGCTGATCCACATCCACCGGTTTGGAGATGTAATCCGAAGCACCGGCAGCGATACATTTCTCGCGATCTCCCATCATTGCCTTGGCTGTAACAGCCAGGATCGGCAAATGTTTGTATGCATTGATCTTCCGGATCTCCCGGGTGCTTTCATAGCCGTCCATTTCCGGCATCATCATATCCATCAGGACAACATCCACCAGCGGATTGTTTTTAAGCACTTCCAGGGCTTCTTTGCCATCAGTAGCGGCTAAAACTTTCATCTTATGCTGCTCTAAGGCTTTGGTCAGCGAAAATATGTTCCGGACATCATCATCGGCTATCAAAACCGTTTTGCCGTTCAACACCTCGTACAAGCCACCCAAGCGTTCAGATTGCGGGTTCTTGTCTTTAGGAGTGGTATGGCTTTCTTCCACCAGGTGCAGGAATAAGCCGGCTTCATCCAGGATCCGCTGATACGAATGTGCAGTTTTCACCACAATGGAATCTGCATATTGCTTGATGCGGATCTCTTCCCCTTTAGAAATGCTCTTACCGGTAAAGATGATGATCGGCAGGTTTTCAAGGCCTTCTGTTTTCTTAATCGTTTCCAGCGTATCGTATGCATTGGTATCCGGAACACCCATATCCAGGATCACACAGTCAACTTCCTTTTTACTTAAGGCTCCAATACTTTCGGAAACGTTGTTGGCTACTTCCGTCTGTATATTGTAGTTGCTCAAAAAGTAGCTCAGCGCTTCCGCATGCTGACGGTTCTCCTCCACGATCAGCACTTTCTTGGGATGGCGACTAAGCGCATCTTCCAGCTTTTGGAAGATCTGACGCATATGTTCAAGGGCCACCGGTTTGTTGATGAAATCAACCGCACCGCGAAGCAGGCTTTCTTTTTTCACCTCTAAAGA
>Ga0157371_10000903_pt1 | contig 33458 bp, 37 predicted proteins | sample C45metaG_FD_113462 | JGI IMG/M metagenome (GOLD analysis project Ga0157371, IMG submission 113462) | Corn rhizosphere microbial communities from Kellogg Biological Station, Michigan, USA - C4-5 metaG | ecosystem: Host-associated > Plants > Roots > Rhizosphere > Soil | place: USA: Michigan... | reverse complement strand
GGATCCTCTTCTCCTGCAAGAGGAAAGGGGCCCATTCCTAATAATCCATTTTCTGATTGAAGCGTTACATTCATTCCGTCCGGAATATAATTAGCAACCAAAGTGGGAATTCCTATTCCAAGATTTACATAATAACCATCTTTTAATTCCTTTGCAATCCGCTGCGCTATTTGATTTTTGTCTAACATGCTAATGTGAAAATGAAGTAAATGAAGTTATTTTCTAATTTTCTAATTTCTTACTGTTCTTTGTTCTATTCTTTTTTCAAAAATTTCTCCCTTAAAAATGCGATGTACATAAATGCCTGGAGTATGTATTTCATTCGGATCTAATTCGCCGGCTTCTACTAATTCTTCTACTTCAGCAATGGTAATTTTTCCTGCCATCGCCATTAAAGGATTAAAATTGCGGGCTGTTTCTTTATAAATCAGGTTGCCCGCTGTATCGCCTTTCCAGGCTTTTACGAGTGCGAAATCCGAATCAAAAGCATACTCCATTAAATATTCTTTTCCATTAAATATTCTTGATTCTTTTCCCTCAGCCACTTCTGTTCCAACACCAGCCGGCGTAAAAATGGCAGGCATTCCGTAACCTGAAGCCATGCATCTTGTTGCAAGCGTTCCTTGCGGAATTAATTCTACTTCAAGTTCTCCGCTCAATAATTGTCTTTCAAATTCTGAGTTTTCACCTACATAAGAAGCAATCATCTTTTTCAATTGTTTCTTTTTCAATAACAAACCAATTCCAAAATCATCGACACCGGCATTATTAGAAATACAAGTCAATTTCGTTACTTCTTTTTTTACCAGCGCTGCAATACAGTTTTCAGGAATGCCACATAAGCCAAAGCCACCAAGCATAATAATACTTCCATCATGAATATCATGAACGGCTTCTGCGGCATTTTTATAAACTTTATTCATTTGAAATTAATTTATTTTCAATGGATGTTGTTCATTTTTTTTCTTTATGATTAAACTATTTTCTCTTTCCTTTTGAGCATAAAGACTATCAAAGATAACTTTTAATACATTCGGATGTTTAACATACCAATTGTAACTTGTATTAAAATTTGCAGAATCTGTTTTATGAATTTGAAAAGCTTTTTTCGATAAAACTTTCGTTGCAACAGCTGCATTAACGGAAGAATCTTTTCTGGCTATTTCATTTGCAAGTGTTTGCGCACGCATTACATCCCACAAAATACTTTTCATTTCTTTCGGTTGAATTATTTCAGCCGGTATTTTATCTTGTGAATTGCAGGAAATAAGAACGACTAAAAAAAAACAGAAAATATGTTTCATCATTTCAATTGATCCTCATATTTTGTGGCGGAAGAAACATCAAGTCTTTTTAAAAAGTCCAATGCTTTTGCTTTATCTGCAGGATTTGCTTTTGAAAAAATCTGAATTAATTCCTGTGTCTTCGCCTGGAAGAAAAACTGTAAAATCATCGTGTTCGGATTTTGGATATTAAATGTGTTCAATAAACTAAGCACATTTAAAATCTGTGTTCTTGCGTTTGCTTCCTGATCATAAAGTTTGTCCATTCCCAACCGGTAATAATCATAAATCGCATCATGAAAAATAGTGTATTTGCTATTCAGTAAATTCTCCGCCAGCCAATAGCGGTTGCGCGTTCCATCAAATGCTTTCCATCCTGAAATGTTTCTTCCTTCCGGTGCATTATTTACAATATTTTGCGCTTTTTCAAAATAAAGATTTCCGCCTCTCAGTGAAAACGAATCATAATCAAAACCAAGGATCATATCAATCCAATAAGCAAAAACTGCAGTCAGATTGGATACAAGCGGATCTGTACCTGAAACTCTTGTCTCGTTAAATTCTAATTGTTGAAATTCAACGTATTTAAAAATTACATCGTTATCCTGGTAATTAATAACGGGAGAAATATAGGAAGAATTATAAACAGGTCGTCCGGATTGAATAGTTAAAGAGGCTTTGTAAACATCCGGATCTCCGGTAGATTCAAGATTTAATAAAAAGCTGCAATCAATTTTTTCATTCGGCCCATAAGTATCGGTGCTCCATTTTCTGTTATTTACAAAATCATTGAGAGCATTTTGTAACGTTTGGAAAGCTTTTTTGTCAACGTTATTTCCGACACGGTTGCTAACCACATTTATTCTTGCACGCAGTTCCTGCGCCTGAAGAATGGAGGAAAAAAAGCAAAGTAAAAAGAACAGTAAGATCTTATTCATTTCTATATTGGATAATTGTATTTACAATATCAGCCGCTACTTCTTTTTTTGTTTTTGCCGGAAATTGATACTCTTTGTGAGTCTTATCAAAAATAGTGATTTTGTTAGTATCAAAACCAAAACCGGCGCCGTTGTCATTTAAGGAATTCAAGACAATCAGGTCGGCATTTTTTTGAGATAATTTTTTTAATGCATTCTCTTTTTCATTTTCAGTTTCCAAAGCAAAACCGACAAGTGTTTGTGCAGCTGATTTTAATTTTCCGGCTTCAAAAAGTATGTCTTTTGTTTTGATTAATTCAACGGCAAGCTGATCCACATCTTTTTTTATTTTTTGATCACTCTTATCTTTTGGAGTAAAATCAGCAACTGCGGCAGCCATAATTATAATATCAAAAGATTGAAAGTTTTTCATGCATGCTTCATACATTTGTTCAGCAGAAGTGACTCTTTTGATTTGAATTTTACCGTGAACTTCAATCTCAGCTGGCCCTAAAACTAATTCCACCTCTGCTCCTCGTTTCATTAATTCTTCTGCAATTGCCACTCCCATTTTTCCGCTGGAATTATTACCGATAAAACGAACCGGGTCTAAAGCTTCATGCGTTGGCCCTGCAGCGACCAACGCTTTTTTTCCTGTTAGAGATGATTTTTTTGAAAAAAAATCTGCAAGAAAATTCACAATTTCTTCGGGCTCCGCCATTCTTCCTTCACCATGAAGCCCGCTGGCCAGTTCACCATTATTTACCGGTAAGAACTGATTCCCGTTTTGCTTTAGTTGCTCTATATTTTTTTGAGTGGCTGGATGATGCCACATATCCTCATCCATTGCTGGAGCAACGAAAACAGGGCATTTGGACGATAAATAAACAGCAAGCAAAAGATTATCGCAAATTCCTTGTGCCATTTTTGCAATTGTATTGCAGGAAGCAGGCGCTATAAGCATTGCATCAGCCCAACGGCCAAGAATCACGTGATTTGTCCATGTTTCCTCATCAAAAAGATTCGAAAGAACTTTGTTTTTTGACAGAGTAGAAAATGTAAGCGGAGAAATAAAATCTTTTGCACCTTCCGTCATAATCACTTTTACTTCCGCTCCGGATTTTATCAGTAAACGAACTAAAAATACTGATTTGTATGCAGCAATACTACCGGTGATGCATACTAAAATTCTTTTTCCTTTAATCACAATCAGGTTATTTTTCGGGAAAGATACTATTAATTAAAAATGGCGGAATAAACCGCCATTAAAATTATCATTTCTTATTAAAAGATGTTGCTAATATTTAATCAAAAAGATTGTCTTCGTTTCTGCGGTAATAAATTTTATCCTGCATAAATTCAGAAGTAGCGAGAAGTGCCGGATTAGGCATTCTTTCATAAGCTTTTGAAATTTCAATCTGTTCTTTGTTTTCGTGAATTTCCTCGAGGCTATCAGTATGGCTTGCAAATTCTTCCAGTTTATTATGCAATTCTTCCTTTATAGCGATATTTATCTGGTTGGCTCTTTTAGCAATGATTGTAATTGATTCGTATAAATTACCTGTTTTGTTTTTTACGTCAATCAGGTTTTGTGTTTCAACAACATTACTGGTATTAGCGTTTTGCTGACGTCTTAATTTGCTCATTTTGTATTTGTTTAATATTGTTTTGACTAAGATTTTTATATTCTTCTGCTTCCTTTAATAATTTACTTTCAGGATACCGGTCTGCAAAATCCAAATATTCTGAAACAACTTTTGCATATCTTTCTTCCTGCTTTTCGAATATACTTAATTTTGCAAACTCATAAAATGACTTTACCGCCATCAGCATATATTCTTCTCCTTTTGCAGATTCAGGATACGAATTTAAAAGATTCGTAAAAGCGATTCCAGCCGCCTGATACATTTGCAGATTATAATATAATTTTGCGGCGAGGTAATCTTTTTCCTCTAATTTGGCCCTGCATTTTGCAATTATTTGATTGGCATCTGCGACTCTTGCCGAGTTTGGATAAGAACTAATAAAACTTTGCATCATTCCGATCGCCTTAGTTGTATTCGTTTGATCCAGCTGAACATTTGGCGATTGTTTATAAAATGTCAGTGCATGCATATAAGCAATTTCTTCGGCTCTGCTGCTGTTAGGAAACACTCCCAAAAAGCCTTGGAAAAGATTTTCTGCTTCTATATAATTTTTTTGATAATAAGAGCAGTAGGCATACTTATAATACAATTCTTCAAACTTCTCCGATCCTTTAAAAACGGGGAACAGCTCCTGGTATAATTGTTCAGCGTAATTGTATTTTTTATTCGCATAATACTCATCGGCTTTCTTCAGCTTATATTCGTAATCGGTGCTTTTAAGAACTTTTGTAAACTGACTACTGCATCCTTCAAGCATCAGAAATGGTACGATCAATAAAACTACAAGTAACTTCATAAAGAGCCGCAAAATTAAGTGAATTTGAACAAAAATGGATTTAAAATAAATTCATGCAAAATTGTGGTAGTTAATGTTTTGATAATTGCAAAAAACCCTCCCCGGAAATGGGAAGGGTTTTTTATTGAGCAAAAAGTACCTTGTTCTTTAATCAGCTTTAATATCTACTGTATTAGCATCACCGCCACCAACTTCGCAATTGGTATTGATACGGTCTGCGCTTATTCCTTCTGTTTCTGTCAGATAAGCTTTGATAGCATCTACTCTTTTGTTGCAAAGTGCCTGAGAAGCTTTTGAAGCTGCGGGGTAGCCGGTTACAGTTATTGTGCAGTTTGCGCTGCTTTTTAATTTAGAGGCAACTGTAGCTAACATTGCTTTTGCATCGCTGCTTAAGCTGTTGCTTCTGTTTCTGTAAGAAATACTTGGAAGATCACCAAGGTTGCAAGCAGCTGCCTGTGCAGCGATATTTTTACAACATTCAGGGTCAGGACATTTACCAACACCATCTGCATCCACTGGTTGACATTCTGTAGGTGTGATTAATTGTTTGTCTTTGCAATCAGGAACGCCATCTCCGTCAGTATCTCTTGAAACGCCGTGGCTATCAACAGGACAACCAGCAGGTGTATTTGGTTCTCTGTCGAGCTGATCAACAACACCATCGCCATCTGCATCATCAAATACTGGTTTAGGCAATTTCATGTGTTTAGGATTGTTGATTTCACTGTATGCGTAATCAAGTGGGTTAATCCACCAGAGAGGTTCAATAGCCTTAGATCCTACATTGAAGTTAAGTCCTAAAGAAAGATAATTGTAACTATCGAAATCACGTGTTTGAACTGGGTCTGCAACAGGATGCTCCTGCCATTCCTGTCCGTCTAATAAATCGTCTTTTGTAAAAGTGAATCTATCTTCAATTGCAAGATTTACACGTTTTCCTAATTTAAATGCCAATCCTGCGATTGCAGTTCCGGTTGGCCTTAAAGGATGAGAACCTAGTTTTGCTTTTGTCTCCAATTCGTTCTGAGCAGGAGTATAAGGAACATCTTTTAGTAATGATTTTAATGCATCACGTGTTTTTTTTCTGTCCTGGTATTGGTCTGCAGTTGCCTGTATTGAACTAAAGCTTTGTGGCACCTGAACCTGTGCATTATAGGTAGTAAGGCCAATTCCCAAACCACCGTACAAAACCATTCCGGTTTTTTGTTTATGAAAGCGAATATTATTCAAAGAAAAAAGCCCCTGCAAAGACAAATCATTTACAGTGGTTTTATAATTATAATAAACCGGTTGTGAAGCTGAAGAGCTGAATCCAGACCAAACCGGGTTATTAGAATAACCGAAAGAAGGTTTCCAGTTTAATCCTTTAGCAACTCCATATAAATATTGTAATCTTAAAGAAAATAAATAGCCAAGAGCTTTTCTTACATGAATAGCGCCGCCGAAAGTTGGCAATTTTGAAGCCACATCGCCACTGATTGAAAACATACCACCGGAAATTCCGATTTCAGTTTGGCTGCGGGGTATAGCCGGGAAATCGTAAGTATTATTCATAAACTCATTTTGTTGTGCTCGTCCTTTTGAGGAAATTACACTTGAGTCATAAATGTTATACACGCCAGTATCCTGTGCAAAAGCACCAAAGGATAGTAGGAAAAAGATTCCCATTAACAGTAATTTAAACTTTTTGCTTGACATAATTTTTTGGGTTATTGTTTTCAAAATAAACGTTTTGATTGCGCAAAAATATCAAACGAATGTCAAAATGCAAATTTTTTTTAGCAAATAATTAGATTTTGAACTGCTTATATATTCTTACAATTTTGTAAACTTATACTATAATACCTTATAAAACTCCTATTTTTAATAATTATTGTATGAAATCATTCGTTTCCTATTTAATTTTATTCACGCAAAATAATTTCTACGCTAATTTCGCCAGTATCCGGTTTGTGTCTTATATTGCCCTTTTCATAAATAATGCAGTTTTCAAAGAATCTTATTGCCACAGAACTAGCAACATTTGAACAGAAGTTTGCGGAGTCGGTAAAGAGCCAAACACCTTTACTCGACAGGATCATGAAATATATCATCAAAAGAAAAGGAAAGCAACTCCGGCCGATGTTTGTTTTTTTGAGCGCCAAACTTCATGGAACGGTAAATGAATCTACGTATAGAGCGGCGGCTTTGGTTGAATTGCTGCACACCGCTACTCTTGTTCACGACGACGTGGTTGATGAATCGCTTGAAAGGAGAGGTTTCCTGTCAATAAATGCATTATGGAAAAATAAGATCGCCGTTCTTGTGGGCGATTATTTGCTTTCAAAAGGATTATTGCTTTCTACAGACGCAGGTGATTTTAAACATCTCCATATTTTATCCGAAGCGGTAAAGCAAATGAGCGAAGGGGAATTATTGCAAATTGAAAAAGCGCGTAAATTAAATTTAAAGGAAGATATTTATTTTGAAATAATCAGGAGTAAAACGGCTTCGCTTCTTTCCTCAGCCTGTGCAGTAGGCGCGTGGAGCACTAGCAATAATCAAGAACTGACCGAGAGAATGAAAATATTCGGTGAAAAAACAGGAATTGCATTTCAGATAAAAGATGATTTGTTTGATTATGGGAATGAGGATGTCGGGAAACCAACGGGCAATGATCTGAAAGAAAAAAAACTCACTTTGCCGTTGATTTACACACTTAATAATATAAGTAGCACTGAAAAAAGAAAAATAATATATATTATAAAAAATGAAAATAAAAATCCGGAAAAAATAAAGTATGTTTTGCAGAAAGTTGTTGAAACCGGCGGTATTGATTACGCAAATAAAAAAATGATTCAATACCGGGATGAAGCTTTGGCAATTTTATTTGAATTTCCGGAGAGCGATATCAGAAAGGGTCTGGAAGAATTGGTTAGATATACTACCGATAGAAAATATTAATGTGAAAATGCGAAAATCGAAAATGAAGATCAGCTTTATTTGTTCGTTTACTAATGAACCGGTGCCCGCCGGTTCCACTTACTTGTACAGATTAAATGAGGAATTGGCGAATGTGGAAATCTAAAATCGGCTTATTTGTTTGTTTATTGTAATTTTCCCTCTTTAAATTTTAAAATACAAGTTACAAAAACTAATTGGGGTATCACCTCATTATCACATCCGCAGAATAATGGAAAAGAGATGGAAAATTATCGAACCTGATAAAGATAAAATTAAAACACTCCATAAATCTTTATCTATTAGTTTGCCCCTTTGCAATATTCTTGTGCAGCGCGGCATTGATACTTTTGAAAAAGCGAAAGATTATTTCCGTCCCCAACTTTCTCAGCTCCATGATCCTTTTTTAATGAAGGATATGGAAAAAGCGGTTGAAAGAATTTTATTTGCAATAAAGAATAATCAGAAAATTCTTGTTTTTGGAGATTACGATGTTGACGGAACGACTTCTGTCGCATTGATGTATCGTTTTCTGAAAAAAGTTTATTGTAAGGAAAATATTGATTTTTATATTCCGCATCGCTACCGCGAAGGTTATGGAATAAGCAAACGCGGAATTGATTTTGCGAAAGAAAATAATTTTGATTTAATTATTTCCCTCGACTGCGGAATTAAATCTGTTGAGCTAATCGCATACGCGTGTACGTTAGGTTTGGATTTTATTGTGTGCGATCATCATCTCCCGGATGAAGAATTACCTCCCGCTATTGCTATTTTAAATCCCAAACAAAAAGATTGCAAATATCCTTTCAAAGAACTTTGCGGTTGTGGAGTTGGATTTAAATTAATAACCGCACTTTCCCAACGGTTAGGGCTACACGAAAACGAATGCCTTTGCTACCTGGATTTGGTTGTAACAGCAATTGGCGCCGACATTGTTCCGATAATTGGTGAAAACCGTGTCCTTGCTTTTTATGGCTTGCAAAAATTAAATGCCTCGCCGTGTGCAGGAATAAAAGCATTAATAAAACTTAGCAAAACAGAAAATAAATTTTCAATCAATAATGTTGTTTTTATTATTGCTCCTCGGGTGAATGCTGCCGGCAGAATGGATGATGCAACAAAAGCAGTACGCATGTTTATTGAAGATGATTTTGAAAAAGCAATGGAGTTTGCAGAAATGCTTCACAGCGATAATACAGACAGAAAAGATGCTGACACAACCATTACTGAAGAAGCTTTATCTATGATTGCTAACAATCCGGAAATGGTATCAAGAAAAACAACAGTTGTGTTTCAATCGCATTGGCACAAAGGCGTTGTTGGAATTGTTGCCAGCAGATTAATCGAGACTTATCACCGGCCAACCGTTGTTCTCACACTCGGAGAAAAAATAGTTGGGGGAAGCGCGCGAAGTGTGCCTGGATTTAATTTATACGAAGCAATCCATGCATGTCGCGAGCACCTGATTGGCTATGGTGGTCATTTTGCAGCGGCTGGAATGTCGATGCATCCGGAAAATGTGGAAGCATTTAGTAAGAAATTTGAGGAAGTTGTTTCCTTAAGTATAGATCCTTATTTATTGGTACCGGAATTAGTTATAAACGCAGAAATTAGTTTCGCACATATCAATAAAATTTTTTACAAAATCATTGAACAAATGGAACCTTACGGTCCTGAAAATATGCGTCCTGTTTTTATTACCAAAAACGTTTTGAACACACCCTGGTCGAAAGTTGTAAAAGAACAACACATTCGTTTTGTTGTAAAAAATCAAAACGTTACCATGACCGGAATTGGTTTTAATCTTGCCGAAAAATTCTGTTTACTGGAAATGAACAGACCGATTGATATTGTTTACACAATTGATGAAAATGAATGGAACGGTGAAAGGAATCTTCAGTTAAAGGTAATAGACATAAGGTTTTCAGAGCGTGGAGCTATATAATTTATTCTTTGAATGAAATCGTTTTATTACCTGAAATATTTTTATTTCATTGCCAAAAACTGGAACCTTAAGCTTGCTGCATTTACCGTTTTTCATGAAATAAAAGGAGAAAAAAAATATCAACTGAATACGATAAAAGTTGATACTCTTCAACATGAAAAAATCAGAAGTAATAATCTAAAGCATGCTTCCATTTACCAGGGCACTAACTATTATCTGATTGAACGCGCATTTGATTTTCTTAAAGAGGAAAACGTAAACAATAACCTTGTTGATTTTGGTTGCGGTAAAGGAAGAATCCTGGTAGTGGCTGCTTATTATGGTTTTAAAAAAATAACCGGAATTGACTTTTCGCAAATATTATGCAATGAAGCGGAAATCAATATTGAAAAAATAAAACCACTTTTTCCTCTCGTAAATTTTACTATCATTTGCGAGGATGCCATCAACTATTCTTTAAAAGACGACGATTCTGTTTTCTTTTTCTTTAATCCTTTTGATGAAATAGTAATGTTGCAGGTTGTGAAAAATATACTTTCTTCTCTCAAAAAAAATAAAAGAAAAATTTACGTCGTTTATGTAAATCCTTTGCATAAAGAAATATTTTTAAGCGCTGGTTTTGAAGAAGAATATTTTTATAGAAAAATGAAATACCTGGAGTTTAGTATTTTATCAAAAGAGGCTTTTGAAGAATAAAAAAGTTTTTTTCAGTAAACGAAGAAATACCAGATTTTCTTTTTTGTCTTTGAATAAAACGAAGAAACTCTGCTGAAAAAAATATTAGTAAACAAAGAAATATTGGCAATTCTTATTTTAGATTTCCAGTTTTAAAACATCGACAATCGCCGGATAAGTATTTGAAAAAAATTTTTGTAAATTTTCTTTTTTTGCCCAAATAATTTCATTGATATCTTCTTCGGTTTGCGGAATCAGTTTTTCATTTTTAGAAGCTTTCATTTCGTACCAATGCGATTCCTTTAAATTGTGTTTTCCAAATTGAAAGTAGGTGTGATAAGTAATCGTAATTGGCTTTATTACCTCTAATTTTTGCAAGCCTGTTTCTTCCGCAACTTCTCTTTTAGCACATTGTTTTAGAGTCTCGTCTTTTTCCAACTTTCCTTTTGGTAAATCCCATTTGCCTCGCCGAAAGATCATTAATATTTCTTCCTTTTCATTTTTTACAACGCCTCCTGCAGCTTTTATCAAGTGGAAATTTTTGAAAAAATCTGTTTTTAATTTATCTAAATTTTCGCCGGTAATAATTGCAGAATTAAATTCTTCGTTACTGCTTTCCTTTAATAAAGAATTGATATTGTCGATTGAAAGTTTATCAATAAAAACCGATCCTGGCCCACGCCTGTATTGCTCAATTTCCTTACTGATTTTGTCACAAAGAAAAACCGGTTTATCCCCAAAGTAAATTGTAATGTAGCTCATAGTGTTTATTATCTTCGCAGCATGACTGATAAAAGAGCGATTGCTGAAAAGCTGTTACAAATTAATGCAATAAAATTAAATATCGAACATCCGTATACATGGGCCAGCGGATGGAAAAGCCCGATATACTGTGACAACAGGAAAATTCTTTCGTTTCCTTTTATCCGCGATTTTATCAAATCAGAAATGTGTAATATTATTTTTCAAACTTTTTCTAACGCGGATATGATTGCAGGCGTGGCCACTGCCGGAATTGCCTGGGGCGCCTTGGCTGCTGATCAATTGAAACTGCCTTTTATTTATGTAAGACCAAAGCCAAAAGAACATGGATTGGGAAATCAAATCGAGGGATTTTATGAACCTGGGAAAAGGGTAGTGGTAGTAGAAGATTTGGTTTCTACGGGAAAAAGCAGTTTGCAGGTGGTAGACGTTTTGAAAGCTGCCAGTCTGGAAGTGGAAGGAATGGTTTCTATTTTTAACTATGGATTTTCTGAAGCCAAAAATGCTTTTGAAAAATATGGACTTACTTTGAAATCTCTCACGGATTATGATTCGTTAATTGCTTTGGCAATTGACCAACGATCCATCTCGGAATCTGATCAGCAAGCTTTATTAAAGTGGCGAAATGATCCTGCAAATTGGAGTGCCAATTCCTGATTTCTCTTCATTTTTTAATGGAACTTTTATTTTAACAGATGATAAGCACTGCATTTGGACTTTCGTAAGGTTTAAATTACCTTAGTCAGATTCAAAACAAATCTTTTCTTTTCAATTTCCCACCTGCTTCAGGTTTTGGGAAAATTTCAATTTTTAAAACAGTGTAGCATGAGTGATTTCTGGCAGCAAATTTATTTGGGCAATAGCATAAAGAATTGGACTATTGCGATCAGTATCATAATTATTGGATTTATTTTCCTTCGTATTATAAAAAAAGGAATTGTAGGAAAATTAAAAAAATGGGCATTACGTACCTCAATTACTTTTGATGATTTTATTATTTCTACTGTAGAGCGTTCAGGATTTCCATTGTTTTATATTCTGATTGTGTACGGCGCTGTTAACTGGCTCAATATGCCGGTGGGTTTGCAGCAAAAGCTTGTAGTAGCCATTTGGATCGTAGTAATGTTTTTTGTTTTAAAGATTATTACTTCAGCGGTTAAATATTTCATTTTTACTGCTCTTGAAAAAAATGGCAATAGTGAAATTAGAAAAAAGCAGGCTGCAGGGCTTATTATCATGCTAAATGTAACCATTTGGATTGTCGGCTTCATTTTTTTACTCGATAATCTTGGGTATAACATCGGTACTTTGATCGCGGGTTTAGGAATTGGCGGTATCGCAATTGCCCTGGCTGCTCAAACAATACTTGGCGACCTTTTCAGTTATTTTGTTATTTTTTTCGACAAGCCTTTTGAGATCGGTGATTTTATCGGCGTGGATGATAAAGCCGGTTCGGTTGAATATATTGGTATAAAGACGACCAGGCTTAGGACATCGGCAGGAGAACAACTGATTTGTTCAAATAAAGATCTGACCGATTCGCGCGTTCATAATTATGGCCGTATGCAAAAAAGGAGGGTAGTTTTCAATATAAGAGTTATCTATCAAACCGGTGCAGCAAAGTTGAAAAAAATAGATGGGATGGTAAAAGATATTATTGAAAAGCGGGAAGAAGTTCAATTTGATCGGGCACATTTTGTAAGTTTTGGCGATTCGAGCCTCAATTTTGAAATTGTATATTATATTCTTACTCCTGATTATACGGTTTATATGAATAAACAACAGGAGATTCTGTTTGCTATTTTTGAGGCGTTTGAGAAAGAAAAAATAGAATTTGCATATCCAACTCAAACCCTTTTTTTGCAGAAAGAGCCTTTTGCTGCAGGCGAAAAACAGTTTGATGATTTGAATAAATAAATCTTAACAGTACTTTTTGATCGGCAATTTCGTTTTGCCTCAATTTTCCTACGAAAAATGTCTATTTTCAATTCAATGGAAAGAATACCAGTATTTTTAAAAAATAAAATGAGTTTATGAGACATTTCCTTTTGGCATTATTCGCACTTACAGCCTTTTCAACTGCCTCAGTTGCCCAAAAAAAGGCGATCCAAAAAGCTGTAATAAAAACTCCCGGCCTCCAGGCAGAAGTTTGCAAAACCGGCGTGGAGAATTTTTTAGTTCACGAATATGGCGTTTCTTCGGTAAAAGCGGATTACAAGAGACATACAGTCACTGTTGTTTGGTACACCGACAGAACCAATATTGAAAACATTAAAACTGCTCTTGCAAATATGGGTTATGATGCGGATGATGTGACTGCCGAACCGGACGCAACAAAAAAATTACCGCCAGCTTGTAGATTTTCTCCAAGCTTAGATTCTACTCAAGTAAAATAATTTTATGCGCTTCTTTGTTTCGTAAAATCGGTTGTGTATACAAAAAATTAACCCTGTTTAAAAACGGGGTTTTTTTGTGCCTTTAAAAGAATGAAAAAGTTTCTTTTGATTCATAATTAACCGGCAAGGTCATAAACACATTTGCCTTCCCAACTTTTACCTTTCCTGACAGACGTACCAAAACCTCTTTGCCGATCAATGTATTCCAGGCATTCTTAAATATGCTTTGCATGTTCACATCAAACTTTACAGGAATACTAAAAGTGTCCCTGCCGGGAATCCGAATTAGGGTATCTAATGAACTATGACCCAATAAATTTCCATTTACAAAAATATCCAGGTCGGTACTTCTTAGCTGCATTCCAAAATTGTTCGGATTGAAATATTCGAGACTCAGATTTATGGTGGTTTTATTGAATCCCAGGCTTTGAATAGAGAAGTCATGGTAGCTTTTATATTCTAACGCTTTAGGAGAGGAGCATGACAAAAAGGCGACGACTATGAAAATTAAAATACAAAAACTGGCTTTCATTCTCGTTGGTATTTTTTTAAATTTCCTCAAAGATAGTATTTGTCTTACTAACCCAATTAGTAAAAGAAGAAATAAATTAAAACTTTATTTAACTAATTTTATTTGCATGAATACATTGGACATAATCATCTAATTTCCAGCTATTTTATTCTAATTGTCTAAATTTTAAGGTAAGTAATTATACCCATAATTGTAACCGGTTTTTACCCTAATCTATTGGAGTTACAAAATTCTGCACTTTTGTCATCAAATAATTTATAAAATGTTGGTTCATATAACTTTATGGATAAAGTTGGTGTTTTAATTTTAATTAAAAATCACGTTTTAAATCATGCTCATATTTCGAAGTGCTTTTAAACAGAAGGTTTCGAAGAATTATTTATAAGTATATTTGTGTATGTAATTTTGTCATGAAAAAAATTTTTTTCCCAAGGAAAAGCAGAAAGATCTGAGTAATTTGATAAGTATTTAAATTTATCTAAAATTTACTGCTGTTTTTGCCACCCTAAGCTTGATTTTTTAAAGTTTTTTAAAATTGTTTAAATAAAGGATAGTTATATTAGTAACTTTCTAAATCAGAGAAGTCCGTAATTTTACGGTCTTGCAAAATCAGAAAAGGAGCTATATGTTTGCATTCTGATAGTGATTGTGTTGCTCACTTTCAGAACCTCTACCACTAATCCTGCATACTCTGAAAGATCAACCTGGTTATTAATCGGAATTTTGAACATCAAGCTAAAGGGAATAGATTTCACTTTTTGGGTAAGAAGAAATGTTTTAGTATTCATCTTGCTTACTATAGTTTTTTGCCCCTTCTTCCTTTAATTGAACCGAGTTAATTGCTTTGGTAATTTTAGAAATCCAAATTTTTTAAGCCAAAAATCTGCTGTCAGTTGAAAATTTATTTCGAAAGTTTAATACAAGGAAAAATTTCAAAACCGCTTGTATTATTAATTTATATATTTTTTTTGGGAAAAACTGTCATTATCCGGCGTTGAGAAAAGAAGAAGTTGATGGAATTGAATAATCGGAAGTAATAATTGTAGTTTCTATGAGGAATTACACGAATAAAATGATGAAATGAACATTAAATAATTAAACTCGTTTTCTTTGGGGGTTACAGAACCATTTGGTTCTTAACAAATCGCCGCATGTCTATGCGGCTTTTTTATAATACTGATACTTCACTATTGAAAAGTTGATAATTATTTTAAAAATAATGTTTAGAGCATCTGTATTAAACATGAAAATTGTAATTTCCAACCTCTTTTAACTATACATAAAGAATGAATAAGCAAACTTTTACATTTGATTTTAGGCTCTACGATTCAATAGATGATCTGAATAATGAAGATGCCGAATTATTAAAGAAGGCACGTGAGGTGACCCGATTCGCTTACGCACCCTATTCCAATTTTAGAGTAGGAGCATTCGCAAAATTAGTAAATGGAAAAACGATAAGCGGAACAAACCAGGAAAATGCTTCTTACCCGGCCGGGATTTGTGCAGAACGAACGCTGATATCCACTGCATCTACTTTATATCCTAATATTGGTATTGAAACGATTGCAATTTCTTATGATAATTTGAATGGGAAGAGCGACCGGCCAATTAGTCCCTGTGGAATTTGCCGCCAGTCTTTTGTGGAATTTCAGGCAAGGACGAAAAATACAATTCGTGTTATTTTAAGTGGCATGCAGGGAAAGGTTCAGATTATTGAAAATGCTGCAAATCTTCTTCCTTTACTGTTTTCCGCGGATGATATGAAGTAGTTTAATCCAATATTTTTAAACTCTTCCTAATAATTTCCACACAATCCATAATCTGTTCTTCTGTAATCACTAAAGGAGGTGCGAAGCGGATTATATTTCCATGCGTTTGTTTCGCAAGGAGTGCATTTTTCTTTAATTCAAGGCATAAGTTCCAGGCAGCATTTTTGTCTCTATTATTTATAATGATCGCATTCAATAATCCCTTTCCTCTTATTTTTACAACATGAGGTGAATTGATTTTCTGCAATTCTTCCCTAAATATCCTGCCCAGATGTTGCGCGTTTTCTGCCATCTTTTCTTCTTTCAAAACTTTTAAAGCGGTAATGGCAACTCTACAAGCTAAAGGATTTCCTCCAAAAGTACTTCCATGTTCTCCCGGATTAATTGTCCCCATAATTTCATTATTAGCGAGCACCGCGCTTACCGGCATCACGCCGCCACCCAATGCTTTTCCTAAAATTAAAATATCTGGTCTTACATCTTCATAATCGCAGCAAAGCATTTTACCTGTTCTGCATAACCCGGTTTGGATTTCATCGGCAATAAATAACACATTGGCGTCCGCACAATATTGTTTTGCTTTTGATAAATATCCGGTATCAGGCACATTTACACCTGCTTCCCCTTGGATAGGTTCAACTAAAAATCCTGCTACGTTTTTATCTTTTAATGCGTCAGCAAGAGCCTGAAGATCATTGTAAGGAATTACTTCAAATCCGGTTATATAAGGACCAAAATCCTTTTTCGCATTAGAATCTGTGCTGAAAGAAATGATGGCTAAAGTTCTTCCATGAAAATTGCCGCTACATACAATTATTTTTGCTTTATTATCTTCAACTTTTTTTACTTTATAAGCCCAATGCCGGCAAAGTTTTAAAGCTGTTTCAACAGCTTCCGCACCGGTATTCATCGGTAATACTTTATCATAACCAAAATATTCTGTAATAAATTCCGAGAAAAGAGAAAGCTCTTTGCTGAAAAATGCACGGCTTGTTAACGTTAGTTTTTGAGACTGATCAATCAGGGATTGAATAATTTTTGGATGGCAATGGCCCTGGTTTACGGCCGAATAAGCGCTGAGAAAATCATAATATTTTTTCCCTTCGACGTCCCATACAAAAACTCCTTTTCCTTCCTCTAAAACAACAGGAAGCGGATAATAATTGTGTGCGCCGAATTCATTTTCAAGATCAATAAAATAAGCGGTTTTAGATGCGGTTGATTGTGTTGACATAAAAGAAAAATTTAAAAAACAGGAATAAATAAAAATATTGGAAAGCAGAATTGAATGGGAGTGATATGGTCAAAACTTGTGATTCAGGAAATCAAGATTTGCCTGAAGAAAAGATTGTATGGGAAAGATGTGCGCCATTCTGTTAATTGGAAAACAAAGATATTGAAAAGAGAGCCATTATTAAAAACAAATCTTTTAAATAAGGCAACAATAAATCTTCTTTAAAGTAGATGGAAGAATTATTGGAATTCAATCCATTTATGAAAATATTCTTTTTTGAAAGGATAATTGATCTCGTCAGGTAAATGAAAAATCCCATAAACACTACTTCCCGTGCCTGTCATGGAAGCGTAGAGCGCGTGCTGCTGATACAACGTTTCCTTAATTTCTCCTATTTGAGGATATTTTGAAAAAACAATTTCTTCAAAATCATTTTTTAATTCATTTTTCCACGTTTGGATAGGCTGTTGAATAATTTCATTTATTCTTTTTAAAGGAATTGCAGGAGTGATTTCTGCAAAAATTTGTTTTGTATTAATATGGATTCGAGGGTTTATCAACAAAATTTTGTACCCTGTAAGTGAAAGGTTAATCGCTTCCATTTTTTCTCCGCGGCCGGTCGCCAAGCATGGTTTATTCAGTAAAAAAAAGGGGCAATCACTACCGAGCAGTAATGCATACTGATAAAGTTTTTGATCAGAAATCTTAAGATCATATTTTTTATTAAGGAGTAATAATGTAAAGGCGGCATCTGACGAACCACCGCCAAGGCCGGCTCCCAGCGGTATCGTCTTGTGAAGGTGAATTTTTATTTCCGGTAATTGAGGAAAATCTTTTTTTAGCAGATGAAATGCCTTCAGGCATAAATTATTATCCGATTCCCCTGATGAAATTCCGGTATTGATAAGGCTCGTATTATTTTCAGCCGATATAATTTCTAAAATATCCGTAAATGGAATCGGGAAAAAAACAGTTTCAAGATCGTGGTAATTATCTTCTCTTTTTTGAACAATATTAAGTCCAAGATTTATTTTACAGTTTGGAAATGTAACCATGTAAAAGTTAAAGGTTGAAAGTCAGATTGAAGTTAAACGTTTCAAGTTATCTCAACTTTCCATGATCAACTTCCTTTCCTTCTATTAATTTCATCGCGGATAGAAGCAGCTTTTATGTAATCTTCATGTTCCAGCACTTCATTTAGTAAAGCTTCTAATTCAGAAAGTGACATTTTTTTAAGATCCTCATTTCCTTCATCATTATGTGAAACAACTACTTTCTTCTTTTTGTCATCTTCTTCCATGAGAATTCCTGCGCTTTCTAAAATATTATCATAAGTATAGATAGGGCAACCAAACCTAACGGCAAGCGCTACCGCGTCAGAAGTTCTCGAGTCTATTTCAACCGTATCTTTATCAGATGAACAGATTAATTTGGAATAAAATATTCCTTCCTGGAGGTCATTAATAATTATTTCATGCAGATCAATATTGAATGCAAGCATAAAATTTTTCATCAGATCATGGGTCAGCGGACGACTCGGTTGCATCCGCTCCAGAGCCACGGCAATCGCCTGAGCTTCAAATCCTCCAATCACTATCGGCAACCTTCTTAATCCATTTACTTCCCCCAAAACCACTGCATACGAATGGGTTTGAGTAATACTATGAGAAAGCGCCACAATTTCCAGTTCGATTTTCTTCATTACAACAAATATAAAAATAAATGCCTGTAAATTTTACAGGGTTCTTAAAAACTCAATTTAACTTATTCCTTTTAATTTTTTTACAGCTTCTGTAATTTTTGGAACCACTTCAAATGCATCTCCGACTATTCCATAATCAGCTGCTTTAAAAAATGGCGCTTCCGGATCTTTATTAATTACCACGATTGTTTTGCTTCTGTTTACGCCCGCCAGGTGTTGTATGGCGCCAGAAATTCCAATGGCAAAATATAAATTCGGGGCAATTGTAAGGCCGGTTTGCCCTACATGTTCATGGTGAGGCCGCCAATCGCTGTCGCTTACCGGCCTGCTACAGGAAGTAGCAGCGCCAAGTGCCTTTGCTAAATCCGTCACTATTCCCCAGTTTTCCGGGCCTTTCAATCCACGGCCGCCACTTACAACCAACGCTGCTTCTGATAAAGGAATTTCTCCTGAAACTTTATTTACTGCTTTTATTTTTACCTTCGGCTCTGGCATCTCCACATTTAATTTGACGACTTCCGCGATTCCTTCTCCCTGCGAAATTTTATAAGCATTTGGGTTTAAAGAAATAATTTTTATTTCTGTTTTAATAGAAACATTAGCAAAAGCTTTCCCACTAAATACGCTCTTTTTTACGATAAAACCATTTGCTGTTTCAGGCAACGCCACAGCACCGGTAACTAATCCTGCTTTCAATCTTACAGACAATCTCGGTGCGATTGCTTTCCCATTAAAAGTATTGGAAAAAATAACAATTTTTGCATCTGCAGTTTTTGCAGCTTCCGCTATTACATGCGTAAAAACCTGGTCGTCGAAATTATTTAGTCCTTCATTTTCTACAGAATATATTTTCTTCAAACCATATTTTCCTAATGCCGCCAGGTCATCATTAACGGTTCCTAAAACGATGCCTTCAGCAGATATATTTAAATTTTCTGCAAGCTTTGCTCCATAAGATGCGGCCTCAAAGGAATTCTTTTTTATATGCCCTTCAGATTGATCTAAAAATATTAATACACTCATTATTTACAATTCAAATTACTAATTAAAATTTCTAAAAATTATTTCCAGTAAACAAAGAAAAAAGTACCTTTTCTGTTTTTCTAAATTTACGAATTCTAAAAATTATTTCTATAAACAAAGAAACCAGTAAACAAATAAATAAACTGATTTTTGTTTTTCTAAAGTCTCAACTCTATCTAAACCTCATTAAATTACTTTCGCTTCTTCATGTAACAATCTCACTAGTTCTTCCGGCTGATCTGCAGGAACTAATTTGACGCCTGCTTTTGCCGGGGGCAATTCAAAAGAAGAAATTTCTGTGAAAGTGTCTGCCTGAACTGGTTCCAGCACTTTTAAAGGCTTTGTTCTTGCGCCCATAATTCCACGCATATTTGGAATCCGTTGTTCGGCCATACCTTTCTGGCAACTTACAACTGCAGGAAGATTTACTTCATCTACTTCTTCTCCGCCTTCAATTTCTCTTTCAACAGTTGCCACATTTCCCTGAAGAGAAAATTTTGTAGCAAGTGAGATAAATGGAAGATCTAATAACTCGGCAATCATTCCTCCAATAGAGGAACCGTTATAATCTATGGTTTCTTTGCCTGTGAAAATCAAATCATATTTATTTTGCCGCACTACTTCTGCAATTTGCGAAGCAATATAAAAATCATCATGGCTGTTGCTGTTTACTCTTATCGCTTCATCGCCGCCAATTGCCAATGCTTTACGAATAATTGGATCATTTTCAGCGCCGCCAACATTGATCAAATGCAGCACAGTAGAAGGATCAGCCTCTTTTAATTCAATTGCTCTTACCAAAGCATACCACTCATCATAAGGGTTTAAAATGAACTGAATGCCGGTTTCTGCAAATTTCGTATTGTTATCTGTGAAGGCTATTTTTGCGGTCGTATCCGGTGTTTTGCTGATGCAAACAAGTATCTTCATTATTGCTTTTTTTTCGAGTTGCGAAGATACTAAGGAAAAAAAAAGTAAAAAATTATTCATGGATAGAATCAGTAAATTAAAAGAATATATAGAGATGAATGGGGCGGATAGTTTTCTGGAACATGCGCTGGCACTTGAATACATCAAAGCAGGGAATGATAATGAGGCGAAGAAGTTGTTCAACAAGATTCTAAAAAGGGAGCCAACATATGTAGGCTCTTATTATCATTTGGGAAAATTATTAGAGAGAATCGGAGAACCTCGAAAAGCAATGCGTGTTTATAAAAAAGGGATGAAAGAAGCAGAAGCTTCAAATGATTTTAATTCTTATAGAGAGTTGGAGGCAGCGTATGAAGATGTTGAGGATGAACTGAAAGGTTAGCAATATATGAAAGACTTCCTCTTTCAGTCTGGTTAAGGTTTATTACATTATAACCGCGTATTTGCAACGTTGTTTCTTCGATTCCTGGATCGAAGAAGTATCGAAGAACTATCGAAGAAGTATCGAAGAAGTAGCGGAGAAATATGCGACCAAACAACTTCGAAAATTTGTTAAAATGCGTCGAATAGGTTCGGCACATATAAAGAAAATTTACAGTTAATAAATAGCAAGAATGGATTTATTAAAATCATTTATCAAATATATCCAGGAACAAAACCTTTTTCAAAAAAATGATTATTTATTGCTCGCAGTAAGCGGCGGCGCGGATTCTGTGGCTTTATGCGAACTTTGTTTCCAGGCAGGTTTTCATTTTGAAATGGCTCATTGCAATTTTCAATTAAGAGGAGAGGAGAGTGAGCGCGATGAAAAATTTGTGCGACAACTCGCAGAAAAGTACTGGACAAAAGTTTTTGTAAAAAAATTTGATACGAAAAAGTATGCTCAAGAAAATAAAGTTTCTATGCAGGTTGCCGCGCGTGAACTCAGGTATGGTTGGTTTGATGAATTGCTAAACGAGGTATCACCTACCATATACAACGCAGCATCAGGCCAAAGCGATAATCAGTTGCCTGTAGACATTAGCCAAATTAGTTCAAACCCGGTACCTAAAACCTCAAGCCTGCTACCTAAAACCTCACACCTGATACCTACTGGCTCTTACCTGGTACCTCAAACCTCACACCTTCTCACCGCTCACCATGCCAATGATAACATTGAAACACTTTTGATGAATTTCTTCAAAGGCACCGGAATAAAAGGTTTACAAGGGATTTTGCCAAAGCAGGGTAAAATTATACGCCCTTTACTATTTGCAAAAAAAGAAGAAATAGTTTCTTTTATAAACGAAAATAATTTAGAGTTTGTAGAAGATTCTTCCAACAGCTCAGAGAAATATACACGTAATTTTTTCCGGCTTCAATTGATTCCTTCTATTCAAAATGTGTTTCCACAGGTAGAAGAAAATTTAATAAATAATATTGACAGGTTTAAAGAAATAGAAATTTTATACAAGCAATCTGTCGAGCTTCATAAGAAAAATTTATTGGAGCAAAAAGGAAATGAAGTTCATATTCCTGCTTTGAAATTATTAAAATCAAAACCACTGAAAACTATCGTGTATGAAATTATAAAAGAATATGGCTTTACTGCTCATCAAACAGATGAAGCGCTTCATTTATTAAATAGTGAAAGTGGAAAATATATTTCATCAGCGACGCATAAAATCCTTAAAAACCGTAACTGGCTTATTATTGCGCCGCTAAATACTTTGGAAGCAAACCATATTTTAATTAATCAAAATGATAAAGAAATTGTTTTTGAATCGGGAAAACTGATCTTTAAAAAGGAAGATGCAAAAGCTAACGGATTCGGGAATGAGAAAATTTCTTCTTCACATTTTACTGCGATGCTTGATGCAAAAAATATTACTTTCCCTTTGTTGCTTCGGAAATGGAAACAAGGTGATTATTTTTATCCATTGGGAATGCAGAAGAAAAAGAAGCTCAGTAAATTTTTTATTGATCAAAAAATGTCTTTGACAGAAAAAGAAAAAGTGTGGGTTATTGAAAGCAATAAAAGGATTATCTGGATCATTGGAAAACGAATCGATGATCGTTTTAAGATCACTCCAAAAACCAAAAAGGTACTTTCAATTCATTTTAATAAGTCGTAAAAATATGACGCAGATCAAGGCCTTTTACCGATTGTATAAAATTATCAAGTAAAGGATAAGTAGAAAATAACTGGCTGAAAATTATCAAAAAAACTACGCCAAATATTGCTCCCCAAATGTGGGCAGAATGATTGATTCGTGAACCACCTTTTTTCCCTAAAAAATAAGAAACAACCAAAAATAGAATTCCAAATAAGAATCCGGGAATAAAGATTGGAATAAATAATAAACCAATTCCCTGCAAAGGCTGAAACATGATATAAGCGAAAACTACCGCCGATACTGCTCCTGACGCACCGAGGCTTTTGTATCCTGCATTTGCTTTATGCTTATTAAAATCCGGAATAACGCACGCAATTAATGCTAGGAAATACATAAGCACGTAAAAGGTTTTTCCATAATTGCCAAAAATATTTATGAATGAATTTTCGCATGCTCCACCAAACAAATAAAACGCATACATATTGAAAAACAAATGGGAAAGATCGGCATGAATAAATCCATAGGTGATAAAGCGGTAATATTGATTTTTTTCTGTTATCGCAGTTGGATAAAAAATCAAATCATCCATTACTTTTTGAGAGCGGAATGCGAAAATGGAAATGATCACAGTGACTATAATGATAATAAGAGTAACCGACATTATATTTTTTTAAGTGCCTCAAACCTACATAAAAACTAAGAATGATGATATTTTTCATTCCTGATGATTGTGCAGGCGCGGTAAATCTGCTCGGCAAGAATTAAACGAACCAATTGATGGGGAAAAACTAATTTAGATAAGCTCCATCTAAAATCACAGCGTTTGAAAATACTTTCATGAATTCCATAAGCGCCGCCTATGAAAAAAATAATATTTTTTGAACTTTCATTTGCTTTTTGTTGGATAAAATTGGCAAGTTCTATAGAATTCCACTGTTTCCCGTGTTCATCCAGGGCAATAAGTACATCATCATTTTGCAAAGCATTTAAAACCGTAGAAGATTCGGCTTTTTTTATCTGCTCTTCATTCAAGGTTGCTCCATTCCTGGCTGTTGGAAAAATCTTCCATTCGACAGGATAATAATGAGAAATACGTTTGGTAAACAACTCAACTCCTTCTTTTACATAAGGCTCATGCTGCTTTCCAATCGACCAGAAATAGATTTTCATTTTTATGATTTAGCTGGAAAATGCAAAAGTATTATTACGTTAATAGACCAAAGAAAATTTTACTATTAAATTAATACTGTATGTTCCATCCTCTAAAAATCAATTATTTTAGGTCTTTCTATTACTGAGGATTACAAAATAACAGGTATTTTTTTGTGAAAGAAGTAATTGAGTTGAAGGAATAATTTATTATTTTTGCGCCTCTTTGGCTGCGTAGCTCAATTGAATAGAGCATCTGACTACGGATCAGAAGGTTTCAGGTTTGAATCCTGACGCGGTCACTAAAAATCAAGCAGTTATGAAGTAAGTCTCATAACTGCTTTTTCATTTGATACATCATTTGATACATGCTTGCTTAATCCCTTCGACAATAAAATTTAACATACTTCTAAAATAATATTTTTGCAGAAAGCCTTTTTCAAGGAAAAAAATTAAACTTGTAGCTACTAATTTGCAGCTATGAAAAGATTAAAGCGCAAAATCCATTGGCCAACCAAAATATTTTCTAATAAAAACTACATTAAAGAAGTATCCATTGATGGTAAGGTAACCAACACCTTTAATTTCAAAATGGGTTATTATGATTTATATGCTGCACAAATTATGCGTGCGGGTAATTGTATTACATTGCTAAGCTCACCTCCTGTTTTTTCATTGGAAAGCTTCAGAAATAGTAATCTTTTTGAAGATATTGCCAGGTATGTTTTTTGGACATTTAATGAAAGTTATAGACTGCAATTAATAGAACACCTTTCCAATTTCTCTGGCGTTGAATTACAAAGATGCCAGAACCTTTTAAATAAGAATTTCATTCCTTATAATAACATTAAAGAAGATAATCCAGATGAAGAACTGGTTTGGTGCATGGTTAAAAATAACCACTTAAGAGAAGACCCTAAATTTGAACTGATGTACCAAAAGGATCAGCAAAACCGGCAAGCTATCTTAAATGAGATTAATAAACTGCTTGAATTGTTGGATACCAATAAAGCGGAAATGGTTTCTTTTGAAACTCCTTCAACGATTGATAAAGAACCTAAAAAGCAGCCAGGCTTTTTAGATATGATCATCCCTATTAACGGAAGTATAGAAAATACATTGAACTATATAGAATCAAAAATTATCGAAGCCAGGTTCCCGCACAACATATTTCACACTATCAATAAAACAAAAAAAGGTGCTAACCAGACCGGGCTTAATTCTGAAATAGCTGCTATGGTGAATATTTTTCAGGACAACGGGTATTTTAAACAGGAGTTTACCTTCAAAGATATCTTTAAAAGCTTCGGGCTTTACACGAAAAATCAGGCAGGAAAGGACTATGATTATTCATTTTTTGTACAGGATTATAATTTTAAAAAATATCTTGAAAATTTAAAGTCTCTGGAAATCAACGACCTAAACTCCGATCATTAGGATTTTTAGGATTTCCGTGAAATTTGCCCTAATCCGCCTGCATAAAAAAGATAGTCCTTCCATATTGCATTCAATTATTCACAATTAAAAGTAATTGAAATGCAAACAAACAATCCCTTCGAGCTGATTCTAAACAAGCTCGAACAAATACAAACGACTGTTGATATTATATCAGTCAATTCACCCGGACATAACCTACCCACTCCAACAGACCCTGACAGAATTATTGATTTACCGGAAGCCGCTAAGATACTTTGTAAACCAGTAGGCACAGTGCGTGGGTACATTCATTCCCGTAAACTTCCCGCCAGATTGGTTGGAAAAAGTTACCTGATTAAATACCAGGAACTGATTACCTGGTTTGAGAATTATCAGGCGGCAAATGAAACTGAAGGCAAAAAATCTGCCACCAGCCTGATGATGGAAAACCGTAAGCGTTACCGTAAAGATTGAATGTAAACACTACCGGTAATAAAAAATCCTTAAACTTATTTCGATGAAAGGCATACAATCATTGGAAAATGGTGCAGGCCAGGTAACAACTCCTGACTTTCCTATTTATATTTTTCCTCAGCAACTTCAACAGATTATCACCTGCTACTGCAGCACTCTTAATCTCCATATAGATTATGCGGCGGTAACTGTATTGTATGCTTTTTCTGTTGCGCTTGGTGGCCATTACAGCCTTACAGTTAAACGGGGATGGGTGGAACTGCCAACATTATTTGTTGCTTTAGTTGGCAAGCCTGGTATCAACAAAAGCGGGCCTATTTCCATCTTCACTCAGCCCCTGGAAAAATTAGAAAAGGTTTTATTCAAAAGATTTTTAGAAGAGTATTCAATCTTCAAAAAAAGTAGAAGCACAAAGAAAGAAAACGATTCAGGGGTCATATTGGAAGAACCTGTAAGAAGACAGCTGGTAATCAAAGATGCAACACAGGAAGCGATGTTAAAAGCGCTCTACGACAATCCTCATGGGTTTGCAGGGATCTATGATGAACTGGCGGCGTTTTTAAAGTCTTTCAATAAATACAAATCCGGCGGCGGCGATGAAGAAGTGATGTTAAGCCTGTTTAGCGGAAAAAGTATTTCTGTAAACAGAAAGAGTTCAGAACCTATTTTTATTGAGAAGCCCTTCGTTAGCATCATAGGCAGCATCCAACGACAGGTATTAATTAATCTCCTAGGTAATAATAAAATTGACAATGGCCTTACCCATCGTTTTTTATTTGCTTTTCCTGATAATGTCATTCGTGAAGATTTATCTGATGAGGATGTGCCCGAATATATCGAAGAGCTATATCAGGGATTTATCAACCGGATATTAATTTCAGAATTCTTTCAAACTGATAGTTTCCCGGCCTACAAAATAAACCTTTCAAAAGAAGGATATGACGCTTATAAGATTTTCAGAAGAAGAATCAATGAAACCATCAATAATGAAAAGAGTGATGCCATCTCTGGCATTTATGCAAAATTAGATACTTACAGTTTACGCATAGCATTGATCCTCCATGTAATGCGTATGGGTTGCAAAGAGGAGGATATAAATCCCTGTCAGGTTTCTGCGGATACTTTTTGCAAGGCAGCAGAGCTGATCGAATATTTTGAACATAATGCACTCAAGGTCTTCAAGCTGATGGAAAAGTTTCGCGATCCATTGAATGGGTATCCTATGGAACATAAAATTATTTATTACCAGTTACCCTATTCATTTACTACAAGTGCTGCCTGGGAAATCGCTAAAGAAAAAGTGAGCAGGCGAACCTTATTCAATATGCTTTCAGACGAATACTTATTCACGAAGCTTAAGCATGGTATCTATGAAAAGATATGGTAAATCACTTTATAGAATAGTGCACGATCTGCATTATTTGCACTTTGGAAGACAAAACCGCGGTCATAATGCACAAAGTGCAAATAATGCACGCATTTTCATCATTATAAAAAATATCGCATCATGACACATCAAAAAATAAATTGTAATGAGGCCAAAAGAATGGACATAGTTGCTTATCTGGAAAGCCTCTCTATAAAACCTCAAAAAGTGAATGGGAACGACTATTGGTATTTATCTCCGCTAAGAGATGAAAAAACAGCGTCTTTTAAAATAAACCGCAAGCTAAATGTATGGTATGATCACGGTATAGGGAAAGGGGGCAAACTGGTAGATTTAGGCATTCTGTTGCATCATTGTACTGTTCAGGAATTTTTAGAAAAGCTAAATGATCCAATGCAATCCTTTTCTTTTCACCAGCCACCTGCAATTCTACAAAAATCAGGGCAGGCTGCAGAAAAGAAAATAAAATTAATAGCGGCAAATCCACTCACAGATCCGAACCTTTGTCACTATCTGGCAGCCAGAAATATACCTCCGGAGATTGCCAGAAACTATTGCCGGCAGATCACTTACCTGAATGGACAAAAACAATTTTATGCCATCGGGTTTAAAAATAATTCCGGCGGTTTTGAATTGCGTTCACCCAATTTTAAAAGTGCGGTTTCTCCAAAGGATTTTACTTTTTTAAATACCCAAAAATGGAAAGCTGTTGCAGTTTTTGAAGGGTTCTTTGATTTTCTTTCTTTGATTGCTACTGGTAAACAATTGGTTCCCGAACTGACAAATTATCTGGTGCTCAACTCTCTTTCTTTTTTTGAAAAAGCAAGGCCTGTTATGGAGCAACACGAAAGAATTTACTTATTACTTGACAATGATGTTGCCGGTGAAAATTGTACTAATCGGGCACTTGCCTTGTCTTATAAATACAATGATCTATCCGACAGATACCAGCAAGGCAAAGACATTAATGAGTGGCTGATGAAAGAAAAGAAAGCCGAACAACATCTTGTCCACCGGAATGGAAGGAGGCTGTAAGTTTTAGGAGCCAGCTATGTTTCTCCTTCGTCGAAACGCTGGCTTTCATTCATGCTATCGCATTCATGAAAGAAGCTTCGCTCATGCTAAATCGTTTACGAAGCATAAAAGACCATGGAAAAATCAACAGGGCATACCTACAATAAAAAGGGCGGTCGTCCGAAAAAAGCGGTTACAAAAAATCAACAGCTTGCGGTAATGTGTACCGTTTCAGAAAGAAAACTAATAGAAGAAAAAGCGAAAACTGTCAATATGAGTAAATCAGAATATTTACGAACCATTGGGCTCTCCGGAAAAATTGACATAAAAATAAAAGCGCTTCCCAAAGAGGTTTTATTCTTCACAGCCACCTTAAACCACATGGCAGCAAACATGAATCAGATTGCTCATAAACGCAATTGTAATGATGAACTTAACGCGATAGAAAGGGCGGAACTGAACGTTCTATCTCAACAGGTAAAGCAATTAGTGAACGACATTAAATCTTATTTACAATGATCGGAAAAGTGATTACAGGAAAATCTTTTAGGGGCTGCCTCCGGTATTGCCTGGAAGATAAAAAGATGGCAAATGACATAGATAAAATGATCATGGAAAACCGGGCGGAAGTTTTACAATACAATATGTGTTTTGGTAATAAAGCTGAACTGATAGAACAGTTCAATGAGGTGCGAAAATTAAATACAAAGCAATCAAAACCAGTGATGCATATTACTTTAAGTTTTGCTCTGGGAGAGCGATTAAGTAAGCAAGAGCTTACAGAAATATCCAGCCATTGTGCTGAAGATTTAGGTTTTGATGAAAATCAATTTATTGCAGTTGAACATAATGATACAGAGCACCAGCATTTTCATATAGTTATTAATCGCATCAATTTCGAGGGAAAAACATTGCCGGACAGCAATAGTTATAAAAAGGTCTCAGATTTCTGCCGCAAAATGGAAAAGCGATTTCAACTGAACCAGGTACTAAGCCCGGCCAGATTTTTATCTGCAGAACAAAAGAATCTGCCAAGGCACGATCAACGTAAGGAGCGGTTGAGAATGGTGATTTTTCAATCACTAAACAGTTCAAAAGCCTACGATGAGTTTGCGGAAAAAATGAAGGAGAATAATTATGAGATTATCAGAGGGCGCGGTATTTCTTTTATTGATCCACAGGCAGTAAAAGTAAAGGGTAGTGAATTAGGCTTTTCAATGGAAAAGATTAATCAGCAGCTCCAACAAAATCTCAGCCACGGGTTAAAACAAAATACCTATGTCCATCTTCCCAAACATAAAAAAAATTTACACTTATGAATGAAGAAGTTTTAAAAGCAGTTCTTACAGAAATTATGGAAGAACAAAAAATGCTCAGTGTCAATAATGGATTAATAACAAAAGCCGTTGAAGATTTTTTTGAAAAGCTAACAGATTTTGAAAATAAATTATCCAATATTAAGGGAAGCACGCAAGCGGATTTACAGATTATTAATACAAATCTGCAAAAGCTTAAAATTATTGTAGAAGCGCAGTCCAAACAGGTGATCCATGAAAAACGGATACTACTTTTTCCAGAAACTTATAAACAAGAATTTTACAAAATTGTATTTGGTACAGTTATAAAATTTGTCGCTATAATTCTGGTTATTTTATTTTCTTTTTTCTTTCTCAAAGACTTATTAATTCACCAGGATAATGCAAACTATAAGACTGCATGGGAATGGCTGTATCAACATCAAGGTAATAAAGGGAGGGCAGTGATGGATAGCGCTATCTTTAATTTAATAAAATCCAATAAGTACATTCATTGAAACTTCTAATTCGGAAGCTGGCATAACGATGCTCTTCTAATTCATGAATAACCTTTTTTTGATATTTTACTTTTTTGCATTGCGGTTTCCATAATCTGCATGGCTTACTAATTGACTACTGTTCTTAAAAAGAATAAACCCATTTGTTTCAGCAACACTTATTTAGTTCACTTTCGGCCCATATTTTTCCTCCATGTCTGCTGATAATTTCTGAAGAAATATATAGCCGATGCCAGAACCTGTATGTGGAGCTAAGACCGCTTACCCTGTAAAACATGAAAAAATATTTTTAAGTTCTTCGGTGAGGATGCCGATGCCTTCATCCTTTACATTGACTATGATCACATCTTCCGATTTAAGACATCCACCTTTATTTCCGTGGAAGCAGGGGGCATACTAATAGAATTACGAAGAAGATTAATGATTACCAAGCCAGTCCTTTCCACATCTCCATAAGCCCTTAACTTCTCACTGTCTTCATTAAAGCGGATGTGGATCTGAGTAGTCGGTTGTATGTTGTCAATCATTTCTTTTAATAAACGACTTATATTAAAGGACTTGGTATTTTGACTGTAGCTATTATTATTGCAGCTTCCTCACAAAGCTGGTAAATCTATAATAAAGTGAACTGTGCATGATCGTTACTGAGCTGCTTGCTATTTCTCTTTTAAATAGATTTTAAACTCTGTTCCCTTATTTAATTGGCTTTCTATTGAAATCTTTCCGCCTGCATTGGTTACCAGTTCTTTTACCAAATGGAGTCCAATGCCTGAACCTTCAATGGCGTCGCTTACTCTATAATATTTTGAAAATACATCTTTATGCATGGTAGTATCGATGCCAATGCCATTATCCTTTATTGAAAGAATTATTAAATCATTCTCCCTGGTTGTTCTGATAAAAATTTCAGGTTTTCGATCAGGTGATTTAAATTTTATCGCATTGTTCAACAGGTTATAAACGATACTTCTTAATTTTCTTCGTGAAAAAGTTATTTCTGAGACATTTAGTTCAGTGGTTATAGTGGCACCTGACTGCTTAATATCATCCAGGAGAGTAAAGCGTACATCTTCCAAAATATTCTCAAAATTCAGCAATTCATCAACGGCTTTATATTTATGCTCCTCCTTTCTGGCATCAGTCAGTTCATTAATAATATTTTCTATTTTCTTTACCCCGTTTTTAGCAGTTTTTAAAAGAAACTTATTTTCTTTGGGATTTTCAGCGCCGCCCTCATTTAACACGTCAATCGTCAACAGCAAGCTAGTAAGAGAATTTTTAATGTCATGCGAAATGATGTCTAATAACGCTTCATGCTCAGAATTTAATTTCTCCTGTTCTTTTAAATCTTTTATTCGTAACGTAATTTCTACAAACGTTATAATTACTCCGTTTATCTTGTTATCTCTTTTTTTGACGTAAGGCAAAATATTCATTTGATACCATCGCAGATCAGTTGTCTGGATTTCCTTTTCAAGAATTTCAGCCGTGTCAATTACATGGCTTATATTTTCAATTATAGAAGGGAAACGAAAATTATTAACAACATCGTAAATAGGTTTACCAATGTCATCGGCGTGCAGCTTAAACTGCTTCATCGCAGGCGGTGTAAATTTGCGCAATATTAAATCAGCATCAATAAATAACTGAGGGATAATGGGAACGGTTTGCTGCTAATACAATATTACACGAAACTTTACCGTTTTTTCAAATTTTGTTCCTTTAATAATCGATACTTACTGATTGCGTTTTTTTGTATTTTTATCGTGCACGAAGAAATCTGGCCGCCATAGTTGCCGTCAGTGAAGCCTTCGTATCGTAGCTTTCACCAACACCTAAAATCAAAGTGTCATTCTTTTTCTTTATTCTGTATAACTAAAAAGAAACAGTTCGCAAAAGATTCTATTTAACAGCGGGTACTGAATAAATAGGAATCAAGGCTCGTTAATTGAGGCTATCGATTGTATTATTCACTTCTTCAAATTAAATTTTGCAGCCTTCTGCAAAAACATTCTATACAAATAAATATAAAAAATGAAAAAGATTTTCCTTTTGCCGGTACTACTGTTTATCATGGGTGGCGTACCAGCCTTTTCACAAACTTATAAAACTGCGGATTCAGTAGCATTTAATAAAGAATATGCCAGGGTAAGCAGTAATATCGCGGACCTTACTACCAGACTCACCAAGGCACAAAATGATCTGGGAGAATATAGCAGCAAATCGGACAAAGCCAGTTCTGATGCGGAAAGCACCGCTACGGCAACGGCCGACAAAGCATCACATGCTACTAACGGAAGTGTAAGGGATGCGAGGAGAGCAAAGAAAGAAGCCAGAAGATCAGTAAAAGATGCAAAAGATTCAAGAAAAGCCGGTAATGCAGTGGACAATCAAAATAAAAAGATACGCCAGCTTACCCGTGATCTTGCAAAAAATCAAAACAGGCTAAAAGAACTGGATAGAATGCGTGCCGGATTCAGTGGTCAACAGTAAGATCCATTTTTCTAACATTGTTAGTCCTTTGCCCATCAATTCCCTGATTATACAGTTTTTTTAATTAAGCAAAGCAGGGAGATCTTATGTGCCTGTAATAGAACTTTTCATTATTTCTTTGTTTACTCCGCACGTAACCCTTGCTCCAGCTCTTTTAAATAATCCAGATGAGTTCCAACTCTTCTTTCATTGGCCCACACATTAGCAAAATATTGCAACATGAATAACGTGGCATATGCTACATACTTTCTGTTAATTACACCTAATTGTAAAAGTTAAAGCTGGAAAAACAGCATTATTTACCAATGAGAATCCGTAACTTAGAGAAGTTTTTTAATTTAATTGTAATGTTTATTCTACTGATTCCTTTTTTTATTGCCGGTTATTATAACCGGTTTCCAAAAATTCTCACCTGTCTGTATTGTTAATTGTGAAAAGGTTTCTTTCACGGAATCTTTGCGGTGGTTGTTTTCATAAATAAAGTAGCTGTTATAAAGCAAACAACCCAATATTTCAAAATTATTAGATTAAAAATTAAAGCCACGTGAATAACAATGAACGTATTATACGTTCTGATATGGTCATTTGCGCATTAAAAATTTAAAATCAAAACCTATGTCAGCTAAAATAAAGTTTGCAAAAGCAAGCAGCAATGATTTTTATTCAACCCTCAACAAACGGGTTGACGAATATTTCACTACCAATAAATTATCGAAGAATGCAAATCGTTTGATGATATTCAAAACGTTTTTCTACCCCTCAATATTTATTGCTGCGTATTTGCTTTTAATCTTAAATGCCAATCCTCTTTGGGTTCAGTTTTTATTGTGGATCGTCTTAGGATTTTTTACCGCCTTTATCGGCATCAACATTTCGCATGATGCCATTCACGGTTCCTTATCGCGCTCTAAAAAGATGAATAAGTTTGTTGGATACTCTTTTAATATCATTGGTGCAAATGCTTATATGTGGGGCATTATGCACAATATTGTTCATCATACTTATACTAATATTGAGGGCCACGACGAGGATATTACCTCTGTTCCATTTTTGAGAATGT
>Ga0157371_10000901_pt1 | contig 33476 bp, 28 predicted proteins | sample C45metaG_FD_113462 | JGI IMG/M metagenome (GOLD analysis project Ga0157371, IMG submission 113462) | Corn rhizosphere microbial communities from Kellogg Biological Station, Michigan, USA - C4-5 metaG | ecosystem: Host-associated > Plants > Roots > Rhizosphere > Soil | place: USA: Michigan... | reverse complement strand
TTTCCTTGCATTGTTTGTTTAAAATAATTTGTCTTTCGCTGTTTTTTAACAAGTCGGCAAATCTAATTAAATTTTTAAATTATAGAACCCCTTAATTGATAATTTATTAACATTAATTTTTATGGGGCAATAATCATAGAAGAATCAATCCATTGATTCATTTCATACTCCTGAATTTAGGTTGACATTGATTGGAAAGCAATTATAGCAGCTTCTGGGCTTTGTCCATCCCACTAATGTTTTACTCTTTTTCTTCTATCATGCTAAGATACGAAGCATCTTTTCATACGTGGGTTCTTAGCGTAAAGATAAATGATAGATCTTTTATTGAAAAGCAATACCTGTGTTTCTTTGGTTCTGATAGTCCCGCTGTCCGCTTTATTTCGCTGCGCTCCATGTTCACTGCCATCGGGTTTAGCTGGCAGGGGTAGAGGTATCTATTCGCGTAGGATAACTTGTAAATAAGATGCTTTGCGTTCTTTGCGAAGTTCTCAGTGTTCTTTGCGGTTAAATTGAGTTAAATCCTTTCTAAAACCTCAAAAGTATAATCGTACTTGTTTTTTTCGTCTGCCCTGTTGGGTTCACTGCTAATCACTTTCCATTCTTTCCGGTCTATTTCCGGGAAAAAAGTATCTGCGTCAAAGTTATGATGAATGGTAGTTAAATAAAGCTTCTGTGTTTTAGGCAATGCCTGTCTGTAGATCTCCGCTCCGCCAACAACAAATACTGGTTTTTCTTCTGTTTTGGTGATTGCTAAAGCTTCATCTAAGCTATTTACCACTTCAACGCCTTCAATTTTTAGCGTGGTGTCTCTGGTAATTACAATGTTCCTGCGGTTCGGAAGTGGCCTGCCTACAGAATCGAACGTTTTGCGGCCCATTACAACTGTATGCCCCGAAGTAGTTTGTTTAAAAAACTTTAAATCGGCTGGCATGTGCCATAAAAGCTGGTTGTTTTTGCCTATTGCGAAGTTCTCGCCTACAGCTACTGCAATGGAAAGGTTTTTTGGTTCATTGGTCATTGGTCATTTGTTTATTGGTACCTGCATAGCGCAATAGGCACAGTTTTTTAGATCTGATTCCGATATCCATCTACAATTAAAATTTATTTAAATTTTGCCTATATGTTTTATATATGCATTCAGCTTTAGATGGATGGTTTGTAGTTCTGTATAAAGCTCCGATAGGAATCTTCGGATATTAAATTTCTATTTTTTGATTTCCTAAGAAATGATTTTACTTCTGAAATTGAGCCTCGGCTATAATAGCAAAAAATTTTGTTTTCTTTGAAATGATACCTCCCATATCCTTCAGCAATATTTGCACTAATGGAATCTGCTGCTCTGCATAATTGCTTCCCAATAGTATCTTTAGCGAAATATTCCCATCCCATTACAATATTCCAGATTTTATCTGAAATTATCTCTGACAAATTATAGACTTCTAAATCCTCTAATTTATAATTCATTCTTTTTTAATTTAAGTGAATTTATATTTCGGGATGATTTAAAACCGGGCATTCAATTCTGCGTCCAAACAAATGAACCAATGGCTAATGACCAGTGAACAAATGTTACACCGCAACAATACCTTTAATATGCGGATGCGCTTCGTAGTTCTCCAATGTAAAATCCTCGAATTTAAAATCAAAAATGCTTTTCACTTCAGGATTGATTTTCATGGTTGGCAGCGGTTTTGGCTCACGACTTAATTGCAGGTTAGCCTGCTCGATATGGTTGTTGTATAAATGGGCATCGCCAAGGGTGTGGATGAAATCTCCGGCTTCAAGACCGCAAACCTGTGCCACCATCATAGTGAGTAGGGCGTAAGAGGCAATATTAAAAGGTACACCAAGGAAGATATCGGCGCTTCGTTGATATAATTGGCAGCTTAACTTCCCATCTGCCACGTAGAACTGAAAAAAAGCATGACAAGGAGGCAAGGCCATATTTTCTATTTCGGCAACATTCCATGCTGAAACAATGATTCTGCGCGAATCGGGATTATTTTTGATCGTGTTGATGATATTGGTGATTTGGTCAATGTGCTGCCCATCTGGTGTTGGCCAGCTTCTCCATTGCGAGCCATAAACCGGTCCGAGGTTACCGTTTTCATCAGCCCATTCGTCCCAGATGCGTACACCGTTATCTTTTAGGTATTTAATGTTGGTATCACCCGTTAAAAACCATATCAGTTCGTGAATAATAGATTTTAAATGCAGTTTCTTTGTGGTTACCATTGGAAAACCCTCTTGCAGGTTAAAACGCATCTGATAGCCAAAAACACTTATTGTTCCGGTGCCGGTACGGTCGTGCTTTTGAGCGCCATGATCAAGCACATGCTGCATTAAATCTAAATATTGTTTCATACTGTTCTGATAATTTACAAATATCTAAAATTTATCAGGTGTTGTAAATCATTTTATTGTTTAATTGTTAACATCGGTTGGGTATAATTCCGTTGTGTAGTTCCGGCGTGAAGCCGGAACCTACGGGTATTCAAAATTCATGACTTGTTTGTATGTTTGCACCATGAATGTATTTGGCTTTGAGGGGAATCTCAAATCTCAAATCTCAAATCTCAAATCTGTATGCTATCTTTTCCGAATGCAAAAATAAACTTAGGTTTAAATATTACTGAAAAACGTGCTGATGGTTACCACAACCTCGAAACCGTTTTTTATCCGATCAATATTAAGGAGGCGGTCGAAATTACTGACGCAGAGGCAACCTCTTGCAAAATTCACGGCATCGATATTCCCGGCGATGCGAACGATAACCTTTGTTTTAAAGCATATCAGTTAGTGAAAAAGGATTATGATATTCCCCCACAGCAGATCAATTTGCTGAAAAACATTCCGGTTGGTGCAGGCTTGGGTGGAGGATCAGCAGATTGTGCTTTTCTGATCAGACTGCTAAATGATAAATTCAGTTTGGAAATGTCTGTTGATAAAATGGAAGGTTATGCTCGTCAGTTAGGTGCCGACTGTGCTTTCTTTATTGAAAACAAACCTGTTTACGCATTTAATAAAGGGGACGAATTTGAAAAGTGCGAAGTAGATTTGTCAGCCTGGTTTAAAGTTTTGGTAAAACCGCCTGTACATGTAAGTACGGCCGATGCTTATGCACATGTAAAACCGCAAAAACCTTTGCAATCGTTAAAAGAAATTATACATTTGTGTCCAACAACATGGGAAAATAAGGTTATCAACGATTTCGAACTATCGGTCTTCGCAAAGTATCCCCAAATTCGTCAAATAAAAACCAGTTTATACGGCGCAGGCGCAACATTCGCTTTAATGAGTGGTAGCGGTTCGTCGGTTTTTGCAATTTTTACCCATCCGGTTAAATTGCCCGAACTGGAAGAAAACAACTTAGTATTTTATGGTATTTAAGCCGAGCGCATGGCGCATGGTGTTCGAATAGCAAAATATTAGGGTATTAAACAATAAATTTAAATTAAGGTAGAAGGTTGGAAGATAGAAGGTTTAAGGCGTTTGAAATGTCTCATATCCAATATCTCAAATCTGACATCTCGATACGATTAATATGAACATAAATCTAGTCCGTAAGAGCGGTAAATTTAATTTTGAAGCAGAAAATGAGAGCGGTTTTACTGTAGAGTTGGATGCAAAAGCTGCCATTGGTGGCGAGGGAAAAGGTTTCAGGCCGATGGAAATGCTTTTAATTGGTTTGGGAGGTTGCAGTGGTATAGATATGGTAAACGTACTTACTAAGCAAAAAGAACCATTAAACGACATTAAAATTGCCATCAACGCTACACGTAAAGAAGAAGAAATGCCGCCGATTTTTGATGTCATCGATATACATTTCGATTTATTCGGCGATTTAAGCATTCAAAAAGTTGAGCGTGCATTAGCCATGACTTTCGATAAATATTGCTCGGTATCTAATATTTTAGGCCGATCAGCAACGATTAATTTTACTTACAAAATAAACAATTAACAAGGTAGGGGGGATAAAGTAGAGAAGTATAAAGTAACAAGTAGCAAGTATCGAGAAGCAAATCTTAAAATTTATGATGACGACTTTATTCTCACACCACATCTTGATACTTGATACTCAATACTCCAATCTCAATCCCCCCGTCTTGATACTAAAATCTTGATACTAATAAAAAATGAAATCCGAAAATTTTGAAACTATAGCTATACGCACTCAGACCGAACGCAGTTTACACAAAGAGCATTCATCACCAATTTACCTTACTTCCAGTTATAAGTTTGAAGATGCGGAAGAAATGCGTGCTTTGTTTGCTAATGAAAAAGAGGGGAATGTATATAGTCGTTATTCAAATCCAAATACTTCAGAGTTCATCGAGAAAATGTGCCTCTTAGAAGGTGCCGAAGATGGTTTTGCCACTGCAACAGGAATGGCTGCGATTTTCACCACATTTGGTGCATTTTTGAAAAATGGCGATCACCTGGTTTCCAGTAGATCAGTTTTTGGTTCAACGCACCAATTGCTAACCAATGTTTTTTCTAACTGGGGTGTAACTTTCGATTATGCCGATTTAGATAAACCGCAGGATTGGGAGGCTTTGATTAAGCCAAACACCAAAATGATTTTTGTTGAAACCCCATCTAATCCTGGTATTGATATTATCGATCTTGAATTTTTGGGTAATTTGGCTAAAAAACATAATATATTACTTGTTGTAGATAATTGCTTTGCTACGCCTTATCTGCAACAGCCGATTAAATACGGTGCGCACATTTCAATCCACTCAGCTACCAAGTACATTGATGGACAAGGGCGTGTTTTGGGCGGTGTAATTTTAGGGACCAAAGATTTAATTGCAGATGTAATTGGTTTTGCCCGTCATAGTGGCCCGGCATTATCGCCTTTTAACGCATGGATTTTATCTAAGAGTTTGGAAACTTTAGCTATCCGTATGGACCGTCATTGCGAAAATGCTTTAAAAGTTGCTGAATACTTAGAAAAACACCCGAAAATTAAGCTGGTTAAATATCCGTTTTTGCCATCTCATCCTCAGTACGATATTGCCAAAAAGCAAATGAAACAGGGTGGTGGCATTGTAACCATCGTTGTTGAAGGTGGTATAGATGCTGCACGTAAATTTATGGACGGTTTGCAAATGTTTTCGATCTCGGCAAATCTGGCCGATACCCGTTCTATCGCTACACACCCCGCTACAAGTACACATAGCAAACTTACCGAAGAGCAACGTAACGAAGTAGGGATTGAACAAGGTTCCATTCGTTTATCAATCGGTTTAGAACATATCAACGATATTTTAGCTGATATTGAGCAGGCACTGGCTTAAAGTTTTATAACGGAGAAATTAGATAACATGTAAAAATATTTGTTTATTATTTGTGTATAGGACATTTTAATTTGAAATAACTTTATGAAAAGCTTTTTTTTAATACTATTAAGTACGGTTTTGTTTTCTTGCAATCAAAATGATAAAAATACTTCAACTATTAATAAAAAAGCGGGGCTGGATTTGGAAAAAATTGATTTCAAAGAGAAACCACTTGAATTTTTAAAATCTAAAATAGACTCGAATGTAAATAATGATCCGGATTTCATGAAAAAAGGCTATTCAATGCCTTTTGACTATCCGGTTGGCTATAAGCTTGATGCCTGGAATGGCAAAGATTCCTTTTACGGTAAAGCGTATTACAGTAAGATAATTGATAGTATTGCATATTATCAGAACATATACTTCAATAGGATCGCTTTTTTAACTCACAATAATAAAACTGTAGCGATTTTAGCCGATGCAGAAATTAAATCTGATACTGTTTACAACGAGTTTGTTAAACAGTTAGAGAAGCAATTTGGCACGCCAACTTTCAGGCCACAAACTACTGAAGACGTTTTTTACGAGTGGTCTGCCAAAGATAGGCGTATACAAATTGATTATTCTAAAGGATTCTCAATGGAGGCAATGTCTGGCAAGAAAACGGATGTTAAGCAAACATTTAACATGCAAATGCTTATTTTTAATAGGGCCGAGGCGGCTAAAATTGATAGCATACAGCAGAAAAATTATGCTAAAACAAAGGAATATAAAGTGATGCAAGGCGATTTTACCTTGTACAAAAATAATCCTCAAAAGAATATCGTTTTAATGGATAGCATCCTTAATGAAAAATTTAAGTGAAAATTTTTTCCAACTTCATTGGTGCGCTACCGATGATCAGGGTTGGTGAATTGAAGATCAGGCATGAATGACATTTCTTTTATTCTTTCTGAATTAGAATCAACTAGTGAGCCTGAATATTTAAAAAAGATGGCTCATTTTGGAATCAATATTTCTAAGGCCTTTGGTATTCGAGTGCCCAATATCCGTAAGCTGGGCAAGCCAATCGGTAAAAATCAGGAGCTGTCTTTACACCTTTGGAAAACCGGATTTCACGAAGCCCGTCTTTTAGCCACATTCATCGGCGATTATAAACAAGTAACAGAATTGCAAATAAACGCCTGGGTGAAAGATTTCAGTTCATGGGATATCTGTGATCAGGCTTGTGGAAATCTTTTTGTTAAAACGCCTTATTTTAAGTCGAAGGTTTTTGAGTTTACACAGGCTAAAGCGGAATTTATGAAACGTGCCGGTTTTGTGTTGATGGCCGAGGCTGCCATTCATCTTAAAAAAGAACCGAATGAAACTTTTCTTGCTTTTCTTCCGGTTATAGAAAGAGAAGCTTATGATAACCGCAATTTTGTTAAAAAGGCAATCAACTGGGCGTTGAGGCAAATCGGCAAGCGTAATGCTTTCCTGCATGGGCATGCCATTCAAACTGCAAACAATATCCTGGCACAGAACAATAAAAAATCAAATTGGGTAGCTTTAGATGCACTGAGGGAATTAAACAGCGATGCAGTACTTACTAAAGTTAATCTCTGGTGATATCAAACGCTTGGCACTCTTCGCTCAACGCCCCTCACTTCTTACCCTACATCAATGCACAGCAAGCAGTACTGTATTAACTTTGTGTCATAAATAAGAAAGGAAATTTATGTCACAGTTCATTTTGCACAAAGAAAACACCCGCGGTCATGCTAATCATGGCTGGTTAAATGCACATCATTCATTCAGTTTTGCAAACTACTACAATCCTGAAAGGATGCATTTCGGAGTTTTGAGGGTTTTAAATGATGACTTGATTGATGGTGGAATGGGCTTCGGCGCTCACCCGCACGATAATATGGAAATTATTACCATTCCATTGGCTGGTGCAATTGCACACAAAGATAGTATGGGTAATTCAGCCGTGATTAAAAATGGAGAAATCCAGGTGATGAGTGCCGGAACTGGTGTGAGCCATAGCGAGTTTAATGCTAATGCAAACGAGCAATTAAATTTATTGCAGATCTGGTTGTTCCCTAACAAGAAAAACGTTACACCACGTTACGATCAACAGACTTTGGATGTTGCTGCCCGTCACAACAACTTTCAGCAGATTTTATCGCCAAATTCGGATGATGCCGGTGTGTGGATCCATCAGGATGCCTGGTTTTCGTTAGGTAGTTTTGATGAAGGATTTGAAACTGAATACCAAATCAAAAAAGCTGGCAATGGTGTGTATATATTCGTAATCAATGGAGAAGTAACCATAGACGGACAGGTATTAAGCAAAAGAGATGGATTAGGAGTATGGGATACAGATAGTCTCAGTTTTAAAGCCAATACTGCAGATGCAGAGGTTTTATTAATGGATGTTCCGATGGAATTGAACTAAAATAATTTAACCAAACCTCGCAGGTTTTAAAAACCTGCGAGGTTTATTTATGTAAAGAACTATGCAAACTAACATACTTTATATCGGAAGGGATACTGAAATTACGACGGTAATGAACCGCCTGTTGAATGCCAGACCAGAGTGGAAAGGTATCTGTGTATGTACGGATGAGGAAGCTATCAAGATTTGCCAAACAAATAAAATAGATTTGGTACTCTTGGGAAACGGCATTGATGCAACATGCGAAAAAGCATTGAGAGCAAAACTAACCGGACTTAAACCAGCATTAAAAATTATCCAGCACTATGGCGGGGGAAGTGGACTCCTTTATGGCGAAATAATGTCGGCACTAAATTAAGTAAAGAAATATTTTTTGCACTTTGCTATTACTCCCTCAAATAGCAGCAGTTGCCAATCCACCTAAACGGGATTGCAGCGATATCCTTTTAAAATTAGCACCTGCTTCCGTTTCACTGTGATGCTGAGGTACGAAGCATCTGCAAGCGATGAAACAGATGCTTCGTACCTCAGCATGACAATTGCATTTTAAAGATTTAGCGAAAAGCCCGACTGTCAATCAATAGCGCTACAGGACTTGCTTTTCAAAACACTTTAAGCTAATCTCATTAAAGCTAGTTGTACGCAGGGAAAATAAATCTTGATGGTCTGTGAGACACAGACCATGGAATTTTTGGGCTTTAGCTAATGTAATCTCTATCCTCGTCGCTTAAGGTATTTTTCTTTTCTATCGCAGGTTGATTTCTTTCAATCTCATCATCGTAACTGCTTACTGTTTTTCGTGGACGACCCACTACAAAGCCGATAATAAAACCAATGATAATGCAAACACCGATAACCAAAAGTTTAGATACCGGAACCGTGGTAACCAAAAAATTGAAATCTACAGGTTCGGTATTTACCATCAAAAATATGGTCAGCAATGCGGTTAAAATAATAATGGAGATTGTTTTTGCGCTCATGGTTTTAGAAGCTATAATTAAATGAAAACTCTAATATCGGATTTTGATTGTAAATCTGGTTAACAAAAACCAATCTCGCTCCTAAATCTACAACAGGTTGATAGCGTAAAATGTTTACGCTCGTGTTCAATTCTACCCCATAAGTTTTCGGATCATTAAAGGTTGTGCCCTGGCCAATGTTCTCATAGTGGCAAAATAAACCCGCCCTAAAATTTCTTACATAAGCCAGCGGACCCAACTCCCAATCAGGAAAGGCAAATGGAAAACGGTAGTTGAAAAGTAAGCTGTTCTGCAGTTTGCTTTTTGCTAAGATGTTGTTGTATCCATATACCGTTGCAATCTCTGTTGCATACTGGTTTACACCACTTGCTTTTTGATAATTGAAGCTAGCCAGGAAGGAATGATTTTTTGCAAAGCCTGGAAAGTAAAGGAAGCTTTCAAGCGCTAAAATTTCTCCCCCTAAATTTTTATCGAAGGGTTGGTGATCATAAGTTACCCTGAACACCTGTGCCCATTTGGGTGCAATGTCTCTTTCGGTTGTACGCACACTATGGTTGAAAGTAAAATTGTATTCCATCGGGAATTTAAGCTCACGGTTAAAATTGCTAGGCATGTTTTCGGGCATATACCTTTGCGTAAAACTCGTTGCCGCATTTAGCGTAAAAGCATAGTTCTCATTGCGGGCATTGAACGATAAAGGAAGCGATGCATTAAGCTTAATATAGTTCTCCCGCCAGTCGCCTTGCTGTACCACATTTTTAGCCCTGTAGAAGGTTCTTTTCGGACGGTTGCGGTACAACACACTAAATACCGGATATAGCGCCTTATAGCTAATGTCTGCTGTGTATTCGAAACGTTTTAAATCGCGATGGTATTTTGCACCCGAATAAAAGTCCATAGTGTTAAGCAAGTTGTTCGATTGCAGTTCTAAACCAAAAACGTATTCGTTATCAATTACCGGAATAATGCTGTGGATGCTGAAAAGATTTAAAGCCTGATGGTAGCGTTTAGATTGGTAAGTGCTATCCGGTATGTTGTCGAAAACATTCCCAACATTTTCCTGCTTTTCTGCTGCGGCCGAAAAATCAACAAAGTTATTTTCGGCTACAGGCTTTTCTGTAATGTTGGTTTCGGCAATTTCATAACCGTTGATTTTGTAATCGTTAAAAATGATTTTTCCATCACTGCTTTCGGTAGGATTAAAGGCACCGTATTTAGATGCGCTGATCGCCGTAATTTTCTTTGAAGTAGGATCAATCGCGTAAATATTATCGATGCCATTGAAGTGCGCATTGAAAACAATTTTATCGTTAATAAAAACCGGGCGACTGAGCTGTTGTCTGCTGTTTAAAATCAATGCAGATTTTTTTTCTCCGTCAATCAACCATAAACTTTTTCCTTTTTCCGTTACGCCGATATAAGCAATCTTATTTCCGGTTTTATCGAAGGCTGGTGTTTGCAGGATTTCATTTTCCGGATTTAGATAGGTCTTTAAAATCTTCCCTGAAGCAGCATCGATCTCTATCAGGTTGAACTGATTGTTGAGTTCAACTTTGGCTGCAATAATTTTTTTTCCATCCTCAGAAAGGCTAGGAGAAAAGAGCCTGCTTTTGCTGCTCAGCTTATTGAATTTTTTTGTCTTTAAATTGTAAGAACAGATTACGCTGTAACTTCTTTGTTTGTACCTCGGATCGTAACGGATTTCATCCCAAATCAAGAGATCGTTTTTCAAGCTGAACCAGGGCTGTTCCTGATAACCGATTCCGAATAATTTTTGCTCCGTTTTATCTTTGTTGATCAGGACAAAATAACGGGCATCCGTCTTACTTTCTTTGAGTGCTAAAATCTGGTCTTTATTGATCCTAACCGGTAAGAAATAATTCGTGGACAGCGATGTTTTTTTATTTAAACTTTCATAGTTTTCTGAAGCTGATTTTTCTTCCTGTATTTTCCATTTTTCGGCAAGCTTATTTTGGGTAGCCAGAAAATATTCTCGTGTATTTTTCCTGGTATATTTTTTTAGACTTTTTGAAAAGGGGTAAGGTCTCACTGGTCTTTTTCTAATATCGCCAAGTAAACTGTCGGAAATAAACTGACCGTATTTTTCCTTCATATTTGCGACCATCAGATATCCGGTTTGGTAGTAGCCTGGTGTTACGTCTTTGTTCGAACCAAAATAGGCTTTGCTGTAGCTGAATTTTTTGCCTTCCAAAATTGAAGCCCGGTAAGGCATGATCCAGTTTGGCTGTCGGCCCCTGCCTGAATAGGTCAGCGCCGTTTCGTTAACTACCGCATCACCTTCGAAAAACCAGGTGGGGATTCCTGCACCAAAGTAGGCAAAGTAGACAAGCTCCGGAAAGGGGTGAGTTTGTGTTCCTGTCAATTTGTCAAACTGTGCGATGTGCCTGAGCTCATGTACGGCAAGGTTATTTAACCAATCCTGACTGTCGAAAAATTGAGGCGGTGTGGCATAAAATTCAGACTTCCGCGGGCCTAGCTGAACAAAGCCGTTTGCAACCGTTCCGCGGTTCTGTAATAGGAGTGGAATAGTAGTTTTTTGTTGCCTTAAACCCAAGCCAATCCTGGTGTAGATATAGGGTAGGGTATTGGCCATTCTTTGGGCTTCTTTCTCCAACTCTTCAGGATAGATGATTTTGAAGCCTCCTGAAGAAATGTAGTTCCATTTTATACTAAGTGGGTTTTGTGCAGTGCTGAAAATTTGCCCAAAAACCGATGGTGAAATAAAACTTAAAGTAATAACACTTAAATACTTGATAATTAGTTTTTTGTTTGATTTTTTTAAGTTCATCTAAAATCTTTGCTAAAATATTTAGTTTTTTGAATTTTAAAGGGATTCTATAAAGTGAATTTTTAATTTATATTTAATATGATAAAGTACTGATTATTAAAACATAATGTTATTTATGTGAATTCATTAAAAATTGATTTTATTATGATTTTTAACCTGATTTTATTTCTGATTTAACCGCTTCATCACATTTTTTATCAATAGTAATTTATTGATTTAATTTACACTTATTAATCGATTTTCCTCAAAAATTTTTATGGCTTTTTAAATTTTAGTATGAATTTTAGAATGAGGTTTCTGTTCCGAAAATTGAGCCTAAGTCTTGTGAATTTTAGCATCCTTCATTGATGATTTATAAGAGTTAAGAATTGCCCGGTTTATTTGCTTAGGTGAAGAATAAGTCCCACAGTAAAATTGAATTCTTCTTAGTCTGAAATTAGATTTTCAGGGCCGTAGACTTTAAGAATTTATACTGTTTAATGTATGAATTGATGCCGACTTAAAATTCGGCTTTATGGATGTAATGATCTTTTTATGACAAAATGTCTTTAGTTTTTATCGCCGGATTCAGACTGATTTTTTCGTTATCAGGTCTGAATTTAACTCTCATAACTTGCGATTTCCAAATACAGGTGGCTCCGGATGTTGTAGTTTAGCATTTAAAAACTCAGTTTATCATGGCTTGAACCAGGGTTTTAACACTGAAATTCTTGTCTAAATTTTACTTTAGGTATCCCGATTTGTATATTTTTTTAGTGTTTTTAGGTTTCAAATCTTCAATTTTTTACCTCGATAATGCGATTTCCTTGCGATATTCTCGGGTAATGGGCTCTAGAATATCTTTTTTAGAAAAATTTATTTATAAGTCAAAAATAGCTTAAATCGTTGTTTGAATGCACTTTTTAGTTGCTTTTGTTTGTTATTTTTTCAATTGGCAATTGGTCAAATTTTAACGCTTTTCTGAGGTATTTAGGCTAAATCTGAGTAAATAATCAGGTCTTTTTTACAAGATATTTTTTAATTATGATGTCTTTATAACCTAAATTTTTCAGCCGGAAACGGGCAGTTTTGTATGATGCAGATAAGCTGATTGAAGGTAATACATTCGCATATTTCAATTAATTGTTATGTATTTAGTTTGCAGGATTCTATGATGTTACTCCTTTTTTAAGAAATGTAACTGGATTTTAAACTTGTTTTTAGTCCGATTTTGTATGGGTGTATCTTAACGGTTTTTGAAGCTATTTTGTGAATCTTAAATCTTAATTAATCAGACTTTTTAATACTTTTTGTTTTATGTTTTTATCTATTTTTAGAAGGTATTTCTATGCTATTTTTTAGCTTTTTTTTGTGCGCTATTTTTAATCTTAAATTGATGTTTTCTTGATGTACTTTTTGTTAGAATTATTTGTTGTTTTTGCTAGTTTATTCTTGGATGGTATTGTTGAGATTTTACTCTGTTTATCTATTGATTTTGATATTGTTTTTTGCTTTTAAATTCTGCTGTATTTGAGGTGTTGTCAAGTAGTTTTATTTTGTTTTTTTTTGTATAAGTAAGATGTTATTCTATGGTTTAGATGTGGCTGCTTATTTAGCTTTACAAGCTGCTTTTTTTTTCTTAGCGGCCTCATTTTATTGACAGTAAATTTCGACCTGCATTGGTAAATTAGTGAAAAGATATTCAATTTATTTTGGCTTGTATTTCATGTTTTTGACTTCGCTCATGTGGTTGTGATGTGGATACTTGAATATATAGGAAATAGAGTAAAGTGGTATTAGGTACGGCGTGGTATCGTCGTTTCGATCGAGGTATAATGAAGTTTGAAAAGCTATTAAAATGGATCTTTCTCTTGAAAATTTTGGACTGCAATTTGTCGCGATAACGGCTCGTTTTGATGGGAGCTGTAAGTGTTATTGGAGTACAGATTAGTTGTGTTTACGAATGCTTAATAAATCGAAATATGTCTAAATATAGATCTCTCCGTTTCGCTGCGCTACAGTCGATATGACGACGATTCTATTATTCTGTTAATAATAGTGGAGCACAGATTAGTTAAGCTTCCGAATGCTTAACGAAGCGAATTTTGGTCTAGATAGATCTCTCCACTTCGCGTTGCTTCAGTCGAGATGACGACGATTCTATTAATGGTAGTGGAGTACAGATTAGTTAAGCTTCCGAATGCTTAATGAAGTAAAATAGGCTGGATAGATCTCTCCACTTCGCGTTGCTTCGGTCGAGATGACGACCATTCTAGTCGGAGGATTTCTATTTCGCTACGTTTGATGCTATAGCGATTTGATCGATAAGACAGCTATTTCATAATGCGAAAATATTGCGGTGTATGGACTTGCTTTCTACAGCTTGTTCTTTCTCTTTTTGTAGATCGGATAGAGGAAAATGGAGGCCAGGATAATCGTTGCACCAATATAAAATCCACCTGTCATTTGCTCTTTGCTTTGAAAGAAAATGAAGGCTAATACTATGCCGTATACAGGCTCCAGATTAGTGATTAACGCTACTCTAAAAGCAGATAAAGTTCTCATTACTGCAACACCCGCTACGTACGCAACTGATGTACAAAGTGTACCCAGAAGTGCTAAATAGAACCAGTTTTTTGCACTTAGATTAAAGTGTGTGTGCAGCAAAGTTCCGTCATATAAGCGGTATATCGTGATCCAGAAAAGCGCACCAACCAGTTCATAAAAACCGATAATAGAAGGTTCACTTTTTTGTACCAATGTAGAATTTATGGTTGAAAAAAGACTCGATGCCACTGCTGCCAGCAATCCAAAAATGATCCCTAAAGTATATTGACCTTCAAATTTAAAGATCATGTATATGCCTAAAATTATTAATAAACCGATCAGGATATCGCCCATTTGTATAGGCTGTTTTTTAATCAACGGCTCTAGAATCGCGGTGAACAGAGTGAAAGAAGAAAGGCATACCAGCGTGACCGAAACGGTAGAAACTTTGATGGCATGAAAGAAAAAAATCCAGTGAATGGCAACGATCCCGCCGGTTAAAAAGAATTGCAAAAACTGTTTTTTCGTAATCCTGATATTCTTTTTTGTGATGAGGAACCAGGCGAAAAGAGTTGTTGATGCAATCAATACCCGGTACCAGACCATTGGTACGGCATCGATTGAAATTAATTTTCCAAGCACGCCTGTAAAGCCCCAGACAAATACAGTAAGATGAAGAATGAGCAGGTTTTTTTTGGTAGCTTCCATTGCTATTTTGGTGCTTTCCTTAATAGGTAAAAGCCTAGCAGCCCAAAGAAGAGCGTAGGCATAATAACTGCTGCAAAAGGAGGTAATCCACCTTTGGTAGAGAACATCTGTGTAAACTGATTAAATACGATATAAGCGAAGCTGATAAAGATTCCGATACCTAATGATACACCGACCCCTCCTCTCACTTTGCGCGATGATAGTGCCACACCAATGAGCGTTAATACGAAAGCGGAAAGCGGGTGTAAGTAACGTTTGTATTTTTCAAACTGAAGGTCGTTCATTACGCCTGTTCCGCGGATCTTTTCTTTCCTGATCTTATCTGAAAGTTCCTTTGTGGTTAAATTTTGCACCACATTATCATAAGCAGAAAAATCATCCGGACGCATATCCAGAATGGTATCTTTTAGTTTTCCATTGCCGTAAATCATGGTTTCTTTTAAGCCATCAATTTTACGGATGGAGTAATTAGTTAATTGCCATTTACGTTTAAGTGAATCCCATTTAATATTTTCAGCAACGATTTTTTTGGTTAAAATATCACCATTAAAATTGTCAAGAGAAAAGCGATATCCTGAATTCGTTTTGTTGTCGAAATTATCAATGTAGATATAAGTTTTGTCATCCAGTTTCATGTGGATGTTAGATTTCGTTGAAGGATCGTTACGCTTTACGTAGGTGTTTTCAAAACTATTTTTCAGGGTATTTGTATAGGGGAGGATGTATAGATTTGAAAGTAAGTTGGCGGAAAAAATAATCGTAGCTGATACCAGGTAAGGAAATAAAAAACGGTTAAAACTCACGCCACCACTTAAAATTGGTACAATTTCTGTCTGATCGGCCATTTTAGCCGTAAAGAAAATTACCGCAATAAAATTGATCAGTGGTGAAAGCATATTCACATAAAAAGGAATCGAACCAGCGTAATATTTGGAGAGGATTCCCCAAAAACTCAGGCCACTTTTCATAAAATCATCCATCTTTTCAGACAGGTCGAACACCACAATAATGATCACAAAAATGGCCAGGGTATAAATAAATGTACCCAGGTATTTTCCGATAATGTATTGATCGATGATTTTTATTCTTCCTTTTAACAGACTCATTTTATAGCTTGTTGCCTAATACTTTAACCATTTTGTTTTTCCACTCGTAAAATTCACCAGCAATGATCTTTTCCCTGGCTTGTTTTACCAGCCAAAGATAGAAATGTAAGTTATGTAAAGTAGCAATTTGAGCGCCAAGCATCTCCTTGCTATGTACTAAATGTCTTAAATATGCTTTACTGGTTACTAAATCAGCATGCAGATCACTCTCTGCATCTAATGGAGAAAAATCATTCTCCCATTTCTTGTTCCTGATGTTGATGATTCCGTTTCTGGTAAAAAGCATGCCGTTTCTGGCATTTCTTGTAGGCATCACACAATCAAACATATCCACACCTAAGGCAATATTCTCTAAGATATTGATCGGTGTACCTACACCCATTAGATAACGCGGTTTTTCTACCGGTAATATATCGCATACCACTTCTGTCATCGCATACATCTCTTCTGCAGGCTCACCAACTGATAAACCACCAATGGCATTGCCCTCACGGTTCATGCTGGCAATAAATTCTGCAGATTTAATACGTAAATCTTTATACACCGAACCCTGTACAATAGGGAATAAAGTTTGGTCGAAACCATATTTAGGTTCTGTGGTATCAAAACGTTCGCAGCAGCGTTTTAACCAACGGTGTGTCATTTTTATTGATTGAGCAGCATAAGTATAGTCGCATGGGTAAGGCGTGCACTCATCAAAGGCCATAATGATATCTGCACCTATAGTGCGTTGAATATCCATTGCGTATTCGGGTGTAAAAAGATGTTTTGATCCATCAATATGAGAGTAGAAAGTAACCCCTTCTTCTTTAATTTTACGAACTTTACTTAAAGAATATACCTGGTAGCCGCCACTATCGGTTAAAATTGGCCGGTCCCAACCAATAAATTTATGTAATCCACCAGCTTGTTCCAGGGTTTCTAAACCTGGTCTTAAATAAAGGTGGTAAGTATTACCCAGAATGATTTTTGCGTCGATATCATCTTTAAGTTCGCGCTGATGTACGGCTTTTACCGTCCCGGCAGTGCCCACAGGCATAAAAATAGGGGTTTGTATTTCGCCATGGGCTGTTGTTACCGTCCCGGCCCTGGCTTTTGATAGTGGATCGTTAGCCTGTAAACTAAATTTCATAATGTGTTTTTTCTCGTCAAAAATCTGCCAAAAATAGCAAAAATTGAGGGCATTATTTTGTTTAATTTTTTATCCACATAAAAGTGTTTTACAGATTAAAAATGAGAAATTTGCGCCTATTTATTTTACCATCGTGATATTAACCCCGCTTGAAATTATCCTGCTCTCGATATTGGCTTTTGGCCTTTTGGTTCAGCTCTATTATGTCCTTTTTGTTCATTTAAAACTGGCTAGGGTTGGGATTGAAGAGGTGCCGTTATCGGCGCGGAAACCGATAAGTGTTATTATTTGTGCCCGTAATGAAATTGTAAATTTAGAGCAGTATCTCCCTTCTTTATTTAATCAGAATTACCCTGAATTTGAGGTAGTGGTGGTTAATGATCGCTCATGGGATGGTACAGAAGAGTTTTTAGAGCAACTGGAGAAGAAGTATTCCAACTTCAAAGTTGTGAAGATTTTAGATAACGATAAATTTATAGCAGGTAAGAAATTCGCAGTAACCATGGGTATAAAGGCCGCTAAATATGATTGGCTGGTTTTTACCGACGCCGATTGTACGCCTGCTTCTGAGCATTGGCTGATGGATATGCAGCAGCCAGCCGATGAAAATACCGAGATTGTATTGGGCTATTCTCCTTACATGAAAAAAAGAAGTCTTTTAAATGCACTAATCAGGTTTGAAACCTTTTTTACTGCAGTAAATTACCTGTCTTTCACCTTAAAAGGGATGCCATATATGGGGGTTGGACGTAATATGGCTTACAAAAAATCTCTTTTTTTTAAAAATAAAGGCTTTGCAGCGCACATGCATATCCCATCTGGTGACGACGATTTATTTGTAAATGCACACGCAACCAAATACAATACCGAAATCCGTTTACATCCTGACAGTCATGTTTGGAGTGAACCCAATAAAACCTGGAGGGGTTATCTGAGACAGAAAAAGCGCCATTTTGGGGCTGGTAAACTCTATAAATCGAAACATAAATTTATTTTGAGCCTCCAGATCGTGTTTCAGTTTTTGTTTTATGGTTTTTTTGCTGCGTGTATGTTTTTCAGTCGCGAGGCACAATATGTAGCCTTAGGGATCCTGGCACTAAGCATCATCATCAGGTGTTTTATCTATCCAAAATTGCTGAAACGATTAAACTATGGCGATTTGCGTTGGTGGTTCCCGATTTTAGATATACTTTTGTTTGTATTTTTAACGCTGAACGGATTTTTAGCCTTATTTGGTAAGAAAAAAGTAAACTGGAAATAAACAATAATCCTTTAGAAATTACAATATGCTTGATGTAAAGCCCGATATTATTTTAAAATATTTTCCTGATCTAAGCGAAAAACAGATTGCCCAGTTTTCGCAACTGTTCGAATTATATAGCTTTTGGAATGCACAGATCAATGTAATTTCGAGAAAGGATATTGAAGAACTATATGAACGCCATGTATTACACTCGTTAGGGATAGCTAAGGTTTGTACTTTTAAAGCTGGTGAATCAGTTCTAGATGTAGGTACAGGTGGTGGTTTTCCAGGTATTCCGTTGGCTATTTTATTTCCTGAAACACAATTCTATCTGGTAGATTCTATCGGAAAAAAAATCAAAGTGGTAAAAGAAGTGGCTTCGGCACTTGGACTGGATAATTTAAAAGCCGATCATTTAAGGGCAGAGCAGATTAAAGAGAAATTTAACTTTGTAGTATCGAGAGCGGTTACGCGTTTGGGCGAATTTTATCCATGGATACAGGGTAAATTTAAAAAAGACTCCTTAAATGCCATTCCAAATGGGATTTTGTATCTAAAAGGTGGCGATTTAGCTGATGAGATTAAGGAATCAAAACTGAAAGCAGAATTATATCCGCTTTCAGCTTATTTTGAGGAAGATTTCTTTGAAACGAAATTCGTGGTTTACGTGCCGCAGTAGTTAATCGATATTTATGTAAAACCGCTTTATTAAAGTGCTGATTTATAGTTATTTATTGTTTTATTTTGTCCTAATACGGAATTAAATTCCGGATTTGTCTATTTTATTTTTATATTTATCTATGATTCATAGAGTTGTTGCAGTTGTTGGTCCACGACAGAGTGGTAAAACAACGATCTGCAAGACAACTTTCCCCAGTAAGCCTTATGTATCACTTGAAAATCCCGATATAGCTGAATTTGCCACAGCTGATCCAAAGGGGTTTTTAAAGCAATTTAAAAATGGGGCCATTTTAGATGAAGTGCAAAAATTACCTCATTTGTTTTCTTATATCCAACAAATTGTAGATGAAAATAATAAAGCCGGTTTTTTTATCTTGAGTGGAAGCAATAACTTTTTAATGCAGGAAAGTATATCCCAGACTTTGGCTGGTAGAGTAGCTTATTTACATTTATTGCCATGCAGTTTAAAAGAATTAAAGACGGCGAAATTATTATCGGATTATCAAAGCCATATATTTTCTGGGGCATATCCAGAGCCTTTATATAAAAATATCGATACTGTAGATTGGTATCCCAACTATATCAATACTTATGTAGAAAGAGATGTTCGACAATTGAAAAATATCACAAATTTGGCATTGTTCATGAAATTTTTACGCTTATGTGCAGGTAGAACGGGACAAATTTTGAATATGCAGTCGCTTAGCAACGATTGTGGTATTGATGCCAAAACGGTGCAGGCATGGTTATATATTTTGCAATCAAGTTATATCATTTATTTGCTAAGACCATTTTATAATAACTACAATAAACAGATAATAAAAGCCCCAAAACTTTATTTTTACGATACAGGCGTTGCTTGTAGTTTGTTGGGACTTCAAAATGTAGAGCAACTTGCATTTCATCCCAGTACTGGTGCATTGTTCGAAAATATGATGATTATAGACCTGCTTAAACAACGTTTAAACAATGGTTTGCAGGATAATCTATATTACTGGCGTGATAAAACAGGAAATGAATTGGATGTACTACTTGACACCGCCACGACAGTTACGGCAATAGAAATTAAAGCTGGGGCAACAATGACTTCCGATTATCAAAAAGGCTTGTTATATTTTAAAAATCTGGCAGATGATAAGAAGAAATTAAAAACCATTATTTGTTATACAGGATCGATTATCCAAAACCGTAGTAATGGTATTGAAGTAAGGCCTTGGGAAAAAATGATGTAACATGAAAAAACTGAAAGCAGAATTATACCCGCTTTCAGCTTATTTTGAGGAAGATTTCTTTGAAACGAAATTCGTGGTTTACGTGCCGCAGTAGTTATCCTGTACTTAAAATATTACCTTTTACTATTTACCACCACTTTTTTTAGTTTTTGGTTCAACTGGCGGTGGCGGCGGTGGTACTGGCAAGTTCTTTTTATCTTTTTTTACAATAGGTGGAGCGAAACGAATCTGATCAACTTTTGGAGGGCTAGATTTTTTTGATTTTAAAGAGCCTGGTTCAATCGGCGGTGGCGGTGGTAATCTTCGTGCTTCTTTTTTATGATCTACAGTAATAGGAGCTTCATTAATCGTTATTTCTTTAACTTTTTTGGATTTTGATTGATTTGGTTCTTTAGGAGGCGGCGGTGGTAACCTCTTCTTGTCAGCTTTTTTCTTGGTCGTATCCTGAAAAACGATGGTTAAGCTTTCCTTTTTTTGTCCAAATTGAATGGTAGCATAATCTTTTGTAAATGCCATTGTAGATAGGCATAGCATAAATCCGGTTAACGGAAGGATAAATAACAATTTGAGCCTGGCCCATTTTGCCGATTTTTTTTGGTTTAACATACTTATTCTATTTTTTAGTAGTGAGGAGTTGAAAAATTGATTACTAAGTGTAACTTCCTGGTTTCCATACGAATTTTGGATCAGAAATAATGCGTATTCGTATTTCGCAATGTCTTTGCAGGTAGTTGCTTCGTCGGCTAAATATTCATGAACGAGTTTGATGTCGTTTTTGATGAAATAAGTAACTGGATTAAACCAGCTTGAAATCTGTATCAGTTCAAAAAACAGGATATCAATGCTATGTTTTTGTTTAATGTGAACCATTTCATGCTTTAACACCGTATCTTTTTGGTTCATTTCAGGATCGATAAACAATAAATTAAAGAATGAAAATGCCATCTTCGAGTGGTTTATCTCAATTAGGGTAATACCGTTTTCCTTACGTCTTTTAGCATTACGCATTAATCTTTTGATATGCCGTAATCCCCAGAAAATCTTTAAACTTAAAACAAGACAGATGATGATGTAGACCGATAAACATACATTGGCTGCACTAAATAACGGCGGTGTATCTTGAATATGGGTAAGTCCGTTATAATTAGCGATTATATCTTTTTTTAAGAACCCCAGCTGAAAAAACGGGAGTACAAAAGCAAGTATCGAACTGAAAATCAGGTAATACCTGTTTAATCCATAAAAGGTTTCCCTGTGGAGAAATAATCTATAAAATCCATAAAATAGGATAAGGTATAGATTTGCTTCGAGTAAATAATATAACCAGCCCATCACTTGTCTTTTTTAAGTTTCTCTGCCAATTGAATAATTTCGTTGAGTTCTTCGGTACTCATACTTTTTTCTTTTACCAGAAAGGAAACCAGGGTTTCATAAGAGTTTTCGAAGTAATTGTTCATCACTTTATCTATTGCAAAACGTTTATAATCAGTTTCTTTAATAATAGGGAAGTAGATGTGTGTATTCCCGATGGCCTTATGATCAACAAAACCTTTTCCTTCCAAGACCCTGATTACTGTAGAGACCGTGTTATAAGCGGGCTTTGGTTCGTTCATTTTTTCAATAACATCTTTAACCAGGGCTTCGCCCATTTCCCAAAGAATAAGCATTACCTGTTCTTCTGCTTTTGTAAGTTCTTTTATCATAGCAACTATTTTTGTAGTTTGGTTAATTGAAATTACTACTATAAAAATAGTTTACAAACTATTTTTATAGTTTTTTATTTAATTTGCTGATATTCAGGTAAATAATTTTATTTATAAAATGTAAAGGCATAAAAAAACCTGCCGGATTGGGCAGGTTTAGATTAATATGATTTTTTTGTTAAAATCTTTTCGATTTTCCTGGATTATCCATCATGATCATTTTATCCTTTAACAACTGTTGTAAGCCAGTTTGTGTGTCTATACTTTTTACCACATCCAGTACAGCGCTTGCAGCATTACTGAAAAATGGTTTGGTGATGGTAGAATATTCATCTGTAGCTTTATGGTAATCTTTGTGATCTTCCACACCGAAATATAAGAATGGAATATTTTTAGCATTAAATGCGCCCTGGTCGCTCTGGTTGGTCCAGTCATCGTGACCTTGTTTTGGATCGTCGTGGCCGAAAAGTAATTTGATATTGGTTTTAGTCGTATCTATATATTTCTTTAAATCAGGATATTTGAAAGTCCCACATACGTAGAGTTCACCTTTATCACTATGGCTGATCATATCCATGTTTAAATCAATAGCGATAGTATTAACAGGCACTGGTGGATTACCTACAAATGCCTTTGCACCTTGTAAACCCATTTCTTCCGCATCGAAAGAAGCGAAAATGATCGTGTTGTTCGGCTTGTTCTTAGCGAAATAGGCTGCAATTTTTAATAAGCCTGCAGTTCCTGATGCATTATCGTCGGCGCCATTAAAAACCTCATCCTTGATCACGCCTAAATGGTCGTAATGAGCTGATACCACGACGACATTGCTACTTTTACCTGGAATGTACCCAATAATGTTGGTTCCGTTTACTTTTGCACCATTTCTACCATTGAAAGTGAATTCCTGTGCGTAGTTTACATGTTGTGGGTAGGATTTTAAACCCAGTTTCTGAAACCTTTCTATAATATATGCCCTGGCCATTTCGGCCCCTTTTGTTCCGGTTTTTCTACCTTGGTAAGCATCGGAAGATAATACTTCAACGTCTTTTAACAATTGAGTATCTAACTTACCTGAAGCAGTATTGTTTTGATTTTTTACTGATGAACAGCAACTTAGCATCATCGCTAAAGGAATGATATATAGGATTTTCATGATTATAATGAATTACTGCCAAAGCAATTTTAAAATATTTGGATAAAGCTTCAATTTTTCATCGGCGGATAATGAAGTAGCATCTTGTTGTATCGCTGAAGAAATTATTAACCGATCGAATGGATCTCTGTGCCCATTCAACAATGGGACTTTATTATAATTGAAAATTGAGGAATTTTCAATTGATAAAAAAGTAAAGCCATCTAAAAGTGCTTGATTATAAATGTCCTCAACAGTTACACTGAAATGGGGAAGTTTACCAAGAGATTGTTTTATTGAGATTTGGAATAAACTAATTTGACTAAAGTAAATGACATTTTCTATATTTTGAATAATATCCAATACTTTTTTGGGGATTTTTGGACTGTTTTCCTGAAACCAAAGTAAGCAATGTGTATCTAAAAGATAGTAATTAGATGCCATTACATGTACTCTTTTAAATCATCTAGAGGATCGTTAAAATTATCTGGGATTGATATTTTACCTTTTAGCGCACCAGGAATTCTTTTTAAGATAGCTGGTTGTTCATCTGTAAGAAAAGTAACAATAACCTCTGTTTTTGTTTGTACAGGTGCTTTTTCTTTCAACGTTATCTTTCCTTTTTCGTAATATCCTTTAACAGTAGCTAACATATCCTTAAGTTGTTATAACAAATATACATTTTTTCATTATGCTATTCAAACGCTGTTTGCTTTACTGTATTGCGTTTCTAAACCTGATGGGAACGGCAGCTCCCGACGTAAAGTCGGGACTATAGAGTACAGCAGGACTGATGACTTCCAAAGGCTGTTGCTTTCATTTTCGAATTAGGAAAAATGTAAATAAAAGATTGCTCCTGCAAAATAAAAACAGGGCGGCTGTCGGCTGAAAAAGTCTTCTCGCAATGGCGGAAGCGGTAGATTTTGCTTTGGTCTATATAGCTTTTACCTTTAAGCTTTTACGCTGCTACTTCCCTCAAATCTACGGCTACTACTCTCGAAACACCCTGCTCTACCATGGTTACCCCATAAATGATATCGGTGCTGGCAATGGTACGTTTGTTATGCGATACAATGATAAACTGCGATTGATCGGAGAATTTGCGGATAATATTGTTGAATTTATCGATGTTGGTATCATCCAATGGGGCATCAACCTCATCGAAAATACAGAAAGGCGCAGGTTTTAACAGATATAGTGAAAACAATAGGGCAGTAGCTGTTAACGTTTTTTCTCCACCAGATAGTTGGTTAATAGATAATGGTCTTTTCCCTTTCGGGCGGGCAATAATATCGATATCAGCTTCTAAAGGATTATTGATGTCTGATAAAATCAGGTCGCAGCTATCTTCTTCGTTAAATAAAGAGCGGAAAACCACAATAAAATGTTCACGGGCCTGAGTAAAAGCCTGCATAAATTTATCTTTAGCCGTATCATCAATTTCTTTTATGGTTTGTAAAAGATCGGCTTTGGCGGCGTTGAGGTCCTTTTTCTGGTTCTGGATAAAGGTATAACGTTCTTCCATTTCTTTAAAAGCCTCCATAGCCATGGAGTTGATGGCGCCAAATTCATCCAGCTGGCGTTTCATTTTTTCTACTTTCTGGCGCAGTTCGAACTCGCTTTCCAGTGCTTCAATTTCAGTCTCGGTTTCTAAAAGATCATTGATATCGATATTGAATTCGACAGCTAAACGTTCTTTTAGGGCATTTAAGTCGATTTTTAAAGCATTCTTTTTATCCTTAATCTCCGTTAACAGAAAATCGGTTTCTTCGCGGTTTTTGCGGATGTTCGTCAGGTCGTTTTCTACCTCGTTAATGCTCCCTTTACTTGAAAAATATGCCTGCTCGGCTTCCGCAAGACCTTTTTCCATTTCTTCACGTTGCTGATACATTTCTAAAAGTGTATCATCATTCAGATCGGTATGTTGTAATGTTGCCGTAATTTGTATTAGTGTTTCCTGTAATTCTTTGTCATTTTGGGCAATGCGCTTATTTAAAGCTTCTTCCTGTACAAAACGGTAATCCAAATCTTTTTCTAAACCCGATAACTTATTTTGTTGTTGGTGGAAACGGATGTTATCCTGGTTGTATTTTCCCGTACTTTCATTTACCTGATCGGCAATTTCCTGATAATTAAGCTGTTGTTCTTGTAGATTGATATGTGCTTCTTGCTGATTTTTTTGCAGTTGAACCAGTGCAGGCAATTTCTCCGACAAGGCTTTTTCTATCGATACGATCTTTTGAGCGATATCCGTTTTGCGGTTTTCGCTGGTGGTGATAAACTCCTGATATTGATCTCGGCGGGTCTGCACAGAAATGTGTTCGTTATTTAAACGGTTCATTTCCTGTTGTAAAGCGTTGATCTGATTAATTTTTGAAGCCTCTTTCAGGTTAAATATGTTGTCTGTTTCGGCTTTTATAGCTGCATTATACTGATTGATCAGTGATTCTGAAGCTTTAATTTCTTTTGCCAGATTTTCTAAATTTTTAGCACGACCAATCCTTTTACCTTCAAATAGTCCCACAGAACCACCTGCCAAAGTAAATCTGGTTTGGGCATATTTCCCATTTTTGGCCAAAATAGTTAAACTATCTGTTGGTGTGGCTTTAAACAAATTTTCCTGCTCGGCTATTGCGATATATACATTTTGTAAAAGCAGGTTGCAGAGGTGCTGGTATTTTTTGTCGACTTCAATAACGGATAGAGCGGAAATGAGACCATCATGATCGCTAATGGCCGGGTTTTTATCGGGAACATTTTCTAAAATAAAGAAATTTGCCCGTCCGCGACTGGCATCAGTTAAGAGATTGATGGCCTGAACGGCATCTGTATACTGGTCAACAACATAATGATTCATTACCGGTTCAAGATAATTTTCTATTGCTATGCGGTAATCTTCATTACAGAATAAGACATCGGAAAGGAGCAGGGCACTTTTAGCAAAAGTATTGTTTTTCTTTAAAAAACGGATCGACTCAGGAAAACCTTCTAAACTGTCAACCAGCGATTTGGTCAGGTTATATTCGTTCTGTTTGGCATCTTTTTTACGGTTTTCGGCCGTAAGTTTTTCCTTGTTCAAACTCAGGTTGATTTCGGAAGCAGCCAGTTTTTCTTTTAAAAGTTCTTCGGCTTCCGTCAGGTTTTTTATATTGGCCTGCTTTTCCCTTACCTGGATATCAAGTTCGGCCAAAGCATGATCGAAAGCCTTTAACTCTAAGGTTTTGGTTTCGGTATCATCTACATTCCGGTTGGTTTCCTGTACCAGGGCATCTTTCTGGATGTTCAGGATATCAATTTCTTTTTGCGACTGGTATACTTGGTTTTGTAGGTCGTTAACAGATTTGATCAGGTTGTCAATCCTGTTTTTCTCGGTCTGTTGTTGCTCCCGTAAAGTATCAAGCGTAGATTTCAGTAGCTTTAAATCAGATTCCAGGCGGTTAAAAACCTCGGTTTCTGTTAAAACTTCTTCATTTAAACGCTTGATGTTGTATTTAATGTGGTTAACCTGGTTTTTATCTTTTTCGAGTTCGCCAGATAAGCGTGTTTCTTTTTCCTGTAAAAAGCGCATCTGCTCGTTCTTTACTTTTTTCTCACTTTCGTAAGCGCGGATTTTAGAAACAAACTCGTTTGTAGCCTTTTGTTGTACGGAAAGGTTCTTTTCCTGACTAATACTGCCTAGTTTAAGTTTTTGCAGTTCGGCTTCACCGGTGTCTATTTTGGTGCTAAGTTCTGCACGGTTCACCTGTTGACTTTGCTCCTGTGTTTCTAAAGCTTTTAAGTCGGTACGGAAGAAGGCTATGCGATGTGTAGCCAACTGAATGCTCAGTTCGCGGTATTGTTCTTTTAACTTATAATAACGTTCAGCTTTGCGTGCCTGGTTTTCTAAGGTTTTAAGGTTTTTTTCGATTTCGAAAAGTAAATCTTCAACCCGCTCTAAATCGGCTTCTGTGTCTTTTAATTTGTTGAAAGTCTGCTTTTTACGTAATTTGTACTTCGAGATCCCTGATGCTTCTTCAAATAGAGAACGACGGCTGTGTTCTTTATTGGTGATAATTTCATCCACCATTTTCAGCTCAATAATAGAATAACTATCAGAGCCGATTCCGGTGTCTAGAAAAAGGTCGGTAATGTCTTTTAACCTGCATTGAACATCGTTTAGGCGATATTCGCTGTCTCCATTTCTGTAGAGTTTACGGGTTACGGTAACCTGTGAATAAGCGGTAGGAAGGATATTTTTTGTATTATCAAAGCTTAATGAAACCTCTGCAAGCTGTGCCTGTTTACGGTTTTTTGTTCCGTTGAAAATGATGTTCTCCATCTTTTCCGATCGCAGGGCTTTGGTGCTCTGTTCGCCCAAAACCCAGCGCATGGCATCGATTACATTAGATTTTCCGCAACCATTCGGGCCAACGATAGCGGTAACACCCTCATTAAAATTGATGGTCACTTTATCGCCAAAGCTCTTAAAACCTTTAATTTCTAACCTGGTAAGTTGCATGGTTTGTCATCGGGAGAACCCAATCCAATATTAAGGATAATTTCGTGTTTTTTCAACTTTTTAGCCATGGTGTTTTTAACCGCAAAGAGCGCAGAGAGAAAAGCGCAGAGAGCCCTGAGTTGGACATAATTTTCATTAGTACTCGTCATGCTGAACTTGATTCAGCATCTGTTATGTTAATCTATTAAAGATCCTGATCCCGATGTAAAATCGTGACAGGATGACGAATCCCCGTTAATTTACGTGGTTAAACGGAAATATGCGTTTACTTCACAATCATCAGTTTTGCAAATTTAAGCAGTAACTGTTTATTGCCTAAGCCCTGGAAAAAAACTGTTGCCTTAACATCAGGTAATGTACCCTCCAGGCTGATAATTTTTCCAAAACCAAATTTTTCGTGCTCCACTTCCATACCGCCCTGAAATTCATGTGGTTGTGATGGGGTAAAACCTGGTGTTGGTATGTGTGCCTTTGCGAGTAATGATGTTGTTTTCGGACGTACTGGTGGGGCAGAAGTAGTTGCGCCGGCCGCTGGTTTGGGTTTGCTGAAGAAATCACGTGGCTGCGAAGTCCATGTTTTCCGCTCATCGTCAAAACTACCTTCAAAACTGTTTGATTTGGCCGGTTTAACATCTAATTCTAAAAATTTCGGACTAATTTCATTAATAAAACGGCTAGGTTCGCAGTTGGTTAAAGTTCCCCAGCGGTAGCGGGAAGTGGCATAAGTAAGTGTCAGTTTTACTTCGGCACGGGTAATGGCCACATAAAACAAACGTCGCTCTTCCTCTAAATCAGTACGGTTGGTTAACGACATTTGCGATGGAAACAGATTTTCTTCCAATCCAACAATAAACACGTTTTTAAACTCCAGACCCTTAGCCGAGTGGATCGTCATTAAAGAAACCGTATCCTTATTTTTATCACCATCTTTATCATCATTGGTTAAGAGGGCAACATCCTGCATAAAAATATCAAGGCCTTTTTCTTCAATATCTTCGCGCTCTGCAAACTCCTTAATACCATTTAATAATTCCTGAATATTTTCGTATCTCGCACGTCCTTCAACGCTATCATCAGTATATAGCTCTTTTAAAATACCTGCATGCTGAGCAATAAACAAAGCTGTATCATAGGCATCGAGCTTTTTTGCCTCTGCCTGGAAGCTTTGCACCATCATGGCAAAATCGTTCAATTGATTGGCTAAACGACCATCAACATATTCGTGCGCATTCGAAATTACATCCCACATGGTTTTTCCATGCTGATCTGCTGCTACGATAATTTTATCAATAGAAGTGTCACCAATACCACGTTTCGGGTAATTGATTACGCGTTTTATAGCCTCTTCATCCTTCGGATTAAAAGTTAAACGGAAATAGGCAATTAAATCTTTAATCTCTTTGCGTTGGTAAAAAGACTGACCGCCATATATCCGGTAAGGAATATTTAGTTTACGTAAACCTTCCTCCATCGCCCTGCTTTGCGCATTGGTACGATACAAAATGGCAAAATCGTTGTGTTGATAACCTTTTGTACTGCGCTCCTGAATAATGGCTTCGGCAACTAATTTACCCTCTTCATTATCCGTAAAAGCCCGGGAAACTTTAATTCTTTCTCCTTCTGCATTTTCTGAGAAAACATTCTTTTCAAGCTGGTTTTTGTTGTTGGCAATAATACTGCTTGCAGCATCAACAATATTTTGGGTAGAACGGTAATTCTGTTCTAATTTATAAACCTTTAAATCAGGATAATCCCGTTCGAAATTTAAAATATTCTGGATGTTAGCACCACGGAACGCATAAATACTCTGTGCGTCGTCACCCACTACACAAATGTTTTGATAGGCAGCAGCCAGTTTTTTCACAATGGTGTACTGCGAAAAGTTGGTATCCTGGTACTCATCCACCATCAAATACCTGAATTTTTGCTGGTACTTATTTAAAATATCGGGGTGTTCTTTCAATAAAATATTGGTTTTGAATAATAAATCGTCAAAATCCATTGCACCGGCCCTGAAACAGCGTTTAGCATAAGTCTCGTAAATCTGGCCAATCAAAGGGCGTTTGTTCTGGATATCTTCAGCCTGTATCTGGTCGTTAGCCTGATATTCGCCCCAGGAAATTAAATTATTTTTAGCAGATGAAATTCTATTGAAAACAAAGTTTGCAGCATATAATTTATCATCCAGTTGCATTTCTTTCAAAATTGCACGAATTACACTTTTACTGTCGTCGGTATCGTAAATGGTAAAGTTGCTCGGATAACCGATTTTTTCGGCCTCTACCCGTAAAATTTTCGCAAAAACAGAGTGAAATGTACCCATCCAAATGTTTTTGGCCTCTGCACCAACTACTTTACTAATACGCTCGCGCATATCTTTACTCGCTTTGTTGGTAAAGGTTAAAACCAGAATATTAAATGGATCGGTACCGGTTTGAATAAGGTGGGCTACGCGAAAGGTAATTACTCTGGTTTTGCCCGAACCTGCACCTGCAACAATCATTACTGGTCCTTTTGTGTTCTCTACTGCTGCTCTCTGTTGTGGGTTTAATCCTGCTAAATAATCCAAATCGGCTCCTGTTTTTTTGAGGTTCAAAAATAACAATTCCTGTCGCTTTTTGCCAAAGTTGTTAGTAATTAGTTAAAAACCTAACCGGTCGCCCTAACCGTTCGTCATTCTGAACTTGTTTCAGAATCCCTCACGCCATTAAAATTGTTGAAAATCATAGCATAACATGGCAAAAGAACTTATTTTGATTGATTTTGAGGAAAGCTACATCAGTATTTCATGGCATTCTGCAGTCCTTTGCTTTGCTCATACGCCTGCAGGCCTTACGCACCAGGCCGGTATCCGCTTCGCCAAGGTTTAGGTAAATTGAGTTTGTGCTGCTATTGAGGGTTTAAAACCAACACCTTTATTTTATCGCCCGTCATTCTGAACTTGTTTCAGAATCTATCCGGTATTGGCTTATATGGCCCTTATCTATCTTATAGGGTAAAATGCCCCTTATTTTTATTTGGGGCTAATATAGCTATGGTAAATCTGCACTTTTGGTTTTGAGAAAAGCAACAGCTGTATTTCATCGGCGTCGGTAGCCCTTTGCTTTGCTCATACGCCTGCAGGCCTTATGCACCAGGCCGGTATCCGCTTCGCCAAGGTTTATTTAAATTGAGTTTGTGCTGCTATTGAGGGTTTAAACCCCAAAGTCATATTTATTTCGATTAATAAAATGTATTATGCTGTCAGAATTGCACCCTGTTGATTTGGGTATAGAATTTGATATGCCTTCGTTATGGAAGAGAAAAAAATAAATAAGGATATTGAGTTTTCTGATATCCCAGATGGAACAAATACAGATATTTATGCCAACTTAAAAGAAAAACTGGAAACCGTTGAAAAGTTTCCGGGTGTTTACAATTTTAAATTTATTATCACTGGCGGACTAGATAAAATAGAAGACTTACGTGCCATTTTACCCAAGGATGAGTTTATTGAACAGGCATCAAAAACAGGTAAATATGTTTCGATTACGATAAAAAAGACCATGCAGAATGCTGATGAGGTGATTGCTGTTTATAAGCAAGCCGCAAACATCAAGGGGATTATGGTACTGTAGGCTATCCCGCACATTTAAAATGATTTTCTTTTGGTTTTTAGAAAAGCTAGATTCGTATTTCATTTTTGAGGTTGCATTGTGCACTTACGCTATTCGTAAACCTGATGGTAGCGGCAGCCCCGAAGCATGAGGGCTACAGCGAACAGCAGGACTGTAATATCCGATGAAAAACCATCCTTTCATTTCCAATCAATAAAAGATATTATCGCCTAATGATCAACTACACATAAAGCCATAATGTTAAACTTGTTTCATGATCTACCCTGTATTGGCTTATATGTACCTGATGTGTCTTAAATGGTAAAATAGGCCAAAGTTTTACTCAAACCCTTATTTTGTCTATAATGAGGTTAAACAGAGCCATTTTTAACGGCCCAGTCTACCATCGAATCTAATACCTGAAACAGTTCCTGTCCCGATTTGGTGAGGCTATACGTAACTACGGGCGGAATAACGGCTTGCGCATCCCGATGAACGAGGTCATCATTTTGCAACTGCTTTAAGTGTTGTATCAGCATTTTCTCCGTTATCTGTGGTATAGCACGTTTTAACTCGCTGTAACGTTTTGGCCCACTCATTAAATGAAAAATAATGATAGGTTTCCAATAACCACCAATTTTTTCCATTACAAAAGTAACAGGGCAGCTGGTTAGCGCTACACCTTTGTTAAAATTACGGGTCGAACTTTCTTTAATGGCTGTCATGGTTACATACTTTGGGGTAAGTACTTGTATAAAAGTAAGCACAAATATAGCTTTGTATTTAACATTTAAAAACAAAAAATCATGAAAATAACATTAACAGGATCAACAGGTAATATTACCAAGCCCCTAGCCGAAATATTGGTGGCTAAAGGCCATGAGGTAAAAGTGATTAGCAGTAATGCTGATAGAGCAGAAGAAATTAAATCGCTGGGCGCTATACCCTTAATTGGTAATGTAAGCGATACCGAATTTTTAACAGATGCATTCACCGGGGCTGACGCCATTTACACCATGGTTCCATCAGATTTTGCAGCACCAAAATTCAGGGAATATATAAAGGGTATAGGCGAAAATTATGCTGCTGCCATAAAAGAGTCGGGGGTTAAAAAAGTAGTGAATTTAAGTAGTGTAGGTGCAGATCTGCCGGATGGAACCGGCCCGATTGCCGGATTGCATGATGTAGAAAATATTTTTGAAACATTAGATGGGGTAGATGTAAAACATTTACGTGCCGGTTATTTCTATATCAACTTTTTAGCCAACATCGATATGGTTAAACATGCAAATATATTAGGATCTAATTTTGGTGCTGATGCCAAACTTGTTTTGGTGCATCCCCGTAACATTGCAGCGGTAGCCGCCGAAGTATTGGAAAGCAATTTTACAGGAAAAACCATACAATATGTTGCCAGTGATGATGAAAGTACTCCTGCTGATGTTGCAAAAGCATTGGGCACTGCTGTGGGTAAGCCAGCATTACCATGGATTGAATTTAGCGATGAAGACGCATTTAATGGAATGGTGGGCGCAGGTTTGCCTGAAGAAATAGCCAAAAACTATGTAGAAATGGGCGATGCGATTAGAAGCAAGAAACTTTTTGTAGATTATTATAAAAACAGACCCGTTTTAGGTAGCATTAAGCTTAATGATTTTGCTGCAGAGTTTGCCGCGGCATATCATGGCTAATTAAAGGATAACAGTTTGTTCGGTTTAGCGGCCGGACAACTGTTTGGTTACATCCAATTCTCATTTTTATGCTCTACCTGATATAACCAATAATTTACGAGCTGCTTAATTTCGGTATAATTACCATATTTGAAGTGAATCTGACCTGCAGCGGTATGTAAAGTGAGGTGGCCAACATCCACTCCTTTGTGCCAGGGGTATTGAAAAGCAGTAATGGCCTGAATCTTATTTGGCACTACAATTTCATTTGAAATATCCCAAATTCCGCTGGTTTTGATGATGAAATCCTGATTTACTGAAATCCGGTGCCGACGGTAGCTGATATAGATCATTAACATACCTACAACAAGGTATGCAATTGCGATACCAATAAAAGGTTTCACCTCGGGGATATTAAAAGCCAGGATCAAAAAGATTGAAACGGGTAAAATCAGTTTGAAGAAAATTGGCAGGTTTAAAAAACGCCAGTCTGCAACAAAGGTTTTTCCCTTGAATGGTGCCTTGCCCAATATCATTTTTAACAGTTCATCACGCTCAATAGGATTACAGCCTGGGATTTCCAAGGTGTTTCCCTGCATTTCATGGCCTTTTTTACTTTGACCAAAATGAGCCTGTCTTAAATTCATATTCAGCATATTCATCTTTTTCTGAAAGTAATTCTGACTGTATTTGGTAATTTGTACTTTATTTGGACTGATCAGCGTATTT
>Ga0157371_10000900_pt1 | contig 33482 bp, 53 predicted proteins | sample C45metaG_FD_113462 | JGI IMG/M metagenome (GOLD analysis project Ga0157371, IMG submission 113462) | Corn rhizosphere microbial communities from Kellogg Biological Station, Michigan, USA - C4-5 metaG | ecosystem: Host-associated > Plants > Roots > Rhizosphere > Soil | place: USA: Michigan... | reverse complement strand
TAGAGCACCACCTTGACATGGTGGGGGTCGTTGGTTCGAGTCCAATCGCGCCTACCAAACAAAATCCGCTCTGCTGGGCGGTCTAGAAGGGCTCACCGAAAGGTGGGCCCTTTTTTGTTGTCTTGAGTTTGGGCAAACTTTGGGAATACTTTGGGCAAACAGCTCGAGTCATCAAAGGATGGAATCGCACGATGCAAAACTCCCCAGCGCCAAGAGTCGAACTCAATAAGGCTCTCAAGTCGATTGAGGAAATGGAGCATGCCAAAAGCCTTGATGACTTCGAGGAGGCATGGAAGGCTTATTTGTTTCGCATTGAACGATCCTTCAACAAGGCTCAAGCGCACTTTAAGAAAAGCCCAAAGTGGGATGCTTGGTGGGGGAAGTACAAGAGGTTGCGCTCAAGCGATGAGCTATTGGCATATTTGATCAATGCGCGGGGTGCGGAGGAGCACTCAGTTGAGGAGATCGTTGGGCGTGATGGCGGGGGAATTGGCATAAATCCTGCGCACGGAAACTCGCTTTATATAGAGAGCCTGACTTCAGATGCCTTCGGCAACATTCAAATTCGATCACCTCAAGCAATCAAAATAGACTTCATCCCTGAAAAAACGAAGCTACTCCCTGTTCTAAACAGAGGGAGGATGTACCCCACCCCGCTCATGCATCTAGGCAAGCCAATTGACGCTAGTGATGTTTGCGGGGTTGCTAGGTTGGCTCACAACTTTTATTCGAGCTTTCTACTTGAAGCTGAGCTGTATTTCGTAAAATGACTAAGCATTAAGGTCGGCCTTTACTTTCAAATAAACAATTGCTTCATCACCATGGCCAGATTGGTAGTGCTCAGTCATTTTGACGTCCGCGTGCCCCATCAGCCCTTGGATGTATTCCTGAGGGAAGCCCTGCTGCTCGTACAGCCACGCACCTAGTGCCCGGATTTCGTGAAAGGTGGGGCGCTCGCCGGCCGGCATGTCCTTGTATGCCTCGGAGTCATCCCGGGCCTGGGCGAATGACTTAGTCAGGTAATCGGGTGTCACGGCGTTCCAGTGAAGCTTGGCGTCGAGCTGCGACCGTTTCCGGGCCTTCGGTGAGTAGTGGATCAGGTAAGGGCACACGACGGGTGACCGCATGCACTCCGCGACTACCTCGCGCAGCGCCGGGCCCATGGCAATCTCCAAGTGCACCGGCTTCCCGTAGTTCTGCGTCTTCCCGGGCGACACCTTGATGGTGTTCTGCTCGAGGTCAACGGCCGACTTTGGCCACATCACGATATCTTCCCGCCGCTGAAGACTCAGCAAACCCAGCCGGATCGCGCGCTTCAACCAGATCGGCGTCCCCACGTAATTCAAAATCGTGTTCAACCCTTCAACCGTGTGGCGCTGACGCTTCTTCTCGGCTTCCTTCTTCACCAGCGTGAGCTCGGCCGAGTTGCGTTCGCACAAGCCTTTGGCCACGGCGAAAGCGAATATCTGAACGAGCAGGCCGCGGTGCTTGGTGTAGGCGTTGTTCTCGAATCCGTCGAGGTATTCGGCAACGGTCAGCACGTCGAGCTGCCCCATCATCAAATCGCCCAGGTCATCCCGGTATCGAGCCAACTTGAATTTGATTTCCTTCAACGTCCGCTCGGCATAGTTCCGGGTGCCCAGCCATTCCTTCTCGAAACGATCGAGGCACCCGCTGAACTTCGGCGCGGCCTCGCCGGTGAGCATTGCCAGCAGCGCGCCGTCGTCGGCCAGCAGGGGCAGCAACTTCGCGTTGGCGGCGTTGGCCAGCTTGATGGCCTCCGCCATCGGCTTGTTGATACTGGTCTTCTTACCGGTGATCGGGTTCTTGTACTGCCAATATTTCCCGTTCGGGTAAAGGTTGGCCGGCAGATCCCGGTTCTTGATTGTCCTGGCGCGCGGCGGAGCCATCAGCCCACCTCCATCATCTTGGCGAGTAGGGGATCATTCGACCCCAGCACAACCGCCTGCAGATCCACGAAATACATCCCGCCTTTCACCTCTCCCACAACTTCGCCTTCCTCAATCCATTTTTTCAACTGCTGCAGACTCGGCTTACCGCCGGCGTAGCGCAGCTTCCTGTATTCGCCTGCCTCCATGAGGCGCGGCAGCCTGGCCGTAATTTGGGCAATGACCTTTGCCATGATGATGCTCCATGCCGCGCGTGGCGGCAGAAGGTGGTTATTCGGTTTTGGTGGGGAACCACTCGTTCTCGTATTCGAACTGGGTGCAGCGCTCGACCTCGATGCTCGGCAGTTGCCGGCGGAAGGTCTCAGTCCCGTAAGGCTTGGCCACGTATTCGGCCGCTTCTTCCATGAACGTTTCTTTGAAGATGCGCAGGAAATGATCGGCGGCCTTTTCGTGATCCTCCTCGCGATAGTTGCCCACGCAGATAGCGCCGCGGCACACGCGCCAAACGATTCGCTTGGGCTGCTCTTCCGCCGCTTTGATCTTGTCTGCGGCCGTGTTGCGGGCGAAGCGAAGCTGGTCCAGCGTCATCGTGTCGAGCCATTCGACGGTGCCCATTCGCACTGTGTGGCCGTGTTCGCACTTGATTTCAGACATACGAATTCCTCGCCCGCCGTACACCGGCAGGCTGTTGAGTAGGGGGAGGGGTTACTGCTGGATCAGTTCGGCGGGGACCTTCACCGTGTCGCCGTGCTTGGCGAAGATCACGGCGCGGAACACGGCGATGGTCCGGGTTTCGCCGGGCTGGCGGTTGAACGGGTCGTTTGTCGCGTCGGCCAGCCATGGTTGCCGGTGGCCAACATCGACCCAGACGCCGTACTTCTGGATCAGTTGCTCGGCGTCGGGCAGGGCGAAAAGTTGCAGCTGACCGATACCGGGCTGCTGATCACCCTCGATCGCGTTGATTGCCCAGTCCAGCGCCGGGCCGGTCAGCTCCTCGGTGCGGACGCTGACCATGTGGCTCATGGCTTCCAGCGCCTGCCAACGCGATAAACCGTCATCAGGTTGTGATGGGGCGGCACCTTGAGCACATGGTCGAAAAACTCACCCTTGCCGGAGATGAAACCAGTTGGCACCTTGGTTCCTCCGGTTCCGAATTCCCGCCAGCATTCTTCGCCGCCGTTCTTGTCCCAGTAGGCGCGCTCGCGTTTTGGAATCTCATCGTAGGTTTTTTCGAACACGGATGTATCCGGGATATCACAGATCCGGCGCCATGCTGGATTGCGCTTGCACCACTCGGCGGCATGCTGGGCAGCTTGGTCGGCGGAGTAAAACTCCCTCTTGGTTTGTTCATTCATCGCCACGGCCCCCTGTAGATCAGGTAGGCCATGTAGAGCGGGGCGAAGATCATGGCGTCACCTCGCGGCGAGCCCACCAGCAGACCGGGCCGTTGTCAGTGTCGTGGATGGAAAGGCAGAACCAGCCTTCGCCTTCAGGTTTATCCGGATCCCAGTAGCTGCAATCCGAATCGCCCGCGTCGAAGTAACGGTCAGAGACTGTTTGATCGCTGTGGTATTCGAGCTCGACCATTTTCACTTGCAGGCCCTGCTCGGTGATCCAGGCTTTGCACTTGTCTCCGTCGCCTTCATCGAAGTCGGGCAGGTCGGGATGCTGGAACATGCCGTCCTCATCGCGAACGACCGGAGCTGGCTGGATCAATTTGATTTCTTCAGGCATGACTTCGTCCTTGCCGCTATAGCGGCTGACTTTGAAGGGGGAGGGAGTTACGACTTGAACAGAGGCTTGGTGCAGAGATCGTTCAGCGCGCGGAATTGGCCGAGGGTCAAACGCAGGGCCTCGTGCATGCCTGCGTCCCGCGCAGGTTCAAATGAGTCATCCTCTTCGCCGGCATAAAGGTCGGCGACCATTGCGAATGGCTCAGCAGCGGCGGCCATCTCATCAATCCGCTGATCCGCTGCGTTCAGTCGTTCCTGCAGGGCGTCACGCTCGGCGGTGACCCGGTCCAGCTCTGCGCGGTCAATGAGCTCTACGTAAACGTCATCGGTGCCGGTGACCAGCCGCTGCTGAAGCTCTTCGATCAGCTTCGAATCTGGCTGAATGTCGTTTTCGCCGAGCTCTGTCGCGTCGAACGCGCCGCCGAGCACTAGAGTTGCCAGAGTTTGTATTCCGCTCATCATGCAATCCTTTTCAGTTGTCGGTGCCGGTGTAGGTGCGCCAAGGCACCTTCACGCCGTTTACGAGGAATCCCCAGTCACCGCGCCACTTGCTGGTGATGAAGAGGGTGATGACGCCGCCAGGTGATACCTGATCGATGCGGTGGTATTCGCCGTGGTTGAGGCGGGCGGTTTCTCCGGTCGCTCGACGGCGCCACATGATTTGGCGCTGCTCGATGTACCAGCCGCGCAGGATGATGGTCCGGGCGTTCCACGGGTGATCGTGCAGATCCCGGTCTTCGTCCGGTCGCAGGATGTGGTGAATGCGGAACGACCACGGGCACCACCACAGCGCAGGCTTGTGCGTCTCCCGGCTGTACGCGTTGAATAGCCACCAGCGGCCCATGTACATCTCGGTGCCGTCGGCGGACATGATGTGCTGGTACGGGGTGAGCTTGGCGCGGGCGATGAGCCAGTCGGCGATGGCCGGGCGAGCCAGGAGCTTGGCGACCAGGCGCCAGAAGAGGTTGATCATGCTGCCTCCTTCGGCGTGTAGGTCAGCGTGCCGTCGAGGATCGCCTCCTTGATGGCTTCGAACTCCCAGGCGTAGTACTGCGATTCGACGTAGACGCGCATTTCGCCGTAGTCGTGCTGCTTGCGTCGGATGAACGCTTCTGCGGCATCCCGGGTGAAGTGACTGTTCACGATCTCCCAGCGCTTGTTCCAGCCGGTGACGGTGTGGTCATCGCACTCGGCGAGATATTCCCACTGATCGTCCTCGTCCAGATCCATGAAGCCGCATTCCCGATCAGCCATCAGGGCTTGGTCGATATCTGCGCGCTCCTCGTCGTCGAGGTCTTCCCAGTATTCTTTCGGACTGAACCAGCGCCGATCCTCCAGGCAGACAACTCGGCCTTCCGCGTAGTCGATCTCGTAGCCGTAATCGAATCGCTTGGTCTGCACGGTGAAAATGGCGGCCGCAGTGTGGTGCCATTTAACGCCGGCGCCGTTGCAGTGATAACGGAGGCGTTCGACAAAGTCGTTCCAGGTCGATGCATCAAGCGCGGCGCCGGTCGCCAATGTCGGCAGCGGCTCGGCCGTTTTGTTTTCTGTGGGCATGGGGCGTCCTATGCCGGGGCATGCCCGGGCGGTGGATAAGTAGGAATTCAAGCGTTTTATTGCCTGTGCAGGAGTCGTGACGGAATGATCTGGCTATCAAACAAGCCGGAGCCCCACCGAATGAAGCGACTCATTGCTGAAGTGATGTACCAGGTACTTATCGAGCTGCTGAGCCAGATCCTGATGCGCTTGGCGGACTGGCTGGCGGCGTGGCCGTTGCTGTGACTACGCTGCGGCTGCCTGCTGTTCGACAACGCGCCACGGGTCGTTGGCCCGTGCCAGAGCGGCCATCGGCGGCGGGCTGACGCTGTTGCCGCACATGTGCACTTGCTGGGTCTTGGTGAACGGCTTGCCGTCGGCTCCATGGCTGATGATGTAGTCGGCAGGGAAGCCCTGAGCCTTGTACAACTCAGCCGGTTGCAGCATGCGCAGGCAGATGTCGACGATCACGTACGGCGTGCCTTTGATCGTGACGGTGACCAGGCCAAGCCGATCCTTGGTGGTGATGGTTGGCGCTGGCGCGTCGGCGGCGCTCATGTTCTCAGTGCCGTAGTAGCTGATCAGGAATGCCGCGACCCGCAGCGCACCGGCTTCAACTTCCGGCGAGAGCTGCAGCTCTACCAGCGAACTCTTGCCGCCACCCCCGGCAGTGATGGTTGGTGCTGGCTCATCCACGCCCTGGCCGACGCTGGCGCCGAACTGGCGTTCCATGAAGGCAGTGACCAGCCCGTGGTGAGTGCCGCCGGCGCTAATGGTGTGCAGCGGATCACCGGCGTCCCGCGCATCGCAGTTGCCACGTAGGTGCACCAGGTTCGCCGTCACCAGCTGCTGCTGGCTGCCGGTGTTCGTCACCGTGGTCATCGGGTCTCCAACGCTCTTGGCGTCCGTGGTGTTGAAGCCGCCATTCATCTGGGCCATGAACACGGTTGAGATGCCCATGGCGTGCGCGGCACCGGCAGGGCGCTGGTAGTTGCCGCCGCTGGTGATTGTCGGCAGCGGCTCGTCGAGCGCCTTTCCTTCGTCCGAGAACCGGAACTTCACCAAGTGCGCCGCCGCGAGTGCGCGGTGGTTCTGGGTCATCAGGGTGCCGACTGGCTGATCGGCTGACGCTGGTTTGCCGCTGTACGCCGGACCACCGGCTCCAACCATCACTGGACTGATCAGCGTCAGCTCGCCGCGATTCGCGCAGGTCACCGTCGGCAGCGGGGCGTGAGGATCGTTGATCCGGTCGCTGCCCTGGTGCGTGGCTGGCGCAATGATCGGGCTGGCCATGGCGAACGATCCGCCTCGCGGCCAAGACGTTACAGTGCGCAGTGGCTCGTTTGCGGACTGAACGCTTTCGCCTGACCAGTTCGCGATCGGCACAATGAATGGGTCAGCCGCGTCGATGACGAACTTCTTCATGCCCTTGGCGATTCGGCGCAGGGTGGCGTCTGCCAGTGGAGTCGGCCGCCCGAAAATGCTTTTAGTCGGCACCGTCCAGTCGATGCACTCGGCGGCGGTGCGCCACTTTTTCTGGCCCTTGGCTGGATTCTTCGCGTGGGTCGGCTCAGGCCACACAATCGGCTGGCCGTCGCAGCGGGCGATCATGAACAAGCGCTCCCGGCTGGTCGGCGCGCCGTAGTCGCAGGCTTTGAGCACCCGCCATTCGACTGCGTAGCCCAGACCTTCCAGCAGTTGAACGAACCGGCGCCAGGTCGTGCCACGGCGTTTTGGGTCTGGCACCAGGAACTGATTCGACACCAGCACCTGTTCGCCCAGATCGGCGACCCGATTGATTTTGCTCTTGGGCTTGGTGGGGTGCGCTATCAGGTCCAGGGTGACGACCCGCCCGGTCGCCTTGTCGCGCTTGGCTATCAGCGGCCCCCACTGGAGTATCTGTTTCACGTTCTCCAGGCTGATGACTCGGGGCTTCTTCTTGCCAGCCCATTTCAGGCCGATCCACGACAGATTCCGGATCTCGCGTTTGCGCGGTTGCCCGCCGGCGGCTTGGCTGTGGTGCGTGCAGTCCGGCGACATGTGGAACCAGCCCACGGCCTTACCGCCGCACTCGGTGTCCGGATCGCCGTCGAACACATCGGTTGTGTAGTGCACGGCGCCCGGGTGATTCACCGTGTGCATGCTGATCGCCGCCGCGCTGTGGTTCTTCGCCACGTTCACCGCGCGGCCCAGGCCCATCTCCAACCCGGTACCGGCGCCGCCGCCACCGCAGAAGAAGTCGACAACGATCTCATCGTCCTGAGTGCTGAAACCGAGTCCGTATTGAGTTTTGAAATCGAAGGGGTGTTTCTTCTGTTGTGCGGACATAGGGGATCCTCGCCGGCTGGCGTGATTCGAGTTTGTGGACTATTGATTGATGGCCCGGCATGAGGCCGGATTAGGAGGAAACACGTGAGCGATAAAAAAATGAACGATGAATGGAAGCCGAAGTGCCCGCTCTGCCGAGGTATGAACTTTGCCACCATCCTGGATAAGCACATGCAAAACGCAGATAAGGGAATCGCTCTGGTGATCTGTGCGGCTGAAGAGTGCCAGACGGTAATCAGCGCGCTTCCATATGAAGCGGTGTGGGATCAGTAATCTTCTGAGCCATCTTGGATTTCGTCGTCAGGCTCTGGCGGATCGTCGGCGAGCGACTTCAAGCCGGCGGCCTGAATAATGCGCGACACCTTTTCAGTAACAACAAAAGGTGTCGTGACACACTTCAGCATCTGGGCCTGGGTTTCAAAGTCGGCCGCGATCAGGTTGCGCAACAGGTTTTGATACACCTCTTGCTGGTTGTTGAAGCCGTGGGCGGCCATGACTCGTTTGAGGTCAGGCTTGAACACGCCGGCCACTTCAACCTTAAACTTCTCGACGCCCAACGCAGCATCCTTCGCTGCGGCCTTCTCGCGCTTTTTCTTCTGCTTGATCGCTTCCTTCGTCGGCTCTTGTATTTCGGCCATGGCCTACCTCTTCAATTCCGCTGGCCGGCAAGTCCAGCCAGGTCTGTCGGCGGCGCGTGGCCGCCCGGTTGATGGTTCGCTTCACTGAGGCCCCGGGAAGTTGATGCTGTTCTCGCGGGCGATGAGGCGGGCGCGCTTTGTTTCCATGCCCATCTCTTTCGCTGACTCGATGACGGTCAGGCCTTTGTCGGCCAGCGCCTTCAGCTGCGGCGCCAGTTTGTCGCGTTCGGCGCGCAGCCTGGCAGCGTGAGAGGTGCCAAACATCGCGTCCCGCACACCGGTTGCGCCGGGGTCGACCTGCTTGACCTGATTGCCGGCGCCGAAGAATGCATCCAGCTGCTGGTTCAGGTTGTCGATCAGCTGGTCGCGCGGGTTTGGAAGTGGGACGCCGATCATTGTTGATCACCCGTCGGCATACGCTTCACACCGCTGGCGCGCGATTCCAGTTCCTGCGCGTAGTTCACCGCCTCCTTGTAGCTGAAGCGAAAGCCCCGCACCTTGTCGGTTGCCAGCTCCACGATGTGGTACGCCTTTTCACCTTTGGGCACGACCTGGTAGCGAATCTTCTGCACGGGAGGTTCCTTGCCGATCAGTGAATAGAACTCGGCGGTGGCGATTACATTGCGCAGGCGCAGGGCCTGAAGTCCGTCGACGCGCTCTTGCATGGATGGGTGCATTGCTGATCCCTCGGTGGTGGTATTGCGTTTATTCGTCAGCACTCGGGGCCGCCTGCGGGTTGCCGTTGGGCGCAGGGGGAGTGCTGACGGATAAACGCGAGGCGAAGAAAAGGCCCAACTGGACGGGAGGGCCTTTTGTGTTTCTCAGATGCAGTGATCTCGGGTGGCGAAGTTTTTGGCGGGATCGTTCAGCGCCAGAACGCGACGACCCCGGCGGTACATCGCCATCGCTCACGGTGTGCACGTTGCGGATCGGTTGGCAGGGCGATAGAGCAGGGCGGTTCTGGCCGCACATGCGCAAGCGCTGCGCCGATCAGGATGATCAGGAGCATGTGGATCTCCGGTTGAGTGCAGGTGTCCAGCGTCTGCTGGGTTGGCGTCCGCATCGGGGTGTGATCGGAACACCAGGGCGCCACCCCTGCTTGGTTCCCGCCGCGTTTCTAGTGTTGGCCGTCTTGCTCATACCGGCTCAGGAGATTCACGGGTCTTTGCGATCCTAGCGCTGCAGCCCACTTGGGCACGCTCCAATCACACCCCGATGCGCTCTCATAGAGAGGATCGGGCAGTTAACGACAGGCTGTCGTGGCGCTGGTTTTTCAAGCAGTCTCAGCCGCGCAGCACTCTGTGTAATGCGCCATTGCGATCGGCATGTGGTAGCTGTCCAGAGGCCATTTGCTGACCTTGCAGCCTTGGCCGGCTGGGCAATGAAAGACGAACAGCTCGCCTTCGTCCTTATCCATTTCCATGCTCACCTGTGCACCGCTGGTGAAGGTGTCCTTGATGATCGTGGTCATGCTGTTCCTCCGGTTGATTTCCCGTCTGGCCCTGTCGCCAAGGCCAGCCAGTGAAGTCTTCCCTTCGTTTAAGCGATAAAAACACCATCGTTCGATTCCCCAACTGGACCTTGAGGATTCGGACCGTCTGCCTGTCCTACGATGATTTCTCGCCGCATGGCCTCGGCTACCGCCGCCGACTGGCGATGAACGCCCAGCTTGAACATGGCGTTGGAGATCCGCTTAGCGACCGTCCCGGGCTCAACGTCGTGGGAGCGGGCGATCTGTTTGGCTGTGAGGCCCTGGGCAACTAAAAGCAAAAACTGAAGTTCTCTGCGAGCAAGCCCACGGCCGAGATGGCCGATCCATGTGCCGCTCTTGATGATTGATTCCATGCTGGTGTGCCTCTCGGTTGATTTCCCAATGCGCCCGGCCAACCAGGCGCATCAGTGAAACTTTCCGTGTCCCTTCGGCGCTGCTGGCGCGGTACGGGCTCATTCAAGTTGTTCCTCCAGCCGCGGGCCTTTCGGCTTGTTCTCCCGCTGGATAACTGCTTTCGGCGCTTTACGCTGCACGCCCGGGTCAGTTGCCAACCCTCTGAACCGTTCAGGCCGGTTCATCGCTGCCTTCCATCTGGCCGGTTGTTATCCGGCGATGGGCAAAATATAGGGCAGCCTTTATTTTGAGTCAACAGGTATGCCTTTATTTTTTCTTTTGGGCAAAAAAAATCCCGCGATTTGCGGGATTCATTACAGGTAGAGGCCGATTTACCAGAGGGCGGAAGACCAGAACACCCGGCCGAGAACAGCGATTTCCTTCTCGAGCATATCTTGCGGTGTGTACTCTTCGTCTGGGTGTTCGTCGCGGTTGAAGCTTCGCATCCGGATACCGCCGCCAGGCAATCGATACAGAGTCTTCACGCGGAGCTGGCCGCCGTGATCCAGGGCATACATCTTGCCGTCTGTGATGGTGGTAGTACCTCGATCCACGCCGACGGTGCTTCCATCAGGAAGCACGGGTTCCATGCTGTTACCAGAAACCGTAACGCAAACGGCCTCAGATGGCTGTACACCCTGGCGGCGTAGAGTCATTTTCCCGAACCGAAGCTTCTGCCTTGGCGATTCGTGAACTGCCGTAATTCCAGCACCTGCTGACAACTCGACTTCCTTGAGAAACGGCACATAGACCTCGTCATCATCCAGCGGGGTCTCATCGTCCCATACGTCGAAAGACCCGATTAACACGGCGTTTGATTCGACTGTAGAAGGGCGCTGATTGCCTTCCGGCGAACCAGTCCCTTCTGAAAGCCACACGGGGTCTACGCCGCATATCTGAGCCAGCCTAATCAGGTGTCCAGAGGTGCGAGTAAGCCCTCGCTCTATCTCCGAGATGGACGCCTGTTTTATGCCTGCGCGATCAGCAAGTTCAACCTGGGTGAGCCCAGCGCCTTTTCGTGCTTGTTTCAATCTGTCTTTGAGTTCCATGCCCGCCAATTTATAGGCCAACCTTTGCAGTTGCAAAAAGGTATCCCTTTCCATAACATAAAGGCATCCCTTTATATGGGCGGAGATTCGATGAACAACACTTTCAAAAAACTTGTAGAGCACTTCGGCTCCCAAGCAGCAACCGCAGCCGCCCTTGATGTGAAACAGGGGACTGTAAGCGGCTGGGTCAGGGGGCTTCACGGCTGTTCCGCCGAGGCCGCCTTGAAGGCAGAGATCGTGACGGAAGGAAAATTTCTTGCGCGTGATCTGCGACCAGGACTTCCAGAGAACGCTTCCCGACTGTTGAGCTGATTATCCAGCAGCTTGGCTTGCGCTGGCAGTGCTTCGGAAATGCTGGAAATCCATACAGTAAAAAATCGCAGACGAAAAAAAGCCGGTGGCTAGACCGGCTTCTTCAAACAACAAATTTCAGGGGCCAGTATGAACACGAACGTCACCCCCGGCAATACCCCGAATCCTGCGACAGGTTTTGCTCGATCTCAAAACGTGTCGCGACACATGTCGTCGCGCGAGATCGCCGAACTGATCGGCAGCTCTCATGACAATGTGCTGAAAACCATCCGTGCACTGGTCGCGAAGGGTGTCGTTTCTTCAAACGACACCCCCTACGTGCACCCGCAGAACGGTCAGGTGTACCGCGAGTTCCTGCTCTCGCAGCGCGACACACTGGTCGTTGTGTCCGGTTACAGCGTCGAGTTGCGCGCCCGGATCATTGACCGCTGGCAGGAGCTGGAAGCCCAAGCGGGCCAGTTCCAGATCCCGGCCACCTACGCCGAGGCGCTACAGGCTGCCGCGGATCAGGCGAAGGACAACCAAACCCTGCGCCTGGTAATCCTCGATCAGGCGCCGAAGGTGGCGGCCATCAACCGTCTGGCAGCCGCGGGCGGCGCTATCTGCATCACCGACGCCGCGAAGCACCTGCAGCTGAAACCTTCAAAGCTCTTCGCCTGGATGCAGCAGAACCGGTGGATCTTTCGCCGCCAAGGTTCCGGCCGCTGGACTGCCTACCAACCACGCATCACCTCCGGGCTCATGGTCCACAAAGTCACTGCTCTCAAGCCTGACTCAGAAACCGGTGCCGATCGTGCCGCTTTCGATCCTCTCGTTACCCCAAAGGGCCTTGCCCGTTTGGCCGAATTGAATATCGGAGCCTCGCTGTGAGCGTTCAAGCAATGTCATGGGCGCTGTCTTTGCCCACGCAAGTTCTCAAGGATGCCAGTGCCCGGCACGTACTGCTGTGCCTGGCCAACTATGCCGGATCGAATGGTGCTGGCGCGTTCCCATCGGCTACCACCCTGGCTCAGGACACCGGCCTCTCCGAGCGCACCGTGCGTTACAAGCTGGATGACTTGGAGAAGTCCGGACTGATTCAAAAGGGCAACCAGGCGATCGCCGCTGTTCACATTGATCGCCATGACCGTCGCCCAGTCGTTTACGACCTTCAACTATTGCGGGGTGCAAATGCTGCACCCCGTACAGAACGGGGTGCAGATGACGGTACGGGGTGCAATCCACAACAGAACGGGGTGCAACCTACGACAGAACGGGGTGCAGCGGCTGCACCCAATCCGTCACTTAACCATCAATTAACCGAAGAGCAGCTGCAGCAGCGCGACATTGATGCCGCTCTCGCCGAACAGAACAGCGCCGCCATCGAGCCGCAGGATGATCGCCAACGCTTCGCCATGTTCGCCACCTGGGTCCCGAACGAGAAGGGGCTTTCGGATCAAATCGCCATCGCCGGGCTTCCTGCTGACGCGGTTCCTGAAGCGGCGATTCGGGCGTTCATGGGGTTCTTCGTCGCCAAGCCAGCGACCGTTGATACCTCGGCCGGCTGGTGCTACCGGCTGGTTCAATGGGTCAAGCGCGAACGCGTCAAGGCTTCGGGGCAAGGCAAGGCGCCTGACTTCGATAGCACCAGTTGGGCTGAAAACCTAGGAGACTTGTAATGGGCGTTCCTGCGAAAAAGCCGACCCTCAAAAGCGCCAACACGTTGCTGAAGACCATGGGCAACATGCCGCCGGTTATCCCATCCGTCCCAACCCAGTTGCCTCCCGGCACCACCGAAGTCGTCAATGCTCTGTTCAAGGAGTTGAAGGCCATCTTTCCAGCATGGCGCCAGGCTTGGCCAGACGATGAGACCCTGGACGCCGCGAAGCGCAGCTGGATCAAGGCTTTCATGGCCGAGGGAATCAATCGGCTCGAGCAGATCCGGTATGGCATCCAAAACTGCCGAAAGCTCGGCGGAGATTTTGCGCCGAGCGTTGGCAAATTCATCAAGTGGTGTCAGCCAACTCCAGAAATGTTGGGTATTCCCACCCACGATAGGGCGTTTCGTGAGGCGCTGGAGAACTCACATCCGAGTCGGGCGGATTCGCGTACTTGGTCACACCCGGCGGTTCGGCACGCCGCGCTGCAGTGCGAGCTTCACAACCTCGCGGACCAGGTCTCTGAGAAGGCGAGCGAAATCTTCGACCGAGCGTACGACATCACCATTCGCATGCTGGTGCAGGGTCAAGACCTCGACGACATCGCGATCGGTATCGGCCACGACAGCCAGAAATCTGAGATGGAGTACGCGGTGGAAGAGGGAGAGCGCTTCGTTCACGCAACGATCAGTCGTCAAGGAGTTTCGACCGATGGCAAGACCGCGCGTGAGCAGCTGCTGCGCCGGTTTGGCCTCACGCCATCTCCGCGCGTTGTTGGAGGTGCCCAGCATGGCTGATCGCCGCCTGGCTGTTCCTGAGATCGAGACCTACCGCTGGGCCGTGTTCTGCTGCTCTTTCAAGGTTGATTTGAGCTCGCCCCCTGATCACGCGTTGGCTCTGTTCGCCGATGAGGCGATGGCTAAGCGTTATGGATCGTGGATGTGGCCGGGCACCTACGAAGTCGTCGACGTCGTCACGGGGAAGCCGGCATGAGAGTGAGTTCGAGAAAGCTCCGCGCCTCGGCCAACGGTCAAGAGTGCACCGTCCGCATGCCGGGTATCTGCAATTACAACCCAGAAACCACCGTCCTTGCGCATCTGCCGTGCGGGCAGAAGGGCATGGGCATGAAGGGTTTCGATACCGTCGCAGTCTACGCCTGCAGTGCCTGCCACGACGTCATCGACGGCCGCGCCGTCGGCGACATCGACTGGCAGGACATGCCGCGCGCCATCGCCGAAACCCACGAAGGCCTGATCCGGGCTGGAATTCTCACCGTAAAGGGGGCCGAATGATCGACATGACGCTGCCGTGGCCGCCAAAGGAGTTGAGTCCTAACGCGCGCGTGCACTGGCGGCAAAAACACAAACACGCGAAGGCTTACCGCCGCACCTGCGGTCTGATCGCGCTGGCGCTGGATGCACCGCGTCTCAGTGGCAAGAAGTACTTCTGGGTCACGTTCTGCCCGCCGAATCGCCGCTCCTACGACGATGACAACCTGTTGGCGCGCTTCAAGGCCGGCCGGGACGGCATTGCCGATGGCCTGGGAATCGACGACAAGAACTTCGTCACCACCATCAATATCGGCAAGCCGGTGCCGGGCGGCGCTGTGCGCGTGCACATCCGGGATTACCCGATCGACCCGGAGCCGAACACGCCATGAGCCAGAGCCTGCTGACCACGTTTTCTGATGCCGAGATCCGCCGGCAATCGGCCAACACCGATATCCGGGACATGCGGGACGCGCGTTACCCGGGCGTTTACTTTCGCTTCCACAAGAATCGCGAGCGCGGTACGTGGCACCTGGTGGTCGGCAAGAAGTGGGAGAAGATCGCCGGCTTCCCGGAGCTGCCGGTGAAAGGGTTGATCAATGCGCTGCCGAAGATCCGCGAACGCTTGGCCGCTGATCCGAAGGCTTCGGCCGCCGCCGGCACCCTGCAGACGGTCGGCCAGTTGCTCGACTGGTTCACAGCGCGCCAAGCCGTTGACCGCAGCCTGTCGGCCAAGCGCCGATCAACCAACACCTCGATCATCGCCTGCCACCTGAAGCCGCGGCTCGGAGACCTGCTGGTGGAGGAGGTCGACCGCTTCACACTGGATAAGCAACTGATGTGGCCTATGCAGGCCGAGTTCTCGCTGTCCTACGTGCGCCTGATGTGGGGCGTGCTGGTGGTTGCGTTCCGGCAGGCCGAGAAGCTGCGCATGATCAGCTCCAACCCTATCGCCGGCTTCAAGTTCACCGACTTCACCAAGGCGAAGATCCAGCCCAAGCCTTCCCGGTTGCGCGCCGTCCAGCTCGAGGATGTGATCGGGGACTTGGCCGCCGGGTTCGACCGGGAGCCGCAGGACTGCATGCTGGCGCTGATGATGCTCTGCCACGGTACGCGGGTCGGAGAAACCCGGATGGCTCGGTGGGCGCACCTGACCCTGGGCGAGCAGGGCGAGTGGTTCATCCCGGCCGAGAACACCAAGACCCGCTGCGAGCATCGGCTACCGCTGACGCATCAGGTCTGTGCGCTGCTGGAGCGGTACCGGGACTGGCAGGCCGCCAAGGGCTACAAGGGCGCGTTCGTCTTCCCCGCGCGTGGCGGTGGATGCCTCAGCGACAGCCAGGCCTGTGCCGTGTTCACCCGGCTAGGGAAGGGCGAGTGGACAAGCCACGACCTGCGCAAGGTCGCCCGTACCGGATGGACTGACCTCGGCGTGGACTTCCTCATCGGCGAGATGCTGGTGAACCACACGATGACCCGCAACGTGCAGACCTACATCCACACATCCGCCGAACTGCTCAAGCGCGAAGCCCTGAGCAAGTGGCATGAATGGTTAGACGCGAAAGGCTTCAGCCTTATTCACCGCTCGACCATGACTAGAAACGGAAATTCGCAGAATGCCGCCGAGGCCTTGAATGGCGCGGCTTCTAGCCAAATCACGAAACCATAAAAGGCGAGGTTTAAAAATGGATAAAAGAACACACGGCCCCGCCTTTGTGCGCCGCCAGATCCCGCTCACCGATTGCCCATCCTGTGCCGGGAAAGGGTTGGTGAAAGGCGTGTTTCATCAGCTCGATTGCATCGGCTGCCATGCATCGGGACTGGTACACGCAGAGACGCTGGAGCCGCTGCCAGTGGAAGACCTGGTCGTTCAGCTCGGCATGCTGATCCGTCATGAACGCCACATCGCAACGTTGCCTCCTGCGGTTGACGGGGCCGTGGCCCAGTACCAAGACATCAACCGTCGCGGGCCGGGTGGCTCGTCCTTCAAAGGGGATTGATCATGCGGACTGCTGAATTAACTGATCAGGAAGCCAAGGTTGCGCAGATGCTCGGCGATGCTTGGAATGAGTACGTGAAGCTGCCCGTCGAGCATCCGATGGAGCGCCAAGAATTTTGCACCGCTATTCATGCATGCCAGGACAAAGTCCTTGGGCGGGCTGGTCGCCGTGCTTTTCATTCGGCGGCCTCTGCTGCCAAGGGAGATTGATCATGGCGAGAACGAAGAGCTTCACTGAACGCACTGCCGAGGATCTGCTGGAGCATTGGGGGCGCTGGGTTGTGCTGGGTTCTGGCGTATCGTGCTGTGCATCCCGCGAGAACACCCTGCACACGCCAATGATCACCGATGACGATGCACTGATGATTGACGGTCTGATGGGCCGGCTGCTGAAGCGCTACCCGGAATGCGGCAAGGTGCTCATGAAGTACTACACCGCCCGCGACAAGGCGCTGATTGATGTGGGCAAGAAGATGGGCTTCGGTGAGGAGAAGACGCGGCAGCTCTGGAAGGCCGGCATTGCCTGGATTGATGGCGCGCTCGATGTCCGTCGTGAAGCCGCTTGACAGGCCCGGGGACTGGCTATAGATTTCAGTTACTTTGCTGTTTTTCCGCGTGCAAAGCCCGTCGCCAAGATGGGCTTTTTGCTTTCTACTACTCATGAGCCTCGGCATTTGCCGGGGCTTTTTTGTTTCCCAGGACGGGACAACTCAAGCCAGGAGCAAATCAATGGCCGAACCGAGTGCCGGCGTACTGGCGGCAACGGCTGTTGTGGGAGTGACCACCGCAAGCCTGATCCCCGGAGTGGATGTGAATGCGGTGGTGGGCGGCTTTGCCGGTGCCATGTTCTTTGTGGTGTTCGCCAGAGACCTGACCCCGCTGTCGAGGCTTGGCTACTTCATTGCCTCATGGGTTGCCGGCTACTACGTAGCCAGCGAGATCATCGGCCGAGAGTGGGCCAAGACATCAGGGCTTGTCGCCTTCTTCGGCGCCCTATTCTGCGTGGCCATCTGCATCAGCCTGCTGGAGTGGGTGAGCGGCGGCAAAATGCCCGGTTGGCTGCAATGGTTCGCCGATCGCATCGGAGGACGTCCCAATGGTTGATCCATGGACTTTGATTGCGGGTGCGCTGTGTGGCGCTATCTGCCTTCGCATTGCCGCTTACCGTCGTGATGGCGCCCGCTACCGCGCCGGCGTTTCATGGCTGGCGTATCTGCTGGCCGTCGGCACCGGTTGCGAATCGCTGCAGATCACCCTGGCCACGCTGACGGCCAACACGCCGCCCACTGTGTCGCCTTTCCTGCTGATGGTGTTGGTTGTCCTGCTTGTGCTGGTCTACCGCGCCCGAGGCAACGTCGCTCGCATCCTTCGGATGGACTGAGCCGCGACATGTTTTCACACAACTCAAATTGTGTCGCGACACGCGACGAGGAGAGCAACTGATGGCTGGGCATGGAAACTTCCCGCCACCACCAGCACCACCACTTCGAAACCCTTACGCATCGGTGACGCCGAGCTTGGGTTCGCTATGGGTCGGACTGGTGTTCCTCGCTGGTGTGGCGGTAGGCGCCAAGATGGCAGGAGGTTGGTGATGGCCTGCACTGGATGCGCTGCCCGTCGAGCGCGAGCGGCCAAGTGGTTGAGCATCGCCCGTGAGCGTGCTGCCTCGTTGATCTCACCGAAGTCAAATGATGGAGCGCCACCTGATGGGAAGGCTGAAGACACTGGGAAGCAGGGTTCAGACCCAAGCTGACCGACTGACTGCCATCAATACGAACTCATGGCGCGCCACGAAGGAAACGTCAGCCCAGCGCGGCTATGGCTACAAGTGGCAGAAGGCGCGCGAGGTCTGGCTGCTTGACCATCCTCTGTGCGTCTACTGCGAGCGGGCAGGTCGAGTCGCTGCTGGGTCTGTCGTAGACCACAAGGTCGCGCATCGTGGCGACATGGAACTGTTCTGGGATCGTTCCAACTGGCAGACCCTCTGCAAGCCATGTCACGACTCGGTCAAACAGGCTGAGGAGGCTGGGCAGACCTGAGGCTGCGGGGGATCCGGCAGTCAGAAAGAGAATGAGACGAATTATCATTTGAAATGCACCGAAATAGTGCAATAGGAAACGGCTATGGAGGGGGGGTCTAAATATAGGGGGTTAATACGCTCCAGACCGCGCCCGATCCCATTCGTACTTTTTTTCCCGACCCTAAGGTTTTTTGTTAATGGTGTTAACAGACAAACAACGACAGTTTGTTGACGCAAAAGCCCGGGGTGCGTCAAACAAAGAAGCGGCAGAAGCCGCAGGATGTAAGGCTTCCACGGCTTCCGCGGCGGGTTCGCGCTGGGCCAATGACCCCAAGATTGCAAGTGCAATCCTTGCTCGACGAGCCGAGCTCAGTGTTAACCCTGAGAAGTCGCGCAAACGACGAGAGTCGCCATCCGACCAGGCGCCCGATGCAGAAGAAGCCGGCGGCGAATTTCTCGATTGTCTTCCTACCACCGAAGATCCACTGGTCTGGCTTCTGGCTCTGATGAACGAGCCTAGGGCCAAGGTTTTTGATCGACGCAATGCTGCCCAGACCGCTGTGCCCTATGTGCATGGCAAGAAGGGTGACGCCGGCAAGAAGGAACTGAAAGAGCAGGCCGCCAAGGAGGCGGGGAAGGGCAAATACTCCGCCGGCAAGCCGCCGCTCACTGTCGTAAGGAAGTAGCCAATGCTTTGGACAACTGCCTGCCCGGACTGGTGGCAGCGCCTCTCTGTGGGCGAGTCAATCATCCCGGCGCCGCTATTTCCGGCAGAGGCCGAAGAGGGGCTGGAAGTATTCCGTTCGTTAAAGATCGTGGACGCTCCCGGTTGCCCGACCATCGAAACAGCGTGTGCGCCGTGGGTATTGGACTTCGCCGGCGCTATTTTCGGCAGCTACAACAGCGACACCGGCCACCGCCTGATCAGCGAGTACTTCCTCTGCATTCCGAAGAAGAACTCCAAGTCAACGATTGCGGCGGCAATCATGCTGACCGCGCTGATTCGCAATTGGCGGCTTGAAGCCGAGTTCATCATCCTGGCACCGACGAAAGAGATTGCCGACAACGCTTTCAAGCCGTGCGCGGCCATGGTCAAGCACGACGAAGAGCTGAGCGATCTTCTTCATGTCCAGCCGCACCTGAAACTGATCACGCACCGCGAGACGGGCGCGACGTTGAAGGTCGTGGCGGCGGACAGCGACGTCGTTGGCGGCAAAAAGGCGGTCGGCGTTTTGATCGACGAGGCCTGGCTGTTCGGCAAGAACGTCAAGGCACCGGACATGATTCGGGAGGCCACGGGCGGCCTGCTGTCCCGCCCGGAAGGCTTCATTATCTGGCTGACGACTCAGTCAAACGAGCCACCGGCAGGGATATTCAAGTCGAAACTGAGCTATGCGCGCGGTGTGCGCGAGGGCCGAATCGAAGATCCTCGCTTCCTTCCGGTGATCTACGAATTTCCGCCGGAGATGATCGAAAGCGGCGAGGCTCGACGGCCTGAGAATTTCCACTTGGTGAACCCCAACATGGGGTACTCGGTGGACAGACCGACTCTTGAACGACTGTTTATGCAGGCCGAACTCGACGGTGAAGCCGAGGTTCGAGGCTTCCTGGCCAAGTTCCTCAACATCGAGATCGGCCTGGCTCTGATGTCCGACAGCTGGGTCGGCGCCGACTTCTGGGAGCCGCAAGCAGAGAAGGGCCTGACGCTGGATTCGCTCATTGAGCGCTGCGAAGTGATCGTAGTGGGCGTCGACGGCGGCGGTTTGGACGATTTGCTGGGTCTGGCGGTCATGGGGCGTGTTCGAGAGTCGCGAACCTGGCTGCACTGGGCACACGCTTACGCTCACCCATCTGTATTGCAGCGCCGGAAGTCAGAGGCTCCGCGCCTGATGGATCTGGCAGCGGCTGGCGATCTTACGTTGGTGCAGAAGATCGGCGACGACGTTGAACATCTGGCGGCGACAGTTGCCCGCATCAATCAGGCGGGTCTGCTCGACAAGGTTGGGCTCGACCCGGCCGGGATCGGCGCTGTACTCGACGCTTTGGCAGATGCCGGCGTCGATGAAGACCAGATTATCGGTATTTCCCAAGGCTGGAAGCTGACAGGGGCCATCAAAACCACCGAGCGCAAGCTCGCAGAGGGCGCGCTTCTTCACTGCGGCCAGCCCTTGATGGCCTGGGCTTGCGGCAACGCGAAGGGCGTTCCATCAGCCAACGCATTCCTGATCACCAAACAGGCTTCGGGCACCGCGAAAATCGACCCACTCATGGCCACGTTCAACGCCGTATCACTGCTGTCTCTGAACCCAGAGGCACGCGGCGGCATGGACGACTACCTCAATAACGGCTTTTTCGGACTAGTAGGCTGACCATGGCATTTCGTTGGTACAACCCCCGCACCTGGGGATTCTTCGGCTACACCGATCCGACCACGGGCGATTACGTCGAAGTGGATATGGAGATCGGCGGAAAGCGCACGAAATCCGGCGTTCGGGTGAACACTAAAACAGCGCTGTCAATCAGCATGGTGTGGTCCTGCGTAAAGATCCTCTCGGAATCACTGAGCGGCCTGCCGCTCAAGCTGTTTGACGACGCCGAATCGGGTCGTAAACAGGTTCCGGGGAGTGACCCAGCGCTGAAGCTTTTGCGAAAACCCAACCCCTACATGACGCGCCTGAACTTTCTGAAGTTCGTGGTCGTGAACATGGCGCTGCGGGGAAACGCATTTGCTTTGATTGAGCGCAATCGCAATGGCGATCCCATCGGGTTTGTGCCCCTCCGATTCGATACTGTCACGATCAATACCGAGGACGATCTCTTTTATCTGGTGACGCCAAGTGAGGGGGAACCCTACCCGGTTTCTCCGGAAAATATGCTGCATTTCAAGTTGTTCAGCCTGGACGGCATCGTTGGTTTGTCGCCTATCGAGTACCAGGCGGAAACCATGGGGCTGGCCAAAGCTGGGCAGCAGTGGTCCTCGCGCTTCATGCGAAAAGGCGGCTTCACCGGCGGATATGTGATCTACGAGAACTTCCTGACCAAGCAGCAGGAAGCTCAAATCATGGCGAAGTTTCCGGACGTCCGGAAGGCAGATGCCGACGACATCGGGAAGATGGCCATCCTCCAGGGCAACCCGAAAATTGTTCCTGCGGGCCTGAGTCAGCGGGACGCCCAGTTCATCGAATCCCAGCAGTTTCAGGAAGAGGCGTTAGCCGGCATCTACGGCGTGCCGCTCTGGCTTGCGAACCGTGCTGGCAAGACATCGATCATGGGGTCGAACCTTGAACAGCAGCTCACAGGTTTCATCACCTTCGGCTTGAAGCCGTATATCGACGCTGTCGAGGACGAGTTCAACGACAAGGTCTACCGAAAGTACTCCCGTTTCGCCGAGTTCACAGTCGAAGGGCTTCTTCGGGCTGACAGCGCTGGCCGCGCGGCTTACTACCAGGCAGCGCTGGGCGGTTCTGGCGGGTCTGGCTGGATGTTCATCAACGAGGTTCGCGAGAAAGAGAACCTGCCGCCACTGGATGGCGACGAATACAACAAGGTCACCCGCTGGGAGATGCAGACCAATGTCAACAATTGAAGTCCCGTTCGAACTGAAAGCCGTGGACGACGCCGGCAATTTCGAGGGCTACGCCGCGGTGTTCAACAACGTCGACCTTGGCGACGACGTCATCCTTCCCGGTGCTTTTACCAAGGTCAAAACAACCCGTAGCGGCAAGTTGAAGCTCGCGCTTTATCACGACCTGACGCGGCTGGTCGGCTTGGCTGACTTTACGCAGGACGACCACGGCCTTCTGGTGAAGGGGAAGGTCAACCAGGCAGTGAGTTACGCAAAAGACGCCTATGAGCTGATGAAGGCCGGGATCCTCGACAGTATGTCGATCGGCTTCAACACCATCAAAGCCGACTTCGAAGAGCGCGCCGGTCGAACGATCCGCGTGATCAAAGAGGCGGAGTTGTGGGAAGCCTCATTCGTGCCATTCGGCATGAATCCAGCCGCTCAGGTTCTCACCGTCAAATCAGACATCAGGCTTTTCGAGAATGCCCTGCGTGATCGCATGGGCCTCTCGCAGAAGGAAGCGGCAGCAGTCGCTTCGCTCGGCTATCCCGCGCTACGCCGTGACGGCGGCAGCGAGGCCACGGCGATCGTGGAAGAGCTGAAAGAAATTTCCACCCTATTCGCTACTACATTCGGAGCAAAGCCATGAGCGAAGTGAAAGAACTGAAGGACTCTCTGGAGCTGCAACTCAAGAACGGCTTCCAGGGCCTGCAAGAAAAGTATGACTCGGCCATGACCGAGGTACAGAAAGGCAACCAAGTCACCGGCGACCTGAAGAAACAGATCGAAGACCAGAAGGGTGAGCTGCAAAAGGTCATTGACCAAGTGCAGGACCTGGAACAGAAAGGCGTCAAGCTGCGTGGCCAGCCAGGTGAAGGCAAAAGTTTCATCGACATGGTCAAGGGCCATGACAACTATAAAGGCTTGCAGCAGAAGAGCATCAACACCGCAGAAATCGAGGTTACGAAATCCGACCTTGCCAGCATGAAGGAAATGAAAGTCACCAGTGCGGGTATCGTGGCCCCGATCTATGATCCGGTTATTCAGCCTGGCATCCGGCAAGAGCTGCGTATCCGCGACCTGCTGACCACCATTCCGGTGTCCGGTCAAAACTACACCTACTTCCGCGAGAACGTGCATACCCGTGGCGCGGCTCCGGTGGCTGAAGGCGGTTTGAAACCCACCAGCAACGTGACGTTCACCACCGAAACCGATCGCGTGAAGAAGATCGCAGTATGGATGCCGGCGACCGACGAAGTGCTGTCCGACGTGCCTCAGATGTTCGCCTATCTGCAGCAGCTCCTGCGTTACGACCTGAAACTCGAAGAGGAGTCGCAGATCCTCAAGGGTGACGGCACGGGTGAAAACCTGAACGGCCTGATGACTCAGGCCACTACCTACAACACCACCCTGAGCAAGGCCGGTGACACGGCGATCGACCTGATCCGTCGTGCCATTTACCAGGTTCGCAAGCAATCGAAAATGTCGGCCGACGGCATTGTCATGACCGAGCTCGACTGGATGAACATCGAGCTGCAGAAGGATGGCGAAAATCGCTATCTGTTCGCCAACCTGCAGGGCTTGGTTACGCCGATCCTGTGGGGGCGCCCGGTCATCACCTCCGACAGCATGGACGAGGGCGATGCAGATACCGGCGGCGAATTCCTGGTTGCGAACTTCGCGCGCTCCACCACGCTGTTCGACCGCATGGCCTACCAGTTCAAGATGGGCCTGATCAATGACCAGTTCATTCGCAACGAGATCGCGTTGCTGGTCGAGGAACGCCTGGGCTTGGGGGTCCGTCGCAAGGAAGCATTGGTCAAGGGCCAGTTCACCGTCGCGCCGTAACTCACCACCACCGTTCAGGCCGGCCATTCGTCGGCCTTTTTGTTTCTGGAGGCAGCATGAATATCAAAGCTCTGTGGGGTTTTGTAGGTAACGCCGAACTACTGGGCGCCGACTCGCCGAAGGTAAAAAGTGGGCAGGAGTTCCAAAACGTCGATGAAGAGTATGCCCATGTGCTGCTCGGCAAAGGCTTGGCGGTAGAGCTTGATGCCAACGGCAAGCCTAAAGTGGCGAAGCCGAAGAACACCAAGCCCGCCGCTCCTGACGAGAACAAGGCTGCTGCTGAGAAGGCGGCGGCAGACAAAGCAGCTGAGGAAAAAGCAGCCGCTGAAAAGGCTGCCGCCGAAAAAGCAGCGGCGGAAAAGGCCGCGGCGGAAAAGGCCGCCGAAGAAAAGGCTGCTGCTGAGAAGGCGGCTGCTGAGAAAGCCGCCAAAGAGGCCAAGTAAATGCTCGACATGACCACCGTGAAGATGCATCTGCGAGTCGATGGTGACGAGGAAGACGCGCTGATCGGTGGCTATCTCGAAGCGGCCAAAGCTCACGTTGAGCAGCACTGCGATCGGAAACTGGTCGAGGCGGATCCGGTTGAACTGGATGAAATGGGTCTTACCCGCGACGTCGAGCAAGCCATTTTGCTGCTGGTCGGGCACTGGTACGCCAACCGAGAAGCCGTGGTGGTTGGCGGCGCACCATCGGCGGTCCCTCTCGCAGTCGAAAGGCTGCTCTGGTACAGGAAGCGCTTCTAATGCGGGCCGGTAAACTCAAGCATCGGGTTCAAATCCAGCACAAGATTACTGTCCAGGATCCGCAAACTGGTGAGCAATTGACCGGACAGTGGGTTGAGTTCGCCAAGGTGTGGGCTTCAGTCGAGGATTTGAGCGCTCGCGACTTCATTGCCGCTCAAGCCGGCCAATCAGAGGCGAAAAGCAGGGTTGTTATTCGTTACCGAGAAGGGATCACCGCTGCAATGCGTGTTGTCCTTGATGACGGCAAGGTTTGTGGAATCGTCGGGCCTCCGCTCGCTGATCAGAACTCTCGCAAGGAGTATCTGACGCTGCTGGTTACCTCGGGGGTGAACGATGGCTGATTGGGTCACTTATAACCTCAAGGGCGCCGACGAGTTGTCCGCCAGATTCAAAGGCCTGACCGAAGAAATGCGGCGCAAGGTGGTGTTGCCGGCAGCAAAGGACGCTATGGATATCGTTCTGCTCGACGCGAAGGACCGCGCGGCGCGGATCGATGATCCCGAAACCGCCAATTTCATCCCGGCCAACCTGGCCATGGTCGAACGCAAGGCGCTGGGCGAAGAACTCGGCGCCGTGATCATTTCTGTGGGCGTGCGTATGCGCAAACGCGGGCAAAAGGGCGGCAACACGTTTTATTGGTGGTGGGTGGAACTGGGTACAGAGAAGAACCGGGCGAAACCGTTTCTCCGTCCGGCCCTGGCCAACAACCGCGAGGCGCTGTTCAGGGAGTTCCTGAGCTCGGCCAAGTACCAACTGATCAAGCTTGGGGTGAACTGATGACCGCGCCCATTTTCACTGTGTGCGCCGGGGCGCCGGCGGTCACTGCGCTGCTCGGCATCAACCCGACCCGGCTTTATCCGCACGGCGAAGCACCGGAAGGCACGCCCCGACCCTATGCGGTTTGGCAGGTCGTCAGCGGATCGCCGATCAACTACATCAACGGCGTTCCGGATACGGATCGGTATGGCCTGCAGGTGGACGTATACGCTGAGACGGCATCATCCGCTGAGGCAGTAGTGAAAGCGCTGCGCGGCGCGATCGCCAAGCGTGCATACATCACCGGCTTCGGCGTGGATGCCCGTGACAAGGAAACGCACAATTACAGAAAAGGTTTCGACGTCGCCTGGCTTGTGAGCCAGTAGATCGCACCAGAAAGACCGACCCGCTCCGGCGGGTTTTTTTATGCCTGTCAAACAGTGATTTCACAGGAAATCGGGGAGTACCAAATTGACCATTAACACCCAAGGCACGGAGCTTTTCGCGCTGGACCCGGCCAACAACACCGTCATCGACGTCGGTTGCTTCACCTCGCTTGACGGGATCGACACCGCAATCGCACAGATGGACGTGACCTGCACCAAATCCAAGGCGCGTGAATACGAAGCTGGTTTGGCGGAGCCGGGTTCCGCGTCTTTCGGCCTGAACATCGACCCCAAAAATCCTGCGCATTTGCGGCTTCACCAGCTGAAAAAAGCGGGCACCAAACTCAAGTGGGTCGTGGGTTGGTCGGACGGTTACAACTTCGACACCGAAACCGGTATTCAGCCTTTGGTAGGTGCTGAAGGCTCGCTGGCCGGCATCGTGCTGAACTCAGCAGGTACGGGCTACACCACTGCTCCAACGGTTGCCATCACCGGCGGTGGCGGTACCGGTGCGACTGCGACGGCGCAGATTGCCGACGGCAAAGTGACCGGTTTCACCATCACCAACCCGGGCGCCGGCTACACCACCGTGCCCACTGTTGCTCTCACCGGCGGCTCGGGCACCGGTGCATCGGCCCGCGCCCTGGTCAACGACAGCGTCGATTTCGATCTCCCGAATACCCGGACCTGGCTCACCTTTGAGGGCTACATGAACGCGTTCCCGTTCACGTTCGGGCTCGGTGATGTCGTGAAATCTAACGTCGGTATTCAGGTATCGGGCGAGATCGAGCTGATCGCCAAAACCTCTGTTTAAGGAATTCCCATGGATCTGAGTATCGCAGCGCTGGCAGCCGCTGGCGCATTCGCCGCGCCGTCGGTGAAGAAGGAAATCCAATGGCACTCGGGCGGTGTCCTTCAGAAGGCCACCGTCTACGTGGCTCATGAATCGTACATCTCTGTCACCGAGCGCTGGGAGGCGCAGGACCGCGGCGTGGACATCACCGCGCAGCGCATTGCGTCTTGCATCGTCGACAAAGATGGCAAGCCAGTCTTCACCGTTGCTGACGTTATCGGCGGGCCTGAGACCGGGCATGGCCCGCTGTGTGCTGAGCTGGCGATCGTGCTGCTCTCGGCGATTGGCGAGGTCAACCAGGTGAAAGAGGGCGCCTTAGAAAAAAAATCGACCCCGAGGAGGAGTTCTGGCACGAGCTCGTCCTCGCGGGGATCGGCGGCCGCACGATCGCGGAAGCCAAACAAAACCTGACCTATGTCGAGGCAATGAACTGGATGCGATACGCTCGTAAGGCCGGCTCGCTGAATCTGGGCATCCGCCTCGAACATGGTTTCGCAATGCTGGCGACGCTGCTCAACAACGTGCACGGCGGGAAGGCGACGTTTGATGACTTCCTTCCCGATCGGGGCCAAAAGCCGGAGCCAAAAGAGGCTACGCCGCAGGATCTGTTGGCACTGCTGCAGTCGGTCAAGAGGTGATTTATGGCGGTTGATTCGCTTGGCCAACTAACGGTCGATCTGGTTGCCAACACCGGCGGCTTTGAAAAGGGGATGGACCGTGCTCAGCGGGCATTGAAGTCGGCCACCAAGGAAGCGGCCTATCAGGCAGGCCAGCTCGACAAGCTGGTCGGCCAGATTGACCCAGTGATCGGGGCCTACGGTCGCCTCGACAAAATGGAAGAGCAGCTGCGCAAGCACCGCGCCGCTGGTCGGCTGGATAATGCCGACTTCACGATGTACCTCAACAAGCTGAAGGAACAGCGCGACTCGGTTGAAAAGGTCGACCGAGTCATGGCCAAGAACGGTCAGACTGCCAAGCAGTATGCTGCCAACCTGCGCGGCGTTCCTGCGCAGTTCACCGATATCGCCGTGTCGTTGCAGGCCGGGCAGAACCCGATGACGGTGTTCCTGCAGCAGGGCGGTCAGCTCAAGGATATGTTCGGCGGTGTTGGCCCGGCTGCCAAGGCACTGGGCGGGTACGTGCTGGGGCTGGTGAATCCGTTCACCGTCGCGGCGGCAGCTGCTGCGGTACTGGCGCTGGCGTACAAGCAGGGTTCCGACGAAGCCACCGCATTCACCACCTCGCTGGCGATGACTGGGAACACTGCCGGTACCACGGCCAGCAGCTTGGCAACCATGGCTCGCCAGGTGTCGAGCACTGGCGGTACCGTCGGCAAAGCATCCGAAGTGCTGGCGCAACTGGCAGCGTCCACCAAAATTCCGGTGGCGGCGTTTGAGTCGATTTCTGAAGCCGCTATCAAGTTCGAATCGGCGACCGGAGTTGCGGCCAGCAAAACGGTCGAGAACTTCGAAAAAATCGCCAAAGATCCCGCCGGCGAAATTCTGAAACTCAACGAGTCGATGAATTTTCTGACGGCCACCACCTACGAACACATCCGGTCGTTGCAGGAGCAGGGTAAAACTCAGGAAGCGGCGACGGCGGCCACCGCGGCGTATGAGGACGGTTTGAACCGTACCTCAACGTCCATCAAGCAAAACCTCGGCATCCTCGAGGCCAGTTGGGGCGCGGTGAAAAGCGCCGCCAAGGGCGCCTGGGATGCGGCGCTGAACGTCGGGCGCGAAGAAACGCTCGATCAGCAGATCGCCAAGCTTGATGAGCAGCTCAACGCGATCGCCGACAGTGCCGCCCTGCGCAGCAAACGCAGCCCGAGAGGAAAGCCGGCCGACCCATTCAGCAATCTGACGCCAGATGACAGCTTCCGCACGGAAGCGCTCGAGCGTGAGAAAACCGAAAAACTGGTGCTCAAAGCTGAGCAGGATCGGCGCGCCGCATCGAAGGGGTACCAGCAGCAGCAACAGCAGCAGGCGCTGGAGGATCAGGTGCGGCTGGACAAGCTGCGCAAGGAGACCGAGAGCAACTCTGTAAAGCGTGAGCGCGAGCTTGCGGATTACCGTCTGCTGGTAGAACGTCGGGTCACTCAGGCCAAGGCCAAAGGTGACAATTCCCTGCTGATTTCCGCTGAGCAGCAAGCGAAAGACATCGCTGCCATCAACGACAAATACAAGGACCCGAAGGCCGCCAAGACGCCGAAATATCAGGAAGACGCCGGCATAAAGGCGCTCGACCAGGCGAAGCAGCAATATGCGGTTCTTCAGCAGCAAAGCGCTCTGATCGGCGACCAGTCGGCCGCAAGTCAGACGCTCGGCGCCAATGCGAAAAAGCTGGTCGAGTGGGAGCAGCAGCTCGCCGACATCAAGGGCAAGAAAACCCTCACCGCCGAACAGCAGTCGTTGCTGGCCAACCAGGAACTGATCACCGCCCAGCTCAAGCGCAATGCTGCGCTCGAAACCGAGAACACACTGCGCGAAAAGGGGCTGGAAACCCGCCGCAAGCTCGCGGCGTTCGATGAGAACCTGAAAAGCCAGCTTTCCAGCGCGCAGCAGGGCCTGGACAACAACCTGGCCGGCATCGGCTTGGGCGATGAGCAGCGCAAGCGCCTGCAGGAGCAGCGCAATATTCAGCAGTCCTACCAGTCGCAGATGGACAAGCTGACCTCGGACTACAACAAGAGCAACAAGGACCAGTTCAGCACTGAGCTGTACGACAAGGAAACGCAGTCGCTCAAATCGGCGCTCGACCAGCGTCTGGCGATGCAGACGAAGTACTACGAGGACGAAGACGCTGCACGCAGCGACTGGCAGCTGGGCGCCTCAGCCGCGTTTGACAATTACCTCAACCAGGCCCGGGACGTTGCTGGTCAGGCGAGGTCGGCATTCACGTCGCTGTACGACGGATTGACAGATGCCGCCGTAGATTGGGCGTTTGGTGCTGATAAAACCTTCGGCGATGTCGCAACCAGTTTCGCCAAGATGGTGGCCAAGATGGCCTTCCAGTCAGCTGCTTCCAACGTCTTCACCAGTATTGCCGGTAGCGCTGCTGGAGCTGCCATTAGTGGTGCTTTTGGCGGTGGTGCCGCGCCGGCGTCGATGGGCAGTACCGCCGCCGGTTACACCGCGCAATATGGTTTTGATGATGGCGGCTACACCGGCCCCGGCGGCAAGTACGAGCCTGCCGGCATCGTGCATGGCGGCGAGGTCGTGATCCGCAAAGAGGTGGTCGATCAGCCTGGAATGAAGGACTACCTCGTTCGGCTGAACAAGCGGGGTTATGCGGACGGTGGTTATGTTGGGTTGTCTGGCGGGGCATCGGCCGCGCCGGCAGCCACCGGTCAAGTCGTTATCAATCAGTCGTTTCAGGTCGAGAGTGCTGGCGGTGGAGCGTCGCAGCAGGATTCTCAGGCCCTTGGCCAAGCCTATGCGGACGTCGCGCGGCGTGGTGCCCAGCAGGAAATCGCCAAGGAAACCCAACCCGGCGGACAAATCTGGAGGCTTGTGAATGGCCGTTGAAACGTTTGACTGGTGCCCGATGATCGAGTCCACCAGCACGCCGGAATACCGCAATCGATCATCCAAATTCGGCAATGGATACGAACAGGTGGTGGGGGATGGCCCGAATAATCGAGTCGACTCCTGGCCGCTGACGTTTGTCGTTCGGGAGGCTGTCGCGCTGGACATCAAGGCGTTTCTTGATCGTCACGCGGGGCACAAGTCGTTTTTCTGGACGCCGCCGCTGGGGGAGCTTTCCTTCTATCGCGGTACTGCGCCGTCGATCACGCCGAAAGGCGCTGGCTGGTACACCCTGACCACCACCTTTACCCAATCCTTTCTTCCATAAGGGGCAATCATGCCGCTGATCAGTGATATCCAGGTGCTTGAGCCTGGCAGCGAAGTGCTGCTCTTTGAATTGGACGGTACGGACTATGGTGCTGATGTTTTGCGCTTTCACGGGCATTCAATCCCGTACACCGCGGCCGAGCTGATCGCCGCTGGCGCCAATGCTGATCAGTTGCCCGCGAAGGCTATCTACTGGCAGGGGAACGAGTACGGCGCCTGGCCGATGCAGATCGACGGCATCGAGGCGAACGGCGACGGCACTGCCGTGCGGCCAACTTTATCGGTGGGCAACGTCAATGGGCGGATCACAGCGCTGTGCCTCGCGTTCGAGGATCTGCTCGAGTTCAAACTGACGATGCGGCACACGCTCGGCAGCTACCTCGATGCGGCGAACTTCCCGGCCGGCAATCCAACGGCAGACCCAACCCAAGAGACGATCGAGGTCTGGTACATCGACCAGAAGACGAACGAGGACGGGGAAAACGTCAGTTGGGAGCTAGCCAGCCCGGGCGACGTCGGCAATGAGTCCATTGGCCGGCAGGCCACGACGCTGTGTCACTGGTGCCTCACCGGTGGTTACCGTGGGCCGAGCTGCGGCTACACCGGGCCGTACGTGACCAAGGACGGCGTAGTCACCGACAACCCAGAACTGGACGAATGCGACGCTACGCTGGGCAAGGGTTGCATCCCGCGGTTTGGCGAAGGCAACCCGCTGCCTTTCGGCGGCTTCCCGGCCGTCTCGCTGATCGCACGGAGCTGATATGCGTAAACACATTTTGAATGCGATCCAGGCGCATGCAGCTTCCGAGTACCCGAAAGAGTGCTGCGGGCTGCTGCTGGGCATCGGTCGCAAACAGCAGTATTACCCGTGCCGCAACGTTTCGACCGAGCCGAACGAGGAGTTTCGCATCGACCCGGAGGAGTACGCCCAAGCCGAAGACATCGGCGAAGTAATCGGCGTAGTTCATTCGCATCCGGACGCCACCAGCCGGCCTTCGCCGCGCGATCTCGCTATGTGCGAAGCGACTGCATTGCCATGGCACATCCTGAGCTGGCCCGAGGGCGATCTGCGAACCATCACACCGGTCGGCGAGGTGCCGCTGCTGAAGCGGCCTTTCGTCCATGGCGCCTGGGACTGCTGGCAGGTCTGCGCAGACTGGTACAAGCGCGAATGGGGGTTGGAGTTCGAAGCCTTCAAGCGCGCCGACGGCTGGTGGGAGAGCAAGGACAACGCCAGCCTATACGAGGCGAACTACGAGGCCGCCGGGTTCTTCCGGGTCGATCAGCCGCAGCGCGGTGACATGATCGTGATGGAAGTGGGGCGCACGGTCTACCCGAACCACGCCGGGATATTCCTCGGCGCCGATCCTGCGCTGCCCGGCGAGAACGCCGCGACATTTGGCCCCGGCCCCTTTCTGCTGCATCACCTGTACGGCAGGCCATCGGAGGTCATCGTTTACGGTGGGCCATGGCTGGAAAGGACGCGATTGATCTTGCGACACGGCAAAGCGCGCACCGAGTGAGGAGGACAAGTGGCAAATCTTGGCTATTCTCCTCGAGGAGACAACCGTCCGTCGTATCGCACAAAGGCAGAAATCGATGAACACCGCGAAAAGTGGGCATTGTTGTACTGCGCTTCGAGAGTCGACTTACACAAATATTGACAATGTGTTGTTGCGCACTAGTATTGCGCAACCTATAAATATTATAGGTTTATATGAGCACTATTTCACCGTTGTGGACGCCACGACAGCTTGAGGATCTCGTTCACGTGCTTGCGCGGGACTCTTCAAAGGTGGTTTTGACTGATCATTTCCTCCAGCGTTTAGCGGAGCGGGGCGTGACGGTAGGTGAGGCGCTGAGGTGCTTGCAACGCGGGGCCATAATCCGAGGTCCAACGTATAGCGCAGAACATAAAAGCTTTGAGTTCAGGATGTGCGAGCCTCCGCCGAGGGATATCGTCTGCGTGGTTGCGGCTGTTAAGCCTGTTCTTGATCCTGGCGAGGTGTTCGCCGTCACCGTATGGGAGGTGAATTAATGTACGAATATACAGGGAGCGGCCTGGAGGGCATCTACCTGAAAAATGGCTATACGATCGTTGAATCGTCGTATGGCAAGGGTGTGAAGATCCAGGACGTGGAAGGTCTGCATCGCGCGATTGCAGTGGACATTGTTAAGCAGAAAAAACCCATGACGGGGCACCAATTCCGGTTTCTACGGAAAGAACAGGATTTGGTGCAGGAAGAAGCGGCAGCGCTTTTTCGTGTTGATGTGCAAACGATCGCGAACTGGGAAAAAAAGGGCAGCGAACCGGTGCCTGGCGCTTCGGATATCGCGATGAGAGCGTGGTATTCGGCATATATCCATGCTAATTACGGCCCTGTGAAAGTGGATGCTGGAGCGAAACCCGATGAAGGCGGCACCTTCCAGCATTGCAAAGATCAATGGATCGAAGCGCACGCAGCTTGATTTTAAGTCGTTGAACTAAATTTTCTGAAGCCCAGCACCTCGCTGGGCTTTTTCATTTCGCCCGGCGCCAGTGATATCTTGCAGCTTTCCCACGGGAGTGACCTGGATGAAATTGATCGTAGGAGCGTTGGCGGTAGCGCTGTTGGCGGGGTGTTCATCGCCTTCTGACCTCATGTCTGAAGCGCCGGCAATTACTGTGTCTTCTGCAAAAACACCGAAAGCCTTCGCGCTCTGTGTTTTCCCTGCATGGCAAGAGCACAACTCAAATGCCAGCATGAGTGAGACGACCACCGGTTACCGCCTGGTCAACGGATTTGCCCAGCAGACAGACGATGTGCTGGACATCAGCCATGCGAAAGCTGGGAGCGTGGCAAAACTCTATCAGCGGGTCGCATGGTCTCAAATTGGACGGGGATCCTTGCGAGACTCAATTCAGAAGTGCAAATGAATACAAGGCCGCCGAAAGGCGGTTTTTTTATGGAAGGAGAAAATTGTGGCCGCCATTACCTGCATGACAACCATCAAGCTGTCGGGATCTCTTGCTCAGAAGTTTGGCAGGGCTCACGCCAAAAAAATCGATTCGGGCACATCCCGCGAAGTCTTCAAGGCTATGAGCTGCACTATTGAAGGCTTCGAGGCGGAAATCAAAAGGCTTGCCGCTCTGGGCATGCGTTTCGCAGTTTTTCGAAATCG
>Ga0157371_10000899_pt1 | contig 33483 bp, 33 predicted proteins | sample C45metaG_FD_113462 | JGI IMG/M metagenome (GOLD analysis project Ga0157371, IMG submission 113462) | Corn rhizosphere microbial communities from Kellogg Biological Station, Michigan, USA - C4-5 metaG | ecosystem: Host-associated > Plants > Roots > Rhizosphere > Soil | place: USA: Michigan... | reverse complement strand
TGTATCGGGCCAACACCTTGTCGGCCCAGGCGATGGGGTCGCCGGAGTCCTGGCGCAGGCCGTCGTAGAGCTTGGCGAAGTACAGGTCGAAGTCCTTGAGGAAGAAATCGGTGCTGAGGCAGTCGGTCAGGGCAATGCCCAGGCGCCCGCGGTACTCGGGCACCCAGTTCTCCAGGGCCGCGTTCTGGCTCTCGCGCAGCCGCCCCAGTTGCTGGTGCACCTTCAGCCATTGGTGGGCCATGGTGCCGATCAGTGGCAGGTCGAACTCATAGGCCAGGTGCGCATTGCTGGTGCCGACGAAGACCCCGGGGAAATCGCTGCGCATGATCTTCACCACTTCGCGCTGAGCCTTGAACGACAGGCGCCGGCGGGTAGAGAAATCCGAAACGCGGAACTCGGCAAGCTCGTCGCGGCTGGCGTTTTTCTCCAGCCATTCGAACTTCTGGTAGAGCCGGCGGGTGACATCCTCAAGCTCCACCTCGGGGTACTTATCGCGGTTGCGCAGCTCGCTGACCATGGCCAGCACCGGCTGCTCGAACATGATGCAGTGCAGCATCGGGCCGCGGACGCGGATGCTCAGTTGGCCGTCGACCGCCGCCACGTGGATGTAGCGCAGGTTGAAGCGGAACAGGCCGAGGAACTGTTCGAAGTCAGGGGTCAGGTATTCACGAAAGCGCTTGTTGAACAAAAAGCGCTGTTCGCCTTCGCGCATCTGCAGGCCGGCAAGCTTTTCCAGCTCCTGGCGGATCTCGGGGATCAGGTGCACCAGGGACTCTCTGGAACGAACGATGAACTGGTATTCCACATCGACATTGGGGTGCTGGTGCAACACCGCCTGCATCATGGTGAAGGTGTAGTAGTCGGTGTCCAGCAGGCTCTGGATCACGCCGTTGTTGCGGTCAAATGCACTTTCCATGGTGACTCCTCAAACCTTGGCCAATCTGGCGGTTTCTTCGCGGGTCGCGGCAACCGTGATGCCCGCTTGTTGCATGTCGGCGATGGCCTGGGTAGCGCCCTCGGCGCTGATGGCCCGGCACGCCGGCAGGTGGATGAGCACCTTGAAACCGGCAGCGGCCAGTTGCAGGGCAGTGGTCTTGACGCAGAAATCCAACGCCAGGCCGCCGACTATGACTTGCTGTACGCCCTGGCCCTTGAGGTACTCGATGACCCCGGTGGAGAGCTTGCCGTGCAGGTCGTGGTAGCAGGCGCCGTAGGGGTGCAGGTCCGGCTCCACGCCCTTCCACACGAAGTAGTCGTAGTCATAGGGCGCAGGCAGTTCGTCCAAAAGGGTGAAGCCTTCAGTGCCCGGAACGCAGTGGCTGACCCAGGTCAGATCGGCATGTTCAAGGCCCGTGGGCTGGAGCATCTGGTCGTGCCCGGTCACCACCCAGGGAGCCTGGGGGCTGTGGGCGTCCTTGCTGCCGATACGCAGGCTGGCGAGGGTCGCCATGAAATTCAGCTCGCCGCCGATGCGATCGCCTTCGGTCACGGGCAACTCGTCCGGGCACAGCGGGGTAAAGCTCTTTTGTGCATCGACATCGAAGGAAGCGGTCTTCATCGTTTGGCTGTTCATGCTGGGTCTCTCCTCTGCATGGAGCACAAAGTACATGTCATGTACTTTCATGACAAGCCCCCTGCAGATTTTATTTTTATCAATCGATCTACAATCAATCTGAACGAACAAGGTGCAAAAGGAGATTCTCCGCCGACAAAAGCAATGCTAAGGTACACGTCATGTACCAAATGAGGAAAAGCAGATGTTTGAACTGGCCCTCTATGGCGGCGCCTTCAATCCGCCCCACGCCGGGCACGCCCAGGTGATGCTCGAAGCCGCCCGCCATGCCCGCCGGGTACTGGTAGTGCCCAGCTTCCGCCACCCGGACGGCAAGCGCATGGCCGACTTCGAACAGCGCGCCGGCTGGTTGCAGGCAATCACCGCGCACCTGCAGCCCGAGTGCGACGCCGAACTGGCGGTCAGCCGCCTGGAACAGCAACTGGCGCTGGCCGACCCGGGCCCGGTCTACAGCTTCACCCTGTTGCAGCGCCTGGCCGACGACCTGGCCCTGGACGGCAAACGCATCGCCCTGGTGGTGGGTGAAGACGTGGCGCGCCAGTTGCCCAGGTTCCATCGCGGCGAGGAACTGCTGCGGCGCTTTTCCGTCCTCTGCATCGAAGAGCAGCCCGGGGTGCGCAGCAGCGTGTTGCGCCAATGCCTGGCCCGTGGCGAAACGCCGCCCAGGCAATGGCTGGCCCCGGGAATGAATCCGCTAAACTACGGCCTCTACGCCGTCCACGGAAGTTGATATGCACGACCGCACCACCCTCCCCAGCGCCTACCTGCACACCATCGACCTGTGCCTGCTGCGCTATCACCGCGAACGCGGCGAGCTGCAGATCCTCCTCCATCAACGAGATGCCGAGCCCTTCGCCGGGCACTGGGCGCTGCCGGGCATCGTGGTCAACGGCGACGTCGAAGACCGCAGCCTGAATGACGCGGTGGAACGCCTGCGCCGTTCGAGCAAGGTGGACATGCCCCTGGCCTGGCTGGAACAGGTGGGCACGGTGGGCGACGCCTTTCGCGACCCGCGCTGCTGGTCGTCCTCGACCTTCTACCTGGGGATCCTCAGCGAGCCGGTGGAGCCCGCCGCGCAACAGGGCTTCTTCGCCCTCGGCGAGGTGGCCAGCGGTGCCTTCAAGCTGCCCTTCGACCACAACGCCCTGGTAGCCCAGGTGCACGAGCGGCTGTTTTCCAAATCCCTGTACAGCAGCCTGCCGCTGATGTTTCTCGGCAACGAGTTCAGCGCCCCCGAGGCGGTGAGCATCTTCTCCCTGGTGCTGCAGCGTCCGGTGCTCAAGACCAGCATCCGCCAGCGCCTGCTGAAGATGAGCGAGGCCGGCTACCTGCGCGACACCGGGCGCAAGAAGAGCGGCGACGGCGGCCGGCCCCAGGCCACCGTGGAGCAGCTCAAGCCCGCCGAGCTGTATTTGTTCGATCGTTGTTTCCTGGAGTGATAGCCCCCATGAGTTCCACCCCCGACACCCAGTGCCTGCTGGAAACCCCGTACTTCAAGGTGGTCCGTGAGAACGGCTACTTCATCATCAAGGAAGCCCAGGCGGTGAACGGCGTCGTGGCCGTGCCGACCCTGGCCGATGGCCGACTGATGCTGGTCAACCTGCGGCGCCGGGCCATCGGCGGCCAGTCCATCGAGTTTCCCCGGGGCGCCATCGATGCCGGGGAAAGCGCCTGCGACGCGGCGGCCCGGGAACTGCTGGAGGAAACCGGCTGGCAAGCCTCAGAGGTACGCCAGCTGGGGCTGCTGCACAGCAACACCTCGCTGATCGCCAGCGCCGTGGCGGTGTGCCAGGTGCAGATCGCCGAGCAGCAGGCCGCCGCCACCGATGGCGAAGTGGACCATGTGCTGTGGGCCAGCCGCCAGGAGTTGCTGGCAATGATCGCCGCCGGCCAGATCACCGATGGTCACACGCTGTCGGCAGCGATGATGCTGCTGGCCAGCGAGTCGGCCTGACGCCCCCATTTCTCCAGGGCAAAGTCGACAAAGCTGCGCAGCTTGGGCAGGCGATAGCGGTCCTGGGCATAGAGCAGGTGCATCGTCCGAAAGGGCAACTGATAGTCCTGCAGCACCGGTACCAGCCGGCCCTGCTGCAGGTCTTCCTCCACCAGCGCATCGGGCATCATCACCAGCCCCAGGCCACCCCGCGCCGCACGATGCAGGCCGGACGAGGTGTTGGCCAGCAATGACCCCGACACCGGAATCTGCACATCGCCTTCAGGCCCGCGCAACGGCCACAGGGTGGCGGTGGCGCTCCACTCATCACCGGCCGGGTAGGCAAATGCCAGACAGTTGTGCCGCTGCAGGTCCTCGGGGACCTGGGGCGTGCCGCAGCGCTCCAGATACTCCGGCGCAGCGCAGATCGTCAGGGTGTAGTCCTGCAGGCGCCGGGCAATCAGCGAGGCGTTGTCCAGGTTGCCCAGGCGCACCGCCACATCGAAGGTGCCATCGGTCAGGTCGAAGCGCTGGTTGGCCAGGGTCAGCTCGACCTTGACCTGGGGGCAGCGCTGGCGGAACTCGTCCAGCGCTGGCGCCAGGCGTTCGGTGCCGAAGGTCAGGGGTGCGGTGATGCGCAAGGTGCCGGTGGGTTCGCCCTGGGCCTGCTCCGCCAGGCGCTCGGAATCCGCCACCAGCCCCAGCACCGCCAGGCAGCGCTGGTAGTAGTCACGGCCAAAATCGGTAAGCCGCTGGCGCCGTGTCGTGCGGTTGAGCAGACGCACCCCGAGGCGCTGCTCCAGGGCCCGCAGGTGATTGCCCACCATGGTGGTGGACATGCCGCACTCCCGGGCCGCGGCGGTCATGTTCCCCGCCTCCACCACCTTGACGTACACCGACATTGCCTGGAACAGATCCATTATCAACCCTGACTTCAAGATGATTAAAGAAATAGCGAGTTTATCTAGCCTGGGTGGCTAACGATACTGATAGCACACCCCCAAGATGGAGCCGCCCGCCATGACCGCCGCCTGCCTGATGAGCACCTACCAACCCCTCGCGCTGAGCTTCTGCAAAGGCCTGGGCAGCCGTCTCTGGGACCAAGCCGGGCGAGAGTACCTGGACGCCATCGCCGGGGTCGCGGTGACCGGTATCGGCCACAGCCACCCACGGCTGGTCGGCGCCATCAGCGAACAGGCCGGCCTGCTGCTGCACAGCTCCAACCTCTACGACATCCACTGGCAGCAGCAACTGGCCGCCAAGCTGACCCGGTTGAGCGGCATGGACCGGGCGTTCTTCAACAATTCCGGGGCCGAGGCCAACGAGACCGCCCTCAAGCTGGCACGCCTGCACGCCTGGCACAAAGGCATCGAGCAGCCCCTGGTGGTGGTCATGGAAAACGCCTTTCATGGCCGGACCCTGGCCACCCTGGCCGCCAGCGACGGCCCGGCAGTGCGCCTGGGCTACGGCCAGTTGCCAGGCGGTTTTCTCAAGGTGCGCTTCGGCGATCTGGCCGCCCTGGAATCGGCCGTCGCCGAGCATGCTCCACGCATCTGTGGCGTATTGATGGAGCCGATCCAGGGGGAAAGCGGCATCCAGCTGGCCCCACCCGGCTACCTCAAGGCCGTGCGCGAGCTGTGCACCCGGCGCAACTGGCTGTTGATGCTCGACGAGATCCAGAGCGGCATCGGCCGCACCGGGCGCTGGTTTGCCTGCCAGCACGAAGACGTGGTGCCGGATGTGATGACCCTGGCCAAGGGCCTGGGCAACGGCATTCCCATCGGCGCCTGCCTGGCCCGGGGCAAGGCTGCCCAGCTGTTTACTCCGGGCAGCCACGGCAGCACTTTCGGCGGCAACCCCCTGGCCTGCCGCGCGGCCTGCACCGTACTGGACGTCATCGAGGACCAGCAGTTGCTGGCCAACGCCGAACAGCGCGGTGCCCAACTGCTGCGGCGGCTGCGCGAGGAACTGGCGGCGCATCCGGCGGTGCGGGAGATTCGCGGACTGGGGCTGATGGTGGGTATCGAACTGCGACAGCCGGCCCGAGAGCTGGTGCAGGTCGCCGCCCGTGACCACGGGCTGCTGATCAATGTCACCCGGGGCACCACCATCCGCCTGCTGCCACCCTTGGTGATCGATGGGCAGGAAGTGGAGATGATCGTCGAGGGGCTGCGTCAGACCCTGGAGGCGCTCTAGCCTGGGCGAGGCGGGGCAATGCAGTCGGCAGGCACCGGGGCGGTCAGCGCCTGCCCCGGCCTCCGCCCATGGGCTTCAGTCGTCCAGCGCCTTGGGCGCTGCGGCGGGCTTGGCCGCCTTGCCGGCCTTGGCATTGGCCGGCTTGGCCTCCGGCTCGGGGGCCGGAGCCGGCGCTGCGGCCTGTTTCTCCGCCGCCGGCAACTGGTCGACGGCACTGAAGACTTCCTTGAGCTCGATGGCCCCGGAGTGCTCCAGCTTCTTCTCGCCGTCCTTGCCCACCAGGATCACCTTGGTCTGCGCACCGGCGCCCAGCTTGAGGCTGCGGATCAGGGCCATGGTGGATTGCGGGTCGATGTCCTTGCCATCGCGCTGGCCGATGGTGTTGATCACCGTGTACAGGACCATGTTGCGTTCGTTGAAGGCTTGACGGGTGGCCGGCTCTTCCAGGGACTTCTTCAGGCTCACCAGGGTCGGGTCCACGGTGCTGGGGGCAATCACGATCAGTGGCCGTGACTTGCCCAGGTCCTGGGTCAATGGGCCGTCGTTGTCGGCCGCCAGGACAGGGCCGGCAACAGCGAGCAGAGTAGCGAAGGTCAATGACCGAATGAACATGCGTCTCTCCTTATGTTTTCCACGCAGTAATGATTGCGCATTGCGGGAAAAGGTCCAGGCCGGGACTCAAAATCTGACATTTTTTTGCCCACGGCGCAGCGCTGGTCTTCGGCTTGCCACAGGCCGCGCACGACCGGGGCTCGCGCCCTTCGAGCGGTCGGCACAACCAGGTTCGCGGTAAGGTTTTGTTGCATATGCAGCCCGACAATTACGCCCCTGCAGCACTCGCTCCAACAGCCTTGCGCCCGCTCTTTAATATTCGAATCAATACAACAGCGGCCCTGGGTTGTTTATAAGAACCGCTGCACGACACATTCAACCCACACAATTCCAGCGCTCTTAACAACCATTGAAACGAACCACTCGCAGAACCTCCGGCAACAATCAACAAGAAGATTCCGAAAGTTTTAAACTTATGCCTCAAGTGTCATTTTTCAAACGTCAGAAAACAGGCGCGAACTCCCTACCCCGATAGAAAAATCGGTCTATATCAAGGCTTACAGAGGCCTCTCAGTTTATTGCCACAGCCCACGCCACGGGCCGCCGCGGCCTTTTAACTGCTGCTCTGCAACAACTCTAAGTTACATGCCCAGGCCTGCTTGAATTGCAGCAGACAATGATCTGGAGCAAATAACCGAAGCCATCACTACTTGTTCTTTTATTGCCGAGGGAACTATAGTGCGGCGCGGCACGGACAGCCCGATACGGCACAACTATAAAGCGGCAACTCGCCCTATTACCGAACACTATCCCTTACGGATTTTTTCGAATGAGCGTCCGATACCGATGATCCCCCTCCTCATCTGCGATGACTCGAGCATGGCCCGCAAGCAGGTGCTGCGGACCTTGCCCAGCGAGTGGCGGGTGTCCGTGACCCAGGCCTGCAACGGGCGCGAAGGCCTGGAAGCCCTGCGCCGCGGGCTGGGCAAGGTGGCGCTGCTGGACCTGACCATGCCCGTGATGGACGGCTACCAGGTCTTGAGTGCGGTGCAGGAAGAAGGCATCGAGGCGCAGATCATTGTCATCTCCGGCGACATTCAAGAAGAAGCCGTGCGCCGCACCCGCGAGCTGGGCGCCCGGGCCTTCCTCAAGAAGCCCTTCGACCCGCAGCAACTGCGCGCCCTGCTCAACGAACTGCAACTGCTGGACAGCACTGACGCCAAGCCACTGGCAGCCCCTTCGCCAGCACCGGTGGTGACCTTTCGCGACGCCTTCCGGGAAACCGTCAACGTTTCCATGGGCTACGCCGCGGCACTGATCGCCAAGGTCCTGGATGTCTTCGTGCACCTGCCGATTCCCCACGTCAATGTGCTGGAAGCCGGCGAGTTGCAGATGCTGCTGGCCGATGCCAACCGCGCCCGGCAACTGACCGCCATCTGCCAGAGCTACATCGGCAGCGGCATCGCCGGCGAAGCCTTGCTGATGTTCTACGACTCCGAAGTGGCCGACATCGCCCAGTTGATAGAGCAAGGCACCGACCCCTACCAGGAAATGGAAGTGCTGATCGACCTCTCCAGCGTGCTGATCGGCGCCTGCCTGAGCAGCATCGCCGACCAGCTGGACGTGTTCTTTTCCGTGGGCCATCCCCAGGTACTGGGGGAACACACCACCATCGACGAGCTGATCGTGCTCAACCAGCAGCGCTGGAAAAAGACCCAGGCGGTGGAGATCAGCTACAGCCTGGAAGAACAGAACATCCACTTCGACCTGTTGCTGTTGTTCACCGAAGGCTCCATGGCCTTGCTGGAACAGAAGCTCGCCTACCTGATGAGTTGAGCCATGCCCAAGAGAATGGATTTCAGTGAATTGCACTGGTTGCTGGCGGTGGTCCAGAGCATCGACGTGGGTATCGTCGTGCTCGACTTGGAGTGCCGGGTCCAGGTGTGGAACAGCTTCATGGAGAACCGCTCCGGGGTGCCCTCCAAGCAGGCCATCGACCAGTCGTTCTTCGAGCTGTTCCCCGAGGTCGAGCGCCCCTGGTTCACCCGCAAGGTGGGGCGCGTGGTGGCCCTCGGCACGCCGGCCTTCACCATCTGGAAGCAGCGGCCGTACCTGGTGCATTTCAACAACTACCAGCCGATCACCGGCCAGGGCGAGTTCATGTACCAGAACACCACCCTGCTGCCGCTGCGTTCCTCCAACAGCGAGATCCACCACGTCTGCCTGGTGATCTACGACCTGACCGACGTGGCAATCAACAGCCTGGCCTTGCAGAAGGCCAACCAGCAGTTGCAGCACCTGTCGCGCACCGACCACCTGACCCAGCTCTACAACCGCGGCCACTGGGAACAGCGCCTGCAGTTCGAATACAGCCGCCACGGCAGCAGCATCGCCCTGCTGATGCTGGACATCGATCACTTCAAGTCGATCAACGACCGCCATGGGCACCAGGCCGGCGATGCAGTGATCAAGCGCGTCTCCGAGCTGATCCACCAGCATGTGCGCGACAGCGACGTGGCCGGGCGCTATGGCGGCGAGGAGTTCGCCATTCTCCTGCCCCACACCGACCTTGCCGGGGCCCGCACCCTGGCCGAGCGCTTGCGCCAGTCGGTAGAAGAGCAGGAGGTGATCCACAACGGCCAGGCCATCGCCTTCACCATCAGCCTGGGCATCGCCTGCCTCGACCGTCCGGCCCGGGATCATCGCTGCCTGATCGAGTGGGCCGACCAGGCGCTGTACGCCTCCAAGCGCACTGGGCGCAACCGGGTCAGTACCTACGCGCCTTGAACGGCAGCCCTGGAAAAACCTGAAAAAAACTCGCTCCCTAGGGATAAACTGCGCGCTTTTCCGGTCCATCCCCCGGTCTGCTACGCCTTTCCCAGCGCCACAAGGAGTCCTGCGCGCATGTCCCAGTCGAATTCGAACCACTCCCCGCAAGAGCAATGGCAGCAAGCCGTGCTGACCTATGCCCGCGACATCAATCGCTATGTCGAGACCGGCAACCGCGACGGCTGGAAGGGCTTGAAGGAACCGCACTTGCCCGATACCGAGCACCTGCTGCCAGACTGGCAGGCGGCCCTGGAAGCGAGCAACCAGGAGCCCTACGACGCAGCCCGGCGCCAGGCATTCCGCCAGGACTGGCCGCCGGCGCACTTCCCATTGTCGCCACGCCTGGAAAGCCAGGGACGGATGATTCCGACCCTGGCCCTGTTGCCGGACGGCAGCCTGCTGGCGCGCATCGGCGCACCTTACGAGGCTGGCGAGGTGGTGCATATCGACGACGCAAGGATCCAGACCCTGGAGCAGGTGGAAGGCTTCGGCATGTGCCCCCAGCGGCGCTATTTCGCTTGGGCCCGGGCTGACGGCATCCAGCTCACCGACGGCTGGAACGGGCCAGAGGTGGCAAGTTTTGCCTGGCCCGATCCCCACGCGAACCTGCCGGCGGGGGTGGCGCTTGAAGACACCGGGCGCTGCTGCCCCAGCAGCCTGATCCCCTTCCCCGACGGGCGCCGGATACTGCTGGTGAGCTCCGACGGCATCTTCGTCCTGCAGGCCGAGGGCGCCACGCGCCTGCTGCCGAGCCTGGAAGACCTGCAGCAAGAGCTGGCCGATGGCGTCGCCCCCGAGGACCTGGGCATCGGCCTGAGCATGGAGCATGGCGCGGTGTCGCCCGATGGCCAGTGGATCGCCGTGGGCGAGCAAAGCAGCTCGCACCTGGTGTTCGATGCAAGGTTGCAACGGGTAGCGCAGATCGGCCCCGCCAGCGAGTACCCGCATTTCGCCCATTTCAACCAGCGCGGCGATCGCCTGCTGCTCAACGCCTGCCACTTCTATGGCGGCGCCAGCGTGGGAGTGGCGGTGGCCGACCTGCCAGGGCTGAGCACCGACTTCTACAGTGACGATGCGCGCACCCCGGTGCTGCAGGAAGGTGCCCGGGTGTATGCCGCGGCGTCACGGGGCGACGAATTCATCATCGGCGACGCCTACGGCTACCTGCGGGCCTTCAGCGAAAACGGCGAGGAACGCTGGCAGCACTATATCGGCTCGACCCTCACCGCCATGGACATCAGCCCCGATGGCAAGACCCTGGTGGCCGCCACCTATGCCGGGATCATCGTCAAGCTTGACCTGGACGCCGGGCGCCCGGACTGGCAGATCGGCACCGGCGAGCACCTTGAAGTGCAGCGCTGGCTGTTCTGGAAGGACTTCGCCAAGCCGCTGCTGTGGTGACCGGGGGTTAAACCGGCGGGCGCGAGAAACTCACTTGCAGTTGCAGGTGATCCGGATCGTCGATCGCCCGCAGGTACTCCTCCACGCTGACCTCGCCGGCACTGGACCGGGCCCCCGGGGCCGGCACATGGCCGGCGAGCAGCTTGTGCACCACCGCCACCGCCGCGCAGCTGGGAATCTCCGGCCCGTGGTCATGGGTTGCGGTGAGCTGCACGCTCATCGACAGTGGCTGGCCGTCCTGGCCCAGGCCGTGCACGTCGATGTACAGGGCACTGAGCCCATCTCCGAAACCTTCGAACCAGGTGCCGCAGCGATGCAGGCGCGCCGCCCAGGGCGCCGGGTCGCGCACCAGGCCGAGCTTCACCGCCTGGGCCAGCAGCGCATTGGCCAACCCGGCGATCTTCAGCCCGGCGCCGGCCTGGAAGCTCAGGGTGTGGGCACCGTAGCGCTCGGCGAACAGATCCAGGTCCGGCACATCGACATTGGCCACCAGCCGCGTGCCCAGCCTGGGCAGCTTGCGCAGGGTCAGGCCCTGCCAGCCGATCACCGGATGCGGCCGGCCGTCCTTGAGTTGCAGGATGGGTTTGCCGGCATAGGCCAGCACGCCCTGGATGGTGGACAGGCCGGGCATCTTCGCCGAGGAGGAAATGCCGTGCTCGATGCGCTCAATGCGGGAAAAACGCTCACGGTGTTCATCGATCATCGCCGCCGACAGGGTCGGCACCGAGCTGCAGCCGCTGAGCAGCGTCACCCCGGCGGCCCGGGCGGCCTCATCCAGCGTGCCAATGCCGCGCACGAACTGGCGACAGTCGGCCAGGTCGCAGTAGTTGACCCCGGCCTCGATGCAGCCCCGGGCCACTGCGTAGGACTGGCCCTGGAACGGCCCGCCGGTATGGATCACCCAGTGCACCTTAAGGGCCTTGAGCGCCGGCGCCCATTGCGGCCCCATGGCATCGCCGCACCAGCCTTCGCAGGGCTGCCCGCCTTCAGCCTGCAAGGCCTGAACCTTGGCCGCGAGCTTGTGCGGGTCGCGCCCCGAAATCAGCAGATGCACCCCAGGGGTATGGATCAGATAGCGGCAGACGATGCTGCCGAAATTGCCATAACCACCCACCACCAACACCCTGAGCGCCATTGCCTGCATCCTTGAACTAAGCCGTTGCGCAGCATGAGCGCTGCCATTCGAGGCGCGGCAGCTTGGTGGATTTGCCAGCGCTCGACAAGCCCCCGCCAACCTTCGACATGCCCCCGAAACGCCCCTGGCAAGTGCTTGTAATATTCAGTTAGAAAAAAAATGCCAATGCCGGTCCGGCATAATGCTATGCAAAATCCACATCATCTACGGCCCTGGAGCGTGATAGCCTCGTCCTGCTATGTCGGCCTCGCATAATAAACCCGTCGGTTCGCGCAACCGAACGGGATAAAGACACCTTGCTACCCACCTTGTTTCATCTTCATCTGCCCAACTAACGTTTCGCTGTGAGCCGCTCTTTCCCCGGCTCGCCAAGGGAACTGATTGCAAAATTTGACTCGACCTCAAGGTCGATCTCTCGATCCTATCTCGGAGCTGTTATGTCCAGGCTTTCCCATCAAGATTTGCGCCGCGGTTTCCGTGAACTGATCGCTTCCAACTCCTGCTACCACACCGCTTCCGTATTCGACCCGATGTCTGCCCGTATCGCCGCCGACCTGGGTTTCGAAGTGGGCATCCTCGGCGGTTCGGTGGCCTCGCTGCAAGTGCTGGCGGCCCCCGACTTCGCCCTGATCACCCTCAGTGAATTCGCCGAACAGGCCACCCGCATCGGCCGCGTGGCGCAGTTGCCGGTCATCGCCGACGCCGACCACGGCTATGGCAACGCGCTGAACGTGATGCGCACCGTGGTCGAACTGGAACGCGCCGGCATTGCCGCGCTGACCATCGAAGACACCCTGCTGCCGGCCCAGTTCGGACGCAAATCCACCGACCTCATCTCGGTGGCCGAAGGCGTCGGCAAGATCCGCGCCGCCCTGGAAGCCCGGGTTGATCCGGAACTGGCGATCATCGCCCGGACCAACGCCGGCATCCTTCCGGTGCAGGAAATCATCAGCCGTACCCAGCAGTACGAGCGTGCCGGCGCCGACGCCATCTGCATGGTGGGCATCCGTGATTTCGAACAGCTGGAACAGATCTCCGAGCACCTGAGCGTGCCGCTGATGCTGGTGACCTACGGCAACCCGGCGCTACGGGACGATGCGCGCCTGGCCGAGCTGGGCGTGAAGATCGCCGTGGACGGTCATGCCGCCTACTTCGCCGCGATCAAGGCCACCTACGACTGCCTGCGCGAGCAGCGGCAGATCTTCACCCAGGCGTCGGACCTGAGCGCCACCGAACTGGCCCACACCTACACCCAGCCCGAGGAGTACATCGTCTGGGCCAAGGAGTTCATGAGCGTCAAGGAGTAACACCGGCGATTGGCCGGGGTGAGGCGCCACGCCTCAACCCTGGGCCGATTTCAGCGCGCCTTCCACGCAGTCGAGGATCTGCCCGATGGTCCAGGGCTTGCGGATGAAGGACACCGGATAACGCACCCCGGAACTCTCGGGGGTCTCGAAACCCGACATGACCACGATCGGCAACTGCGGCCAGCGCTCGCCGCACAAATTGCTCAGGCTCGCGCCATTGAGGGTGCCGGGCATGGTGATATCGGTCAGCAGCAGGGCCACGTCCGCGGCCTGTTCCTGCAGGAATTCCCAGGCCCGATCCGCGCTGTCCATCGCCTGGGTGGCAAACCCTTCGTCCTGCAGGATCTCGCAGAGAAACTCCAGCACCGTCGGCTCATCCTCCACCACCAGGATCAAACGGGATTGGGCGCCGGGATTGACTGGCGTGGCTGGGTTCATGAGGGTGACACTCCCTGACGGATTGAGGCGGCTACACACAGGACCGCTGACAAGAGTTATGAGCGGCGCCTTGACGATAAATTCATTTACGCTGCAAGGCCGGCGCGTTTTTAGTACCGGTCCGATCCGCACGCGGAAGCGGGCGCCCCGTTCTTTCACCCACGGCAGGAACATCTTCAACCATGCAGTTCGATCCCAAGCGCCTGGCCCAGGCCCGGCATGTGGTGGTATTCAGCGGTGCCGGGGTCTCGGCGGAAAGCGGCATCCCGACCTTTCGTGACGCCCTGACCGGCCTGTGGGAACACTTCGACCCGGCGCGCCTGGCCACCGTGCAAGCCTTTCGCGAAGACCCGGCGCTGGTCTGGGGCTGGTATGAATGGCGACGCCAGAAAGTGCTCCAGGCCCAGCCCAATCCAGCCCATCTGGCCCTGGCCGAACTGGCCCGGCGGGTGCCGCGCCTGACCCTGGTCACCCAGAACGTCGACGACCTGCACGAACGCGCCGGCAGCCCCTCGGTGCTGCACTTGCACGGCAGCCTGCACACCCCCAAGTGCTTTGCCTGCAACCGCCCGTTCAAGGGCCAACTGCCCTTGCCGGACTTGCCGGAACAGGGCGCCAGCCTGGAGCCGCCGCGCTGCACCGGTTGCAACGGCAAGATCCGCCCCGGGGTGGTGTGGTTCGGCGAACCCCTGCCCCAGGCGACCCTCAAGGCCGCCTTCAACGCCGCCGAAGCATGCGACCTGCTGCTGTCGGTGGGCACCTCCGGGCTGGTCCAGCCGGCGGCGCGAATTCCCCAACTGGCGCTGCAGCACGGCGCCTGCGTGGTGCATATCAACCCCCAGCCCCAGGCTTGCACCGGCGCCGAGGAATACAGCCTGGAGGGCAAGGCCGGGCAGTTGCTGCCGGAACTATTGCGCCAGGCCTTTGCCTGATTCCCTGGCGGCTCAAGCCGGGCCGCCGCTTCTGTTCAAGGACGCTTTCACATGCCGCAATCCCCCGACTCTTCATGGCTCGAAGCCGCCTGGGCGCAACGTGAAGAACAGATCTACCCGGCGCTGTTCGGCGCACTGGGCCCGGGCATCTATCCCCTGGACATGGCGCTGTTCAGCCAGGTCTTTGGCCAGCACGACGTCGATCCGCGCTGGCTCACCCACGGGGTCTTCGAATCACCGCCCAATGCCGGACGCAGCAGTTGGCTATACGTCACTTCGGGCCTGTCCAATGCCTGGGAAGATGCCCGGCCCGATGCCGATGGCGAATCCGGCATGGGCCACGAACTGCTGCTGGAAACCCGTGAACAGTCACCCTGGGCCCTGCGCCTGTTACGCAATTTCTGCGCCTACCAATTGCTGCTGGCCGCCGGCCGTTTTGGCGAGCAGCCGCCGTTGGGCGAATGGGACCGCATGCGTACCGGCGAGCCGATCAATGGCGGCGACAGCCTGTTGCAGGCACTGCTGTTCATCCCCGCGCCGGGTTTTGCCGGCCCCCGGCAATTGCTGAGCGGGCGCTTCGGATTTCTGCAGATCATCGGCCTGACCCTGGCCGAACACGCCTGGGGCCAGGCCGAGGGCTACCCGGCCCTGATGGAGCGCCTGGCCCTGGCCGGGGCAGCGCCGGTGCTGGACCCGACCCGAGCCAGCCTGTGCTGAAGGCCGGTGAAAAATCCGCCACGACCAGGGCGGATCGTCATTTTTCCCGCCACGCCGGGCCCGCATGAGGTAGATTCAAGCAGCGAACAATCTCGCGACGACGTTTGCTTTCTTGCCCTGCCGCTGGAAACCAAGCCCCGTACCGGTGGCTCTGTTCACTGCCCCGCTATTTTTTCGCCACTGGCCGCGCATGGTGCGGTGGCGACGCTTTCAGGAAATGGATGAATGCCGCAAAGACAAGTGATCAATGCTTCGGTGAGCCCGAAAGGCAGCCTGGAGACCCTCTCGCAACGTGAAGTGCAACAGCTCAGCGCCGCCGGTTCCGGCAGCATCTATACCCTGTTCCGCCAGTGCGCCCTGGCCATCCTCAATACTGGCGCCCACGTCGACAACGCCAAGACCATCCTCGACGCCTACCACGATTTCGAAGTGCGCATTCACCAGCAGGATCGCGGCGTGCGCCTGGAACTGCTGAACGCGCCGGCCGATGCCTTCGTTGATGGCGAGATGATCGCCAGCACCCGGGAAATGCTCTTCAGCGCCCTGCGCGACATCGTCTACACCGAGAACGAACTGGACAGCCAGCGCATTGACCTGGACAGCTCCCAGGGCATCACCGACTACGTCTTCCACCTGCTGCGCAACGCCCGCACCCTGCGCCCCGGCGTGGAGCCCAAGATGGTGGTGTGCTGGGGCGGCCACTCGATCAATACCGAAGAATACAAATACACCAAGAAGGTCGGCCACGAGCTGGGCCTGCGCAAGCTGGACATCTGCACCGGCTGCGGCCCGGGCGTGATGAAGGGCCCGATGAAGGGCGCCACCATCGCCCATGCCAAGCAGCGCATGAGCGGCAGCCGCTACCTGGGCCTGACCGAGCCGGGGATCATCGCCGCCGAGGCGCCGAACCCCATCGTCAACGAGCTGGTGATCCTGCCGGACATCGAGAAGCGCCTGGAAGCCTTCGTCCGCGTCGGCCACGGCATCATCATCTTCCCCGGCGGCGCCGGCACCGCGGAGGAGTTCCTCTACCTGCTGGGCATCCTGATGCACCCGGACAACCGCGACCTGCCCTTCCCGGTGATCCTCACCGGCCCCAAGAGCGCGGCGCCCTACCTGGAGCAGCTCAACGCCTTCGTCCTGGCAACCCTGGGCGAAGCGGCGCGCCAGCACTACCAGATCATCATCGACAACCCGCCGGAAGTGGCGCGGCAGATGACCGAGGGGCTCAAGACCGTCAAGCAGTTCCGCCGCGAACGCAACGACGCCTTCCACTTCAACTGGCTGCTGAAGATCGACGAGAGCCTGCAACGTCCCTTCGATCCGACCCACGAGAACATGGCCAACCTGCAACTGAGCCATGCCCTGGCGCCCCACGAACTGGCGGCCAACCTGCGTCGTGCGTTCTCCGGCATCGTCGCCGGCAACGTCAAGGACCAGGGCATCCGCCTGATCGAGCAGAAAGGCCCGTACAGCATCCACGGCGACCCGGCGATCATGCAGCCCCTGGACCAGCTGCTCAAAGCCTTCGTCGAGCAGCACCGCATGAAGCTGCCCGGCGGCGCCGCCTACGTACCGTGCTACCGCGTGGTCAACTGAGCCCTGCCCTGCTGCCTTGAACAACGCCGCGTTCCCTGCCTGGGAACGCGGCTTTTTTTTGCCCGGCCTGTACCGTTCGCCACGCGTCCCGTCCTGCTCCATGCCACTGCAACGCCCCTCTGGCGGGCCGTGCCTGGGGGTAAGTATTTTTCGTTTTTTTTGCGCCACCGGCGCCGCCGCCCATCATTCACTGCCTGAGTACTATCGCCTCACTGCCACTTCCGGCGGTACCTAAAGGAGATGACTCACATGGCTAAAAAAGCCCCTTCTGCCAAGCCCTCGCCGATGAACCAGCCGGCAGCTTCGCGCATCGCCAGCACCACCGCCAAGGCCGGCAACGGCCAGGTGCCGGCGGACAGCTTCGCTGCCCGGGCCGAACGCGCCGCGGCAAAAAACGCCAATCCTTGATCCTCTCGCGCCCCACCGGCCTTCGCCGGTGGGGTCAGGCCAGGAGGCCGACATGACCCATTACAGCAATGACAAGAACATCGCCCGGCTGGTCCGCCAGCAATTACGTCTGGGCTGGCTGTTCCATCATGGCAAATGCCATGGGAAGCTCACTGCCCCAGGCAAGGGCTCGATCCCTGTGCCCTGCACACCCAGCGACTGCCGGGCACTGCAAAACTTCAAACTGATGCTGCGGAGGCTCGAATGCCGATAGCCCGTTCCCCCTTTCCCAGCCTGGGTGAGTGCTACCAACTGCTGACCGCCGCGTTCGATACCAAGGCCAGCGACCCAACGCGGCGCAAGCAACTGGCCAGGCTGGCAGACAGCGATCACGACTGGAGCCTGTTTCCCGCGATCAAGCGTGACCTGCTGATCGAACCCCTGGCCCAGCTGGACTGCGAGTTCGCCCAGTACGTGGAAGCCTTCATCGATTATCTGCAGGCGCACTACCTGGATCTGATCAAGAACGTGGAACTCGATAGCCTGAGCCGCGAGCAGGCATTACCGGTACTGGTCGAACACTATGCCGGCCTGGTCGGCGGCTTCCTCCAGCAACTGCAGCAACGCTTCGGCGGCCCGAACCTGGGGCAACTGCTGGACCCGGACCAGACGGCCTTCGGGCAGGTCTTGCAGTGGTATCAGCAGCACAGTGGCGACTCGCTCCAGCAACTGGCCCAGCGCCTGTATCCCGAGAGCAAGGATGCCCGTGACCAACTGGCCCGCTGGCACAACGGCACACGGCTGGCCGACCTGTCGAGCCTCAAGGTCCTGCTCAAGACCCTGGAACAGGCCGCCAGCCCGCCCCTGCTGATGCGCAACCTGGGGCGCTGGCTGGTGATTGGCCGGGCCCTTGGCTACCTCGATCAACAGCTGCTCGGCGCCGGGCGCGGAGCTTTTCGCCAGCCGGTATTACAGGCCCTGTTGCTGATGCCCACCCCGGACAGCGGCCGGCAGGCGCTGCGGCGCCTGAATCTGGCGGCCGGCCAGCGCCTGAATATCCTCAAACCCGGGGCCCGATGGCTGAGCGAACACCTTGACCCGAGCCGAGACAAGGACAGTACCTGCCAGGCCCGAACCCGGCAGATGCTGGACGACTTCATCACCCTGCAAACCCGTTATGACGAAGATCACCGCACCGGCTATCTCAGTGCCTGGTACGAGGGCCGCTGGCAGTTGCTCTCGGGCAACTCCCCTGCCGCCCTGCGGCATTACGCCAAGGCCCTGGACGCGGCCCTGTATCGCGCCGGGCCCTTGCAGCTCGGCCTGCTGGAGGAAGCCCTGAGCCTGGCGGCGGCGCTGGAGGACAAGATCCTGCTCAAGCGCATGAAACATCAGGCCGTGGTGCTGGGACTGTTCAGCACCCTGGGCATGGAGCAGGGCCCGGTGATCAGTGACTGGGAAATCATTCAGTTGAAACAGGTCTTCGCACGGCTGTTCCCGCCGCAGGGTTTGTTCCCCCAGGCCGAGCGCCAGGAACTGCAGGTGGAGCGGCCCTTCCTGGCTTTCGACCCTGCCGAGATCGCCCGGATCAAGGTGGACCTGAAGCGCCCCGACCGGGTGATCACCGTGCATGCCCTGGACGGCCAGAAGCGTCGCTATCCGCAATTGCTGTGGTTCGCCTCCGAAGGTCAGGCCGATGCGGTGAGTGCGCTGTTGCAGGCCGGCGCCGACGTCAACCCGGGCGACGAGGCCGCTGGCTCGGCGCTGCTATGCGCCCTGCAATACGCCCACGATAGAAACCAGCGCGGCGCCCTCGACCTGCTCCTGGCCCGGCCTCATGCCGTCGCTACCCTCGACCGCCGCACCCACAGAAAACAACTGACGCCCCTGATACAGGCCATCGACATGGGGGATGCCGAACTGGTGGCCCGACTTCTGCAGATGGGCGCCTCGGCCGACGCGCGAGGGCTGTATCCGCTGCTGACCCCGCTGTATCACTGCCTCGGAAAGCTGTGCCAGGTGCAACGCCCGGACAAGACACTGGAGTTGGTACTCGAAAGGATCGGGCAACAGGGCCCGGTCAGCCGCGAAGTCCTGCGCCGGACCCTGGGCAGCAGCGCCGGAACCTTCGGGCAACGGATGCCCATACCACCCGGGCACCCGCTGTATCAACAGGTGCTAGAAATGCTCCTGGAACTGCAGAGTGAACGCTGCGACCCCGGGCAACTGATGCATATCGCGCACCTGCTGCTGCATCACGGTGCCGACCCCAACGCTGTCCACGACTACCCCTGCGCCGGCCGGACCCCACTGATGCAGGCGGCCGAAGACGACCAGTTGGAGCTGTTCAAGGCTATGCTCGCGGCCGGCGGCGAGCCACAGCGCCAGGATCGCGAAGGCGCCGATTGCTGGCAAATCGCCCTGGCCCATGGCGCCCATCGGGTTCTGGCGTGGCTGCGCTCGATGCCGTCCTGAGAACCGTAGCCTGAAACTCCGGGACGGTTTGACAGCGTCCTGAGCAGTGTGGAATAGTTTTCCATAATAATGGAACATAGTTCCATTTTATCTCACTGATCGAAAAAGGCCCTGTCATTGTGAGCGACGCTCCCGCTGCAACCCTCCCGCCCCTGGATTGTGATTTGCTGGTGATCGGCTCCGGCGCCGCCGGCCTGGCCTGTGCGGTGACCGCCGCGTGGCATGGCCTGAAGGTGATAGTTGTGGAAAAGGATTCCACTTTCGGCGGTGCCAGCGCCTGGTCCGGCGGCTGGATGTGGGTGCCGGGCAATCCCCTGGCACGTCGCGCCGGCATCCATGAAAACCCGCAGCAACCGCGCACCTACCTCAAGCATGAGCTGGGGGAGCGCTACGATGCCGCACGCATCGACGCCTTTCTGGATAACGGGCCGCAGATGGTGGCCTTCTTCGAACAGCACACGGCCCTGCAATTCGTCGACGGCAATGGCATCCCGGATATCCACGGCCAGGTGCCCGGGGCCGGGATCGAGGGCCATCAGGTGATCGCCGCGCCGTATGACGCCCGGGCCATCGGCCCACTGCTCAAACGGCTGCGCAAGACCCTGCGGGAAACCTCGTTCCTGGGCATGCCGATCATGGCCGGGGCCGACCTGGGGGCCTTTCTCAGCATGACCCGTTCCTTCAGGTCGCTGCTGCATGTGGCCGGGCGCTTTGCCCGCCACCTGCGGGACCTGGCGCTACACGGCCGGGCCATGCACCTGGTCAACGGCGTGGCGCTGATCGGCCGGCTGGGCAAGTCCGCCGAGGACCTGGGGGTCAACCTGCTGGAGTCCACCCCGGCCCGCTCGCTGCTGCGCGATAGCCAGGGGGTGCAGGGCGCCCTGGTGGACACGCCTGAGGGGCCGCGGGAAATCCGCGCCCGGCGTGGAGTGCTGCTGGCCGCCGGCGGCTTCGCCAATGACCTGCCCCGGCGCCAGGCGTTGTTTCCCCGCGCCCCGGGGCCGGACGAGCACCTGGCCCTGCCGCCGCGCAGTTGCTGCGGCGACGGCATCCGCCTCGGCGAACAGGCCGGTGCCGTGCTGGCCACGGACCTTGCCAGCCCGGTGGCCTGGGCCCCCGTCTCTCGGGTGCGGCATGCCGACGGCAGCATCGGCCACTTTCCCCACATCATCGACCGGGCCAAACCCGGGCTGATCGGCGTGCTGGCCAACGGCAAGCGTTTCGTCAACGAGGCGGACGGCTACTACGACTACACCGCGGCCATGCTGGAGGCGGTTCCCGCGGGCGAGGAAGTGGCGTCCTGGCTGATCTGCGACCACCGCTTCCAGCGCCGTTACGGCCTGGGTTATGCCCGGCCCTTCCCCCTGCCGGTGGGGCCGCTGGTGCGCAGCGGCTACCTGGTACGGGCCGACTCCATCCAGGCCCTGGCCAGCCAGTGCGGCATCGACCCCCAGGGCCTTGCGGCCACGGTGCAGGCATTCAACCAGCATGCCCGCAACGGCCAGGACCCCGAGTTCGGCCGCGGCTCGACGCCCTACAATCGCAAGCAGGGCGACGCCCTGTATCCCGGGCCCAACCCCTGCGTGGCGCCCATCGAACAGGGGCCTTTCTACGCGGTGAAAGTGCTGCCCGGCAGCTTCGGCACCTTTGCCGGGCTCAAGACCAACGCCCAGGCCCAGGTGCTGGATTCGCACGGCACGGCGATCCCCGGGCTGTATGCCGCAGGCACCGACATGGCCAGCGTGATGGGCGGCTTCTATCCCTCCGGCGGTATCAACCTGGGGCCGGCCATGACCTTCGGCTACATCGCCGGGCGCCATGCGGCCGGGGTCAGTGACTACGAAGTGCCGCTGGATCCTGGTGCCGAGGCCACCCGGGGCTGAGCCGCCAGGACGGGCTCAGGGGCCCCGGCCATCGCCGGCGTCCTCATTGACCAGCGGCGCCTGCAACTGGCGTTCGAGCTGCTGGCCGAGGTAATACACCCCGGCCATGACCCCATGCTCGGGGTCATGCAACTGCCTGGCCCAGGCCTGATCGAAGGCCGCGCCCAGGTCCCGTCGGGTCTGGGCCTGCAGGTCTTCCCGGTCATGGTCCTGGACCAGCGCCCGGACCCCGGCCACTCCCACCGAAATCAGCGCGCCGGCCACCCGCCCCACCGCCGCCGCCACCGCACCGGCCACACTGCGGCTGGCGAACTGGGCCTGGAGCTTGTCACTGGTCACCTGCGCCACCTGGGACACCCCCGGGGCCGGCGCTCCCTGTTCGCCGGTCGGGGTGCCATGGATCTGCTGCAGCAAGGGCCCATAGGCGGGCAAGCGGGCAATGGGCTCGGCCCGTATCAACTGGTTCAAGGAGGCGCGCTGCTCGGGGGCCGGCCCCAGGTCGATGGCCAGCACCTGGTCCAGATGGAGTTCCAGTTGCGGTGCCGGCAGTGGGTAACGGCTGCGGATCTGCGCCAGTTGCTGGCGCAGCAACTGCACATAGAACTCCATGGCCTCGCCGGTGATCGCATCGGCATCGACTTCCAGCGCCACCGGTGCCAGCACCCGTTCCTGGTATTGCTCCTGCAAGTAGGCCGCCAGGCGCCGGGAAGCTTGCCCGGCGTCGCCTTTATCGTTCAGGGAATACCAGCCAACCTTGAGCGACAGCCATTCCTGGGTCCAGTAGCCGCTGAACCAGGGAATGAAGTTTTCCTCGGTCTGCTGGTAGACCCGGGTCCGCCAGTGCTCCATGGAGCCCTGGGCATAGACCTCGGCCTGTTCAGTGGCGCTGCGGGAGGCTTCCAGCAGTTCATGGTTGACCTGGCGCCAGGTGGCCGGGCTGACCGGCATCGCGGCCACCGGCTCGGGAACCCGATGGGCGCAGCCGGCGAGCACCAGCATCAGCACCAGGACCCCGTGGCGGCAGCAGAGCATCGTTGGCCGCAAGGCATGTACCTCCCGCAAAGGCCGCGCCAGGCTCGACAGGTCGCCCTGGCGCTCCAGCAGTATAGGTAGCGCAAAGGCGGGCCCGATCGATTGCGAGCCGGGCTTTTTTCCTGCACCACGAAGAAACACTGCCACCGCCTACCGGCCCTCGGTATATTGCGCCCCGGCGCCTGCGCCACGGATCTGCCCCCTACAAGGAACCCCCATGCTCTACCGTATTGCCGCCGACAGCCTGGTGCTGTTTCACCTGTCCTTTATCGTCTTCGTGCTGCTGGGCGGCCTGCTGGTGCTGCGCCACCCGCGGCTGATGCTGCTGCACCTGCCCGCTGCGGCCTGGGGCGTGGCAGTGGAAGTGCTGCACCTGGAGTGCCCGCTGACCCGCTGGGAAAACCTGCTGCGCCACGCCGCCGGCCAGGACGGCTACGGCGCCGGCTTCATCGAGCATTACCTGATCCCGCTGATCTACCCCGCCGGGCTGACCCCGGGCATTCAGCTGTGGCTGGGTAGCCTGGTGCTGCTGATCAACCTATGGGTCTATGGCTACCTGGCCCGACGCTGGCTGCGCAAGCGTCGCGCCTGAGCCTGCCGCCAGCCGGAACGGCGCACCGTTCCGGCCTTGCCTCCTCTGTTCGCCCCTCTATGAAACAGCCGAGACAACAGCGCCGGCGCCTGAGGCAGGTGTTTCGCTATATACTTTTGTATATTGCGATTTCACACCCCCGAGATTTGCCCATGCACTGCCCCTCTTCCACCCCGTTTTACCTGACCCCGCAGGCGCTTGAGGCCGACTCGGCAGCGCCCCGGGTGCCAGCGCCAGCCCGCCAGGAACGCCGCTCGCGCCTGCGGCATCGGCAACTGATCCTCGATGCCGCCCGCAACGAGTTCGCCGCCAAGGGCTTCAGTGCCTGCCAGACCCTGGATATCGCGCTGCGCGCCGGGGTGCCCAAGGCCAACCTGTACTACTACTTCCACACCAAGGAAAACCTCTACGCCGAAGTCCTGCAGCCCCTGCTGGAACCCTTGCACCAGGCGTCGCGGCTGCTGCACCCGGAGGCCGATCCGGCGCAGGCGTTGCAGGCCTACATCGAGGCGCGGATGCAGATCGTCGAGGATTTCCCCCTGCGTTCGAAGATTCTCTGCAGCGAGTTGCTGCACGGCGCGCAGCAGTTGCCAGAGGCCTGGCGTGAAAGCCTGGAGGCGCAGAACCGCAGTGAAATCGCTTGCCTGCGCAATTGGGCCGAACGCGGCCTGATCCGCGCCATTGCCCCGGAGCATCTGCTGCTGTTCATAGGAGCGGCGACCCAGACCTACCCCACCCTGGGCTGGCAGATCGCCCTGATGAGCGGCGTAGCCCAGCCCTCCAGCAGGGACTTCCAGAGCGTCGCGGCCACCCTGACCCGCATGGTGCTCGCCGGGGCACTGCCGGCGCTGGCGAGCGCCCAGGGGCTGCCGGCCCGGGCCCTGGCGATCTAACCCGGTTCGAGTTCGCCCAGGCGTTCGCAAGCCAGGGTCAGGGCCTGCCAGGTCGGCTCGTCAGCGGGAATCAGGTGTTCGATGCGCAGCGACGCCACGGTGATGTCCTGGGGCATGCCGAAGGTGGTGAAGGTGGACAGAAAACGCAGCTCGCCCCCGGGCCCGCGCACCCGGGTCAGCAGCAACGGCTCGGCCGGGCTCGGGGTCGCCGGCGACTCTCCGGGGAACGGCAGGCCGGCCAGCAGCGCCGCCAAGCCGGGGTCGCCCATGGCCTCCCGGGAGGCCCGCTGCCAGGCCACCTGGCGCACCTCCTCGGCATTGATCAGGCAGTCACCGAAACCACCGGGCTCCAGGAGGGTCGTCAACAGGTTGAAGCCCTGTTCCATGGCGTGTTGCGACAACCCCAGCAGTTGGAACAGCGCCGCGGTAGCCTGATTGGCCGCCAGCACTTGCCAGCCACTGTCGATGACGATCGCTGGCGCCGGGTTGTTGGCCTTGAGCAGGTGCATCAGCGCTGCGCGCACCGGCGCCAGGCCGGGGTCGGCCAGGGGCAAGGCGGCGTAGCGCGGCGCATAGCCCGCGGCGAGGAACACCCGGTTGCGCTGGGGCAAGGGGGTGTCCAGGGTGGTCAGCAGCGCATCCAGCAAGGCCGGGCTGGGCTGGGCGCGACCGGTCTCGACGCAGCTCAGGTGGCGCTGGGAAATCCCCGCCTGCAACGCCAGGTCCAACTGGCTCAAGCGCGCCTGGCGCCGTAACTGGCGCAACTGTGCGCCCACCGGCAAGGGCCCGGCGCGGGGAGCTTCAAGGGTGCAGGGCATGGCGGCGCGACCGCTGTCGGGCACAGGCATCCCGGCTCAGCCCACACGCTTGCAGAAGATCAGCTCGGGGTCCTGCTCGTCGAGGTTCTCGATCACCCCACTGGGCTGGAAACCGGCCTTGGCAATCAGGCTTCGGGCCGCCAGGTTCGACTGGTTGGTGGAGATGAACAGCCGGGGCGTGCGACAGGCCCGCTCGGCGGCGCCGAGCAAGCGCCGGGCCACGCCCTGGCGTTGCTGCCCCGGAGCCACCACCACCAGGGACACGAAGCCATGGTCGAAGAAGTCATGGTTCAGCAGCAGGTAGCCGGCGACCCGGCCGGCCGCCACCTCCACCCAACCCTGGCCACGGCCCACCGCCACGCGTACGGCATCGCCCCGGCTGGCGTGGGCCTGGGCATAGGTGTCGCACTCGAGCATGGCCGGCACATCATCGGGCCCGGCCACGCGGATCACCCGGCCTGCGCCGGGAGCCTGCTGGTTGGAAGTCATCGCTGTTCAATCCTTGAAAGTGAAAGTCGCACCGCCCCAGCTGACAGCCTGAAGCGCCCCGCTGTCTATGACCTGGGGGGTCATTGAGTGACAACAGGCTTGCCACTTAGCCTGTTCGCTCCCGCTTGTTCAAGGATTTTTACCGTGAAAAACACACTCTGGCGACTCTGCATCGGGCTGTTCGCCGGCCATGAGCTGGATGCCGTGGCGCAGCGTGAATGGCGCCTGCTGTATGGCCTGCGCGACCTCGACCCCATGCTCGGGCAGCACCTGTTCATTGCCCTGCACGTCCCCCTGTGTGCCGGGCTGGTCCAGCTGTGCGGCCATCGGCGCCGTCGCGTGCGCGAGCTTGCCCGCCAGTGGCTGGCGGCGCTCGCCCTGGTGCATGCCGGGTTGCATCAACGCCTGCGCGACGACCCGCTGTACCTGTTCGACTCCCTGCTGTCGCAAAGCCTGATCTTTGGCTGTGGCGCAGCCGGCCTGCTGTATCTGCTGCTGGGCCTGGCCACCCGCAACCGCCGCGCCGTACACCCTGCCCATCCCTGATCGAGGACTGCGCCATGCGCCACCCTTACCCCGCCCTGCTGGCTCTACTGGGCTTCAGTGCCTACACCCTGTACTGCCTGTTCCAGGCCGAACAGTCGCTGCTGCAATTCGGCCTGCAACTGCTGTCGCGCCCGGACACCGCACAAGTGGTGATCGACCTGTACCTGATGGCGCTGCTGGCGGCTGCGTGGATGCTGGGAGACGCCCGCGCCCGTGGGCGCTCCTGGCGTTCGGTGCTGCCCTATCTGCTGCTGACGGCGGTCTTCGTCTCCATCGGGCCCTTGCTGTACCTGGTGGTTCGCGACCTGCGCCCGCCCCGGCAGCCACTGGCCGGCGGCGCTTGAGCGCGGGCTTCAGATCAGGCGCTGGATCTCCTTGTGGCGCCACACCAGCTTGAAGTAGCAGACCTGCAGCACCAGCATGGTCAGGTAGGCCACCGGGAACGCCATCCACACCCCTTGCAGGCCAAAATGCGCGTCCAGCACATAGGCCGCCGGCACCTGCACCCCGAGGATGCAGAAGATCGAGATCGCCACCGGCACCAGCACCGTGCCGCTGGCGCGCATGATGCCGCCGACCACCGCCTGGAAACCGAACACCAGGATGCTCCAGAGCATGATGTGCAGCAGGTGCTGGGCCTGCACCAGGGCTGCCGGGTCGATGATGAACAGGCCCAGCAGCCAGTGGGAAATCAGGTAGCCGAGCAGCACTAGGGCGCCGGTGAGGCACAGGTTGATCGCAAGCCCGGTACGCAGGATCGGGGTGATGCGCTCCAGGCGCCCGGCCCCGATGGCCTGGGCGCCGAGGATCGAGGCGGTGATAGCGATCGACAGCGCCGGGAACTGCACGTAGTTGACGATCTGGGTCACCGCGCCATAGGCCGCCGTGGCCTGGGAACCGTGGCGGTTGACCAGGGCCAGGATCACCAGTTCGGAAAGCGAGATGACCACCATCTGCACCCCGGTGGGCAGGCCGATGCGCAGCACCTTGCCGAGTATCGCCCGGTTCAGCCGCAGCGCCGCGAACAGCGCCCGGTCCGGGGCCAGGGGGTGGTCGCGGCCACTCAGGCGCCAGACCAGAAACCCCATGGCCAGGATATTTCCCGCCAGCCCGGCGAAGGCCGCACTCTGGATACCCATGGGCGGCAGGCCCAGCCAGCCACGGATCAACGCCGGGGTCAGCAGCAGCCCCGCCAGGGTCGAGACCATCAAGGCCAGCAGGGGCGACAGGGTATCGCTGACACCCCGCAGCAACTGGGTGTAGAGCACGAACACCAGCAGCAGCGGCATGATCAGCATCATCACCCGGGCATAGCCCACTGCGTCGTCCAGTACATCCGCCGGTGTGCCCAGGCCCTGCAGGGCCGGGCGGGCGAACAGCATGCCCAGCACCGCCCCCAGCAGGCCGATCAAGGCCCCCAGCATCAGGGTACTGCCGGCCACCGACTTCACCGCATCCAGCTCCCGTGCACCCCAGGCCTGGCCGATCAGCACCGAGGCGCCGGCCCCCAGGCCGATCACCAGGGCAATGAAGAAGAACACGATGGGGAACATCCCCGACACCGCCGCCAACGCCTGGGTGCCCAGCAACTGGCCAATGTAGATACCGTTGAGGGTGCCGGAAAACGACTGCAGGAAATTCGACAGCACCATGGGCAGCAGGAAGACCAGGTACACCTGCCAGAGGGGGCGCTGAGGGGAAATGGACATGAAACAGGCAACCTCGGATCAAGAGGACGAAGGGCCGCGAAGAAGCCCCGTGGCACGGGGCTCGCGTCGGACCTGAAACATGCAGCAACCCAGGCCGCGCACGGCGTTCCGACAGCGCGGCCCGGGGTTTATATCAGTGGTTGACGTCGACCACCACCCGCCCGCGAACCTTGCCTTCAAGCAACTCGTGGGCGACGGTCAGGGCCTCTTCCAGGCCCACTTCGCGGGTGATCCGCTGCAGGTGCTGCTGGTCCACCTCGGCGGCCAGGCGTTCCCAGGCATGCACCCGCTCGTGATAGGGACGGGTCACACTGTTGATCCCCAAGAGGCTCACCCCACGCAGGATGAAGGGCGCCACCGAGGCCGGGAAATCCATGCCCTGGGCCAACCCGCAGGCGGCCACCAGGCCATCGGCGGCGGTGCCGGCACAGACGTTGGCCAGCGTATGGCTGCCCACCGAGTCGATGGCCGCCGCCCAGCGTTCCTTGGCCAGCGGACGCCCCGGCTGGGACAGCTCGGCGCGCTCGATGATGCGGCTGGCGCCCAGCGCCTTGAGGTAGTCGGCCTCCTCCGGACGCCCGGTGGCGGCGATCACCGAGTAGCCCAGGCGCGACAGCAGGCTGATGGCAAAACTGCCGACCCCGCCGCTGGCACCGGTGACCAGCACCTCGCCGTGTTCGGGGGTCAGGCCGCTGCGCTCCAGGGCGATCAGGCAGAGCATGGCAGTGTAGCCGGCGGTGCCGATGGCCATGGCCTGGCGCGCGCTGAAGGCTTCAGGCAGGTGGATCAGCCAGTCGCCCTGCAACCGGGCCTTCTGCGCCAGCCCGCCCCAGTGGCTCTCGCCCACGCCCCAGCCATTGAGCAGCACCTGTTCACCCGGGCGAAAGCGCGGATGGCTGCTGGCTTCGACGGTGCCTGCCAAGTCGATACCGGGGACCATGGGAAACTGCCGCACCACCGGGCTCTTGCCGGTGATTGCCAGGCCGTCCTTGTAGTTCAGGGTGCTGTAGGCCACCCGGACCGTGACATCGCCCTCAGGCAGTTGCGCCTCCTCCAGCTCGCGCAGATGGGCGCGATAACCTGCAGTGTCTTTGTCGATCACAATGGCCTTGAACATCATGGACTCCTGTTGGCAAGGGAGGCTGCAGCGCTGGCTGCAACGGCGTAGAGCGCGAACGCGCCATCCTACGCAAGCCTCTGCAAGGCGTCCATGAGCCTCCCCCCTCCCCACCCGCGACGCTCGAAACAGCCCACTGCCCACGCCGGCGTCGCGTATTGCAGTACAGCCCGGCGCGCCCGGCCTGCCGGAACCGGGGCGTGGAGTAGCCCGGGCGTGGCAGAACCTGGCCCCAGAGCGCTACCATGCGGCGGCATCTGTCCCCTGACCGAACGGATTTCCGACCTTGTCCCATCTCCTGGAAAAAGCCGCCGCGCGCGGCGACCTTGCTGCTCTCGAGCGCCTGCTGGATGCGGGTGCGGACCTTGAATGGCAGCACAAGGGCACCGGCCGCACGGCCTTGCTGGCCGCCACTATCGCCGGGCACCGGCCGGCCGTGGCGCTGCTGCTGGCGCGCGGCGCGAATGTCCTGCAGCCGTGCAAGGCCCTGGGCTACAGCCCCCTGGCCTGGGCCGCCAGCCACGGCGACACCGCCCTGGCCGAGTTGCTGATCGCCCATGGCGCAGCGCTCGAACAGGCCAGCCCCGAACTGCAACGCACCGCCCTGATGAACGCCGCCCAGGCTGGCCACGAGGCAATGGTGGCCTTGCTGCTCAAGGCCGGCGCCAACCCCTCGCCCGTGGATTTCCAGCAACGCAACGCCTGGTCCCTGGCCGAAGAAAATGGCCATACCCAGGTCATGCAACAGCTGGAGCAGGCCGGTACCGGGGCACCGCCAGCGCCTGCACCGGCCCCTTCCCTGCCCTGGCCGCCGCTGGTGCCTGGCACTGACAGCAGCGCAGATCCGGTCACCCAGGTGCGGGCCTATACCCTGGCTTTGTACTCTTGGGAACAGCGCGGCAATGCCCTGGGCCACGACGCGCTCGACGCCGCCTTCTGGGCCGAACCGCAACAGTTGCTCGAACGTTTTTGTACCCTGCGACCGCGGGCCTATCCGCGAGCCTCCTATGGTTACCCCACGACCCACGCCGAGGCCGACGAGCTACTGGGCTGCCAGTTGCTCAAGCCCGCCCAGGCCGAAGTGCTGGTGCGCGACCCGGCGTCCCGGGCCCTTTGCTACGAGCATCGCTTTGTGGTCAAGCGGGTTGCCGGCCAATGGCGCATCGACAGCGTCAAGCGCCGCCTGGCCGGCACCCAGAAATGGGCAAACGCCATTCTCTAGCGGGGGCAAGGGGCAAGAGCGAACGGGCGCAGCCTGCTCGACGTGCGGCACGGTTCGAGCCCGTCGCCCTTGGCGTGCAGTCGCCCGCCATCACCACCGCTGTCCAGATCCGCGTTGAAACACGTGCCGACAAGCCCCTGGCCCGACAGCAGGCGGCCGCCAGCCAGCAGCAATTGCTGGTTGGCGGGCGGGCTGCTGCCCGTGGTTAAATGCCGCCCCGAAAAAATGACCGGCCCCGCTGATGACCCCTCTCGCCCTCGCCACCCTCAACCAGCACCTGTTGACCGCCCTGGCCGCCGCGCCCGGCGAAACCCGGCGCCTGTTCCATGGCCGCGGCCGCTGCTGGCCTGGGCTGGAACAGCTGACCGTGGACTGGCTGCAGGGGGTAGTGCTGGTGTCCTTGTTCAAGGAACCCGAAGCCGGGCAACTCGAAGCCCTGCAGCAGTTGCTGGCGGACCTGGGCTCGACCCCGCAATGGGTGGCCAGCGGCGCCCGCAGCCTGATGCTGCAACACCGCTACCTGCCCGACAGCCGTGGCGAGTGGCTGCTGGGCGAGGCCATCGACAGTTGCACCATCACCGAGGAAGGCCTGCGCTACCAGGTGGACCTGGGCAGCAAGCAGAACAACGGGCTGTTCCTCGACATGCGCTACGGGCGCAACTGGGTGCGGGCCAATGCCCGGGGCAAGAATGTCCTGAACCTGTTTGCCTATACCTGCGGCTTCTCGGTGGCGGCGATTGCCGGCGGCGCCGAGCGGGTGGTCAACCTCGACATGTCCCGGGCGGCCTTGAGCCGCGGCCGTGACAACCACCGGCTCAACGGCCACGACACCAGCCGGGTGAGCTTCCTCGGCCATGACCTGTTCAAGTCCTGGAGCAAGGTCAAGCAGGGCGGGCCCTATGACCTGGTGATCATCGACCCGCCGTCGTTCCAGAAAGGCAGCTTTGTCCTCGGCAAGGACTATGCGCGGGTGCTGCGGCGCCTGCCGGAGTTGCTCACGGCCGATGGTTGCGTACTGGCGTGCATGAATGATCCAGCGTTTAGCGTAGATTTTCTTCTGGAGGGGATGGCCGAAGCGGCGCCGGGGTTGCGCTTTGAACAGCGGCTGGAGAACCCGCCGGAGTTTCCGGATGCGGATCCGCAGTGCGGGCTCAAGGCACTGGTATTTCGGCATGGGGCATAGGCCTTGATCCTGGCTGGATAGCCGTTGCTGCAGCAACGGGCATCCAGCCAGGCCCTTACAACTCCATCCGATACTCGATCACCCCCGGCTTGTGCGCCACCCAGTCATACAACCGTTGCGCCCGCTTGTTGCTCTCCTGGGTATGCCAGTACAAACGAGCGCACTGGTGTTGCCGGGCAAAGGCCTGCACCCACTCGATCAACAGTTTCCCCGCCCCGCTGCCGCGAATCGACGGGGCCACGTACAGGTCTTCCAGATAGCAGAAGTCGCCGACGGCCCAGGTCGAACGGTGCAACACCAGGTTGACGAAGCCGATGACTTCATCGCCCTGCACCGCCACCGCCGAATACATCGGTTCCCGCGAATCGAGGAAACGCTCGAACGTGCGGCGGCTGACCTCTTCGCTCAGCGTCACCTGATAGAAATCCTGATAGGCCAGCCACAGCGGCAGCCATTGCTGGTAATCCCCAGGCTGAATCGCCCGTACCGTCACCGCAGGTTGTTGATCGCTCATTACGCGCTCCTCTTGATCATCCACACCGGGATCAGCCCCGGTTATTGAAGAGTGCGCAGGTTAGTGCGTGAGTGGCGGATTTTATCAGGCCAATTCTGCCATCTGTAACAGACCACTTTTCCCAACCCCTCACAGCCCGGGCTGCTGATGGGTCACGCAGTGAATGCCGCCGCCCCCTGCGGCGATAGCGTCGATATCCAGCTGGATCACCTGCCGCCCGGGATACAGGCTGGCCAGCAGGCTATGGGCCTTGGCGTCGGCCTGCCGGTCACCGAACTGCGGTGAGATCACCGCCCCATTGATCACGAAATAGTTGATGTAGCCGGCGGCGAAGTCCGGGTTGCCCCGGCTGAAGCGGTTCTGCCGGGGATTCATCGGCGGCGACAGGGTATGCACCTGCAGCTTGCGACCATCGGCGTCACTGGCGGCTCGCAGGATCTCCAGGTGCTCGAGGGTTACCGAGTGATCATAGGAGTCGGGATCGTTGTCGAGGTTGGCCACCACCACCCCCGGCCTGACGAAACGCGCGTAGAAGTCGACATGGGCATCGGTGATGTCCCGGCCCTTGATCCCCGGTAGCCAGATAATCTTGCGCAGGCCGAGGCAAGCCTTGAGTTCCTCTTCGACCTCGGCCTGGCTCCAGCCCGGGTTGCGGTTGCCGTTGATCCAGCTGCTTTGGGTCATGATCCCGGTGCCGTGGCCGTCCACCTCGATGCCGCCGCCCTCGCCCACCAGTTCGCTGCGCAGATAACGGGCGCCTGCAGCGTCGGCCATCTGCCGCGCCAGCCGGGCGTCCCTGGCGTGGCGCTGTTTGTTGCCCCAGCCATTGAAGTTGAAGTCCACCGCGCCCAATCCGCCTTCCCCATCGACGACAAAGTTGGCACCGATGTCGCGCATCCAGATGTCGTCCAGTTCGGTGCTGACAAAAGTGATGTTGTGCGAACCGCACAACTGCTCGGCCAGGCCGCGCTCCTCTGCCCGGCAGAACAGGGTCAGGGGTTGATAGGCGGCAATTGCCCGGGCGATCCGCCCCTGGGCCTGTTGCACGTCGCCGGTAAAGTCTTCCCAGATGGCCTCCTGGGCACCAAAGGCCATGAAGGCCCGCTGCTGGTGGTCGCCTTCATCGGGCAGGTACCAGTGGCCCTGCTCCCCGGCCCGGGCACTGCGCGGCCCCAGGCCGAGGGCCGGCATGGCGGCGACAGCGGCCAGCAACGAGGCCTGTTTGATCAGTTGACGTCGGGTGGGCATTGGACGGTTCTCTTGTCGAAGGTATTGCATGAAAAGGTTCGGGGGGGCGGCGCGGGCCCTCGCCGACACGCCGGTTCCTACCCGGGAGTGTAGGAGCCGGTTTGTCGGCGAACCGCATGGCGCCCGGTCAGTGGCGGGCAGCGGTGGCCGTCTTGAACTGGGTCCAGGTGCGCATTCGAGCCCGCATATCGGCCTGGGGAATGTCGCGGCCGGGAATCAAGCGTTCGAAGGTGGCGGCATCCGGGTAGATATCCGGGTTGTTGCCCATCTGCGGGTCGACACTTGGCCGCGCCCGGGCATTGGCCGTGGGGTAGCCGGTGAAGTTGCTGATGGCCGCCATGTTCTCTGGTCGGGTCACGAAGTTGATGAAGGCATAGGCATATTCCGGGTGCCGCGCATCCTTGGGGATCGCCATGGTGTCCATCCACACCGTGGTGCCTTCCCGGGGAATGCGGTACTGGAACTCGACCGCTTTGCCTGCGGCGTCGGCGGCGCGCTGGGCCTGGGTCATGTCACCGCTGTAGCCCAGGGACAGGCACAGGTTGCCATTGACCAGGTCGGTCACCGGCTGCGACTGGAACTTGCGGATATAGGGCCGCAGCTTGCCCAGCAGCTCGCCGGCGGCCCGCAGATCCTCGGGCCGGGCGCTGCGCGGGTCGCGCCCCAGGTAGTGGAGCGCCACCGCCAGCACCTCATCCGGCGAGTCGATCAGGGAAATTCCGCAATCGGCGAAGCGCGCCGCCAGCTCCGGCTTGAACAACAG
>Ga0157371_10000898_pt1 | contig 33500 bp, 34 predicted proteins | sample C45metaG_FD_113462 | JGI IMG/M metagenome (GOLD analysis project Ga0157371, IMG submission 113462) | Corn rhizosphere microbial communities from Kellogg Biological Station, Michigan, USA - C4-5 metaG | ecosystem: Host-associated > Plants > Roots > Rhizosphere > Soil | place: USA: Michigan... | reverse complement strand
TGGGTTATTCCTGAAATGAAAATCGAAAATATTTTTAGAAACATCAATGCTGTCAAACATAGGATTTTCGTCTTTTATCGAAGAAATAAAGGTGGCATTTCCAATTTCATTTTTTGCTTTATATAAAACATGATCAAAAGAAACAGAGAAAGCATCATTCCCTTCTTTGTCAATCGTAATCTCGTCATCAACTGTTCCACCATCGCCCCAAAAAATACAGTTCTGAAAAAGAGCTTTTAAAGGAGACGTAAAAGCTGCACCATCTTGTGTAATCGAATTTGAGATTTGTAAAACCGGGTTTTTATGTGAAATAAAATTATTGTTGTAAGAAGCGACTGTGCAATTGATAAAACGATAATCTCCGCCGAGTTGCAACTGAATATTGCTTCCGCAATTACTGATCAGACAATTATCAGCAGAAATATTAGTATTAATTCCAAGAATTCCTGCATCAAAAACATTGTCGATAATACATCGAGATAAAGTTACTTTCGGATTTGCTGTAGACGAAACCTCCTGAGCAATGATTCCCTGGTAAGCATTTTTTATAATCGCATGGGTTAAAGAATTATTTTCACTGGTACCACGAAAATAAATTCCTGGCCAACTCGCCGGCAAATCTTTGTAATCCTGATCGAGCCTGTCTCCTGAAAAAATGATAGGTTCGTTTTTCGTTCCGGTTGCTTTCAATGTCCCATCGACTAAAAAAGGTGCATCGGCATGCAAAAATATTTTTGTTGCAGGAGGAATATTGAGTGTTGCATTCGTGTCAATTTGTATTCCACCAATAATTACATAAGGCAATTTATTATTCCAAAACACATTCCCGGTGAGTTTTTCATTTTTTAAAAAAACGGCATTTTGCCCATACGCTTCTAATAGCACCATTTTTTTATTACCATTAAACATTATTTCGATACTGTCACGAAGAATAAAGGGAAGGTCTGCTCCAGTAGGATCTACATTTACCTGAACAAAAACATAAATGCTGTCATTTGCATTTATTTCAATATTATTTACCTGGCTACCAGAAGTGCCGTCGACATTTATTTTATAAGGAGACGAATTGCCTCCGGAAAGTTTTACTTCTGTCAGCCGGATCTTTTCATTATTGTCATTGAATATTTTAAAAGATTGGGTAACGGAACCAACAGTTGTAAAAACTGTATCGAAAGATAAGGTATCAACATCTATCAACACTCTTGCATCCGGGCTTATAATAAAAGAATCTTTTTTGCAGGAAAAAAATATAAATGCTGACAAAAAAATAAGGAATGAAAGTTTCAAATTTTTTTAATTATTGAATTTTTTAATTATTGCGATTACATCGCTAAAACCCTACACCAGAACGCCTTCTATTTCCTCAAAGCCTTTATCAGCCGGTAGTTCATTCCATAAAATTCGATAAATTGTTTCTGCAATCGGCATTTCTGCTTTTACTTTTTTATTGATCAGAAACATGCATTTGCTCGCGTTGTATCCTTCGGCAATCATACTCATTTCCAGTTGTGCGGATTGAACAGAATATCCTTTGCCAATCATATTTCCGAAAGTTCGGTTTCGGCTGTAAAGGGAATAGCAGGTTACCAATAAATCGCCAAGATAAACAGACGCTGCATAATTAGTTCTCGGTTTTTCTTTGGCGCTGATTGAATGGTGTTCGATGGAACCAACCTCTACATTTTCTATTCCCGCTTTTCTTAAAAATCCAGCCATTTCATCGGCGCTGTTAGCAATCAGAACGCTAAGAAAGTTATCTCCATAATCAAGCCCATGCGCTATTCCTGCTGCTATTGCATAAATATTTTTTAAGATCGCCGCGTATTGAACTCCATAAATATCTGTATTATGAAGTGTGTTTAAATAGGGTGTTTTAAAACAGTAAGAAATTTCTTTTGCCGTCACTTCATCAATGCCGGTAAAGGTGAGATAAGATAATTTTTCAGCGGCGACTTCTTCTGCATGGCAGGGACCGAGAACGGTAAAATAATTTTGTAATGAAACACCAAATTCTGTTTTCAGATAATCATTCAGCAACACATTTTTTCCGGGAATAATTCCCTTTACAGCTGAAACTATTTTTTTTGATTTAAAACTATTTTTTGGGAGTGTACAAAGCGTATCAGCTGCAAAAGCAGAAGGCACAACGATTATAATAACGTCGCTGTTGGTAATCACTTCTTCTGCCACTGTTGAAAAATTGATCAGGCTTGTATCAAAAAAAGTATTGCTGAGGTATTGAGGATTGTGGCGGCGGTTTTTAAAACTGTTGATAGTTAAGTCGTTTCTTACCCACCAATTGATTTTATTTTTATTATCGGTTAATATTTTTGACAATGCCGTTGCCCAGCTTCCACTTCCTATGATTCCAAAGTTCATGATAAATTTAATTTTTCGATAGCGATCTGAGCGGCGATCTGGCTGGCATCTTTTTTATTAAATGCTTTTGCTTCGGCAATTAAAATCCCGTCTATCATTGCTCCGATGGTGAACAATCTTCTTCCGTTTTCCATTGTCTCGTCTAGAGTTTCAAACTCAAGGATTTTTCCATTTTTATTTGCCCACCCGTACAATTTATTTTTTTGATTAATGTCCAGGTTTTCCAGATCCTGCATAAATAAATGCGGATTAATAATTCTCTCTGTTACCCATTTTCGAGTTTGCTCATATCCTTTATCAAGATAAACCGCACCCGCTAAGGCTTCCAGCGTGTTTCCAAAAATTTGAGAAATTTTTAGTGAGTGATCGAAATGGTTATAAATGGTGATTTTTTTCAACCCGATTTTTACAGCAATGTCATTTAACTGATTACGGTTTACCATTTTACTTCTCATTTCGGTAAGAAATCCTTCGTCTTTATACGGATAACGCATAAAAAGATAATTGGCTACAATGCTGCTTATGATTGCATCTCCTAAAAATTCAAGCCGTTCATTATTTTCATCTGCACCTTCCCGTACAGATCTGTGGCTGAGCGCGGTTTTATATAATTCCAAATGATGCGGAGAGAATCCCAGCACGTTTCGGAGTTGACGTCTGAAATTCCGTTTCTCATTTGAACGAAAAATATTTTTCAAAAACTGCACTTGCTGAATATTGATTTTTTTATTTAAAAGTAAAGAAAATAATTTCTATAAAATTGTGAATTGTGTAATTAAAAATTTTTTAGAAAAAAGTTCTTATAGCAAGCGTTTTATTTTTGCAGCGCTTCCCAGTATTCTGCAGCGCGCCTGGTGTGAGGAATAACAATTGTTCCTCCAACGATATTTGCCACTGCAAAAATTTCATACATCTGTTCTGTAGAAACGCCTAATTCGCTGCATTTTCCCAAATGATATTTAATGCAATCATCGCAGCGCAAAACCATGCTGGCGACCAATCCCAGCATTTCTTTTGTTTTTTTATCAAGCGCTCCTTCTTCATAAGTGTTCGTATCCAGATTCCAAAGCCGCTTCATCACAAGGTTATTTTTGCTTAAAATAACATCGTTCATTTTTTCCCGGTAATCATTAAATTCTTTTATTAGCTCCGACATAAAAAATTTATTTTAAAAGTAAGATCAATGTGAAGACGTATCATTTCATTTTTAAAAAGAGAAATGAAGGATACAAATTTACAAATACAGTAAGCAAAGAAATAATTGAAGTTCCTGTTTTTGTTTTTGTAAAGTTCAGTAATTAGTAATGTCCCAGATCATTAATGTCGTCATCAATATTTCGATCAGGGAATTTATTAAGCTGAGCTTTTATAATAAAATAACTGGTGATGGCAAATGCAAGTCCGACAAGAACAACGGACACCAGATTGTTGGTGCCAAAGATCATCACCCCAACAAATATTCCAATCATTTCTGAAATCAACCAGCCGATAACGGTATAAATTTTCCATGAGATTGGCTTTAGGCCCTTGCTTTCGGCAAGTTTGCCAATTTCGCGGGTAAGAAAAATAAGTGCGATTATTTCAAGCATTCAGCGATCAGATTAGGGAAAAATGGTTTAAAAAACGCCTTATAAAAGTTATACAAGCGCAATATCAAAATTTACGAGTTGCACAAATTCTTTCAGCCTTGAAGTAATATCTTCTTTTGTAATTTCTTTTAACCTTTGTGGTCCAAATTTTTCAACACAGAAACTGGCCATTGCAGAACCAACGATGATGGCGGTTTTCATGTTCTCAAAACCAATATCGCCGGTATGAGAGAGATGCCCGATAAATCCGCCTGCAAAGGCATCACCTGCGCCGGTGGGATCAAAAACATCTTCTAAAGGCAGCGCGGGTGCAAAAAAAACGTGATCCTGATGAAATAGCAAAGCTCCATGTTCGCCTTTTTTTATAATCAGGAACTTCGGCCCCATTTGCAATATCTTTTTTGCAGATTTCACCAAAGAATATTCTCCGCTTAATTGCCGCGCTTCACTATCATTTATTAAAAGAACATCAACTTTTAAAAGTACTTTTTTTAAGTCGTCCATTGCGGTTTCCATCCAAAAATTCATTGTGTCAAGTACGATTAATTTTGGCCGGCTGTGCAATTGTTCTATCACTTTTAACTGCAGGCTTGGCATCACATTGCCGAGCATTAAATATTCTGCGCCCTGGTATTCTTCCGGAACTTTCGGATCGAAATTAGCAAGCACATTCAGATCGGTAACCAACGTGTCGCGCGTATTCATATCGAGGTGATATTTTCCGCTCCAGAAAAATGATTTTTGGTCTGGGACAATTTCAACGCCTGTTAATTCAACGCCACGATTTTTTAATTCGGTCATTTCTTCTTGCGGAAAATCATTTCCTACAATTGAAATCTGTTGCACTGGTTTGGTTAAATGGCTGGCAGCATAAGCAACATAAGTACCCGAACCTCCTATAATTTTATCTATTTTGCCAAAGGGGGTTTCAATTGCGTCAAATGCCATAGTACCAAGTGAAATAACTGCCATAAAATCTGAAAGTTTTTTTAATTGTTGCAAATGTAAAAGATAATAGTTGAACAGTTGATATCATCAGCTGAATCGGCTGGCTCCTGGAGTTCAGTTTATTTGCACTCTTTCAAATAAGAATTATCTTTGAATCCTCAATTTTTTATTATGCTTTTATCAATTCATCCGCTAAATCCTCAGCCACGCCTAATAAAGAAAGTTTCCGAATGCCTCAAAGAGGGCGGCATTATTATTTATCCAACTGATACAATATATGGACTTGGTTGTGACATCAACCATCCAAAAGCAGTTGAGCGAATTTGCAGAATTAAAAATATAGATCCTAAAAAATCGCAACTTTCTTTTATCTGCCGAGATCTGAGCCATTTGAGTGATTATACGAAAAGTATCGATACTCCCCTTTACCGCGTTCTGAAAAATTGTTTGCCGGGACCTTATACTTTTATTCTTCCCGCAAGCAAACAAGTACCTAAAATTTTTAAAAATAAAAAGGAAACGATCGGATTGCGTGTACCGGATAATATTATTTGCCAGTCTATTTTGGAAGAATTGGGAAATCCCATTTTAAGCGCCTCACTTCCGGGACAGCTTGCTGAGGAAATCACTGATCCTGAAATTATTAATGAGCATTTTGGTAACGAAGTGGATTTTGTTATTGATGGCGGTCCCGGCGGAATTATTCCATCAACGGTTGTCGATTGTACTACCAATGACTGGACTGTAATACGGGAGGGGCTTGGAGAATGGGCCGCGTAAAAATCCTTTCAAATTATTTGTAGTAAACAAAGAAATAAAAGACAATTTTATTTACTAAACATTAATTTTCTACAATTTCCAGCTCATCATTTTCAAAGTCCGGCCAGATTTTAAAACTCTTCCGGTGATATCTGCATAAGCCATGAACATCAATTGCAGCACGGTGTTCACGTGTTCCGTAACCTTTGTTTTTGTTCCACAAATACATTTTATATTTTTCGTGAAGATTTTCCATGTATTCATCCCGGTAAGTTTTTGCGAGCACACTTGCAGCAGCGATAGAAGCATACATGCCATCGCCTTTGATAATACATTGATGAGGTAGTTTTTTGTAAGGCCTAAAACGGTTTCCATCGATCAACAATAATTCCGGTGTCGATTTTAATTTGTTCAAAGCAAGATGCATTGCTTTAAAAGATGCCTGCAAAATATTAATCCGATCAATTTCTAAATTGCTTACACTGGCAACTGCAAAGCAGCAGCATTCTTCTTCTATCACGGGACGCAAAAGATTTCTCTCTTCTTTTGTAAGCTGCTTTGAATCGTTGAGCAAAGGATGATAAAAATTTTTAGGAAGAATAACGGCAGCAGCATAAACAGGACCAGCATAACATCCACGGCCAACTTCGTCCACCCCGGCTTCCATAAACTTATTATGATAAAAAGGCAAAAGCAATGCGTAAAGTTTTTTCAAAAGTAACGTTCAGTTTTTATTTTTAGCGGAGGAAGTTTTAAACATAAATGTTTACAATAATTTGAAAGGAAAATGAATGGCTTTGGGGGTTACCTTTGCGTAGTGTGAAATAGCAGTTTGAAATTGAAAAACCAAAAACAGAATGGCTGAAATTGTATTAAAAGAATCCAATAAGAATGTAGCGAAGTGGCTTTACCTGGGTGTTTTCATGTTGATCATTCAAATTATGTTAGGCGGCATTACCAGGCTTACTGAATCGGGATTGAGCATTACCGAGTGGAACCCGATTACCGGCGCATTACCGCCATTAAACACTGCTCAATGGCAGGCAGAATTTGCAAAATATAAAAGCACCGATCAATTCAGATATATTCACTCAGATTTTTCGTTGAGCGACTTTAAATTTATTTTTTTCTGGGAATGGTTTCATCGTACCTGGGCAAGATTAATGGGAATTGTTTTTTTAGTCGGATTTTTTTATTTCCTCGTAAAAAAGCAATTTAAAAAAGATATGATCATTCCGTTTATTATTTTGTTTCTGCTTGGAGCAATTCAGGGCGCCATTGGCTGGATAATGGTTGAAAGCGGACTTGTACCTAAAAAAATGTTTGTTGATCACATAAAACTTGCGACTCATTTTATGACTGCTTTGGTTTTGTTATGTTATACATTTTGGTTTGCGTTAAGTATTTCAGTACCATCAAAAATGAAAACTTATGATAAATCGCTGCGCAAAATAACCTGGATAATAATGCTTGTTTTATTTTTTCAATTAATCTATGGCGCATTTATGGCGGGGCTTCATGCAGCAACTGCAGCGCCAACCTGGCCCACGATTAATGGACAATGGATTCCGGATGTAATGAATCGTCTTTCACCCGGATGGAAAAATTTTATTGATAATAAAATCACGGTTCAGTTTATTCATCGGGGTCTTGCTTATACGCTTTTTTTGTTAGTAATCATTTGGTTTATAAAAGCGAAAAAAATTGTTGGCAGCGCCTTGTTTTTAAAAACAAAAGTTATTCCTTTGTTGCTTGTTCTATTGCAGGTTGCGCTTGGAATAACAACTGTTCTTCTCTCGCCTTATGGCAATAATCTTATTTGGTTTGGCGTGGCACATCAGCTGGTGGCCATATTATTTTTGATGTCTATTATTTTTATGTTGTATTTAATAAGGCCGGCAGTTGTTCAGAATAAATATTTTTAAAAAGCATTGCAGAGTTTCTAATGAAAAAGGTTTTCCAGAATTTTTATTATTCATTTCCAATACAATTACTGCTTCTTCATTTTAGAAAATCGCAGGTGCTTTTGATTTTATGGCTGATTCTTTTCCTGACTGTTTCCGGAAATTTCATGGAATCTTTTGGCGCAAATACCTTATTTCTTGCTCCTGAATATTTGGGAAATGTAAATGCAGCCGGTGCCGCCATTACTGGCATTTGCACGGGAATATTTATCATGAGCTGGAATATTACCACCTTTATTTTACATAGCGGACGGTTTAGATTTTTGGCGACAAGTTCAAAGCCATTTTTAAAATATTGCTTAAATAATGCCATTATTCCAGTTGCTTTTTTGCTTTTATATTTCATTGAAGCAATTTATTTTGACAGGGTAAAAGAATTAATTCCTTTAGAACAATTCCTATTTATAGTAGGCGGATTTTTATTTGGTTTTTTTATTTTAATATTTGTCTCTTTTCTTTATTTTTTTAATGCCGATAAAAGAATAATAAGAGCTTTTCAACCTCAGCTTGTCAATTTTGATGAAAATAAAATACCAGAAACTGAAGAGGAAAAAATAATTGTAGATGATTTTGGGCTGCCTGTTAGAAACTATCTGAGCACAAGATTCCGGGTAAAAAAAGTGAGGCCGGTAGCCCATTACAGCCAGGTTTTTTTAGATGTTATTTTTAAGCGGCATCATTTCTCAGCAATGATTACCATCTTGCTTGCTTTTGTTTTTATGATTTTTATCGCGTTTTTTTTGGACGAAAAAGTTTTTCAAATTCCCGCTGCTGCCAGTATCCTGTTGTTTTTTGCCATCATGATTGCGGTGATTGGGGCGCTTTCTTATTTCCTAAAAAGCTGGAGTCTATTATTTATGATTTTGGTGTATATCACACTAAATCTTCTTTACAAATATGATGTCATTGATCCGAGAAATAAGGCTTATGGATTGAATTATTCCAATCCAGACAGACCTGAATATTCTTTAGAAAGCCTGCAATCACTGAATACAGAGATTAAAATCGATTCAGATAAAAGCAATATGATTTCGATTTTGAATAAATGGAAAGCAAAGCAGGCCGAAGAAAAGCCATTGATGGTTGTTTTTAATTTTAGCGGCGGCGGCGTCAGAAGTGCAAGCTTTTCGATGAATGTTTTACAGGAACTGGATAGCATCACCAAAGGCACAATCATGAAAAAAACAATGCTGATAACCGGCGCTTCAGGTGGAATGCTTGCTGCTGCGTATTATCGTGAATTGTCAAGATTAAAAATGAATGGAGCAAACGTGAATCCTGAAGATAAAAAATATCTCGATAACATTTCAGAAGATCTTTTAAATCCGGTTTTTTCTTCTTTGATTGCGCGCGATTTAATTTCTCCTGCTCAAAAATTTTCGTATGGCCGTTACCGTTATGTAAAGGATCGTGGTTATGCATTTGAAGAAAAATTAAACCGTAACACCAAATATGTGTTAGATAAGCCGGTTGGTTTTTATAAGGAAGATGAAAAGAATGCACGGATTCCTTTGATGATTCTAAGTTCTACCGTAACCCGTGATTTTAAAAAGATGCTTGTTTGTTCGCAGCCAATAAGTTTTCTGATGCAAACAGAATATAAGGACAGCACTACAAATATGTCCGGCCCTGATGCAATTGATTTTGCAGCACTCTTTAAAAACATGGATCCTATGAATTTAAGAATGCTTACAGCTTTGCGAATGAATGCAACTTACCCATACATTTTGCCTAGCGTATGGCTTCCGTCAAAACCGGTAATAGATGTGATGGATGCTGGTTTGAGGGATAATTCCGGTCAGGAGACAACGCTTCGTTTTTTAAATGTATTCAAAGATTGGATCAATAAAAATACGCGCGGGGTTTTATTGATCCAGGTTCGTTCGAGAAAAAAAGGGAGCTGGGATGGCAGCTATCCTGTGAATGGGATTTCTAATATTATTACAAATCCTTTTACGATGATGCAAAAAAATTGGTTCAGGCTCCAGGATTATTTTCAGGACGATGAAATTTCTTATCTTGAAAACAGCCTGGACAAAAAACTTTATCGTGTTTCTTTAATGTATATTCCTAAAAACCCGGAGGGCGAAGCGCCGCTTAATTTTCATTTAACAGCGATAGAAAAGAAAGAAGTGAATATGTCATTACACCGGCAAAATAACCTGGAAGCAATTGATAATATAAAAGCAATTTTGGCAGGAGATTAAAAATAATTTTAAAAGAAGTAAGCAATTCCAGGCTTTGCCCTGGTTTAAAACCATCCTCTTTTTTTAAAAATCCAAATCATCCAAATAGGAATAATCAGCATTAAGCCGACGGCGATAAAAAAACCATTGGGATTATGAAGCCATGGAATCCTGTTAAAATTCATTCCAAAAATTCCTCCAATAACTGTTGCCGGCGCCAGTAAGCAAGTAACAACCGCCATTACTTTCATCACTTCATTCATTTTCAAGTTTACATTGCTCAAATAAAGATCCTGTAAGTTTATCATCATGTCACGATAGTTTTCAGCCAGCTCATTTGCCTGTACAATATGATCATAAACATCCTTAAAATATTTTTCAGTTTTATCTTCTATCAAATTGCTTTCGCTGCGCAAAATTCCATTTATAATTTCGCGCACCGGGGAGATATTCCTTTTTAAGAAAATCATTTCTTTGCGAAGCATATTTATTTTCGCAAGCGTGTACGTGTCAGGATGGTGCGTAATATCATCTTCGAGATCTTCAATCTTTTCACCGAGCTGTTCCATCGTCACAAAATAATTATCGACGATCAGATCAAGCAGCGAATAAAACAAATAGTCGGCGCTGCTATCCCGCACTTTGCTTCCCGCCATTTTTATTTTTTCTCTTAATGGATTGAACACATCTCTTGTTGCATCTTCCTGAAAACTTAAAACAAAATTAGAGCCGAGCACTATGCTTATCTGTTCATTCTCTACTGAAAGTTTTTTTTCATTGAAGTAAAGCATGTTGAGTAAACAATATAATAAATGGTTGAGTTCATCCATTTTTGGACGCTGGCCTGAACTAAAAATATCTTCTGCAATAAGCGGGTGAATGCCAAAGTGAGCGCAGATCTTGTCAATATCTGCCTTTATCAATCCATCAAAATTAATCCAGGTATTTTTGCTGCTGTTTAGATACTTATAACAATCCTCCACCTTGTCCAGTTCTGCAAAATTTACCCCTGAAGCATTATATTCGTAAACGAAAATAATTGTTTTCGCCGGCTCAACCCTCGATGGCGGAATGGTAGGATTTACCTGCAAAACTTTTTTTGTCATCATGCTTTCAAGCGGTTTTCTGAACATCATCATTCTTTCGCTTGTCATATAAAACTTTTTATTTAGAGAAAAAACAGGTTTAATGCGCAGGCATATTTGTTTCATCTACCTTAATTGCCGAAGAAGGAACGCTGCTCGTCCAGATATCGCGATATATTTTCCAGTTTCCGGCTTCCATTTGCCAAAGACTAATGTATTCGCCCATATCGATCTGCGTACCTTTTGTGTTCAATAATTGGTAAGTTCCTTCTTCAATAAGAATGCTGCTATCTCCCCAGATTTTTAATGTATTTAATTTAAAATCCGCCATTCCGCTTCGCATCAAACCTGAAATAAAATGAGTAATGTCGTCTCTGCCTTTGACCGGCTGCTGGTTAGCCGGCATTGCTTTTGCATCGCTCGTGAAACAATTCGCCACAGCCACCGAATCTTTTGCCTTAAAAGATTTTATGAACCTTTGATTGGTCTGCAGTACAGAAGCCTCACCTTGTTTAATGTCAAATGCTGAAGCAGATTTTTCAATTTCCAGTTTATCCTGTTGATTGCAGGAACAGATGGCAATGGCAAAAAAAACAAAAAGGAAATGAAAATTTCGGATCAGCAACATGTCGAAAAAATTAAGGATTAAAAAGGAACCTTAAAGATAAAAGGAACTGGTTTAAAAAATCACATAATTTTTTTTGCCCGCTCCAAATCTTCCGGCGTATCAATAGATACGGGGCTTTCATCCGTTAGAACCATTTTTATTTTTATACCATTTTCCAGGTATCGCAGCTGTTCCAGTTTTTCTGTTACTTCTAAGATGGATGGTTGCCATTCGGTAAAATCCATCAAAGCGTTTTTCCTGAAAGCATAAATTCCAATGTGTTTAAAATAAACCGGTTCAATGTTTTTATCCCGATGAAAAGGAATTACACTTCGTGAAAAAAGTAATGCATTGTCGTTTTTATCGACAACTACTTTTACATGATTAGGATTTGCGATTATTTGTTCATCTGCTATTAAATGCATTAGCGAAGCCACTTTTATTTCTTCTTTTGAATCATGTTTAAAAGCAGCTAGTAGATTTTCAAGCATTTCTTTTTTTACGAACGGCTCATCACCCTGCACATTTACAACAAGGCCAACTTCAATATCAGCAACGGCTTCCGCAATCCTGTCCGTTCCGCTTTCATGTTCTCTTTTACTCATAATCGCATAACCTCCATGCTGAATTATTTCTTTAAAAATAATTTCGCTGTCAGTAACAACAATTACTTCATCAAATAATAAAGTTGCTTTGGTATTTTCATAAGTATGGCGGATGATTGTTTTATCGCCGAGCATTTGCATCAGTTTTCCTGGAAATCGTGTAGCAGCATAACGGGCAGGGATAAACGCAATTGTTTTCATTTTTAATTCAGGTTTTCTTCTTCAAATTCCAACTCATCATTGTGAAAAGTTTCGGGTAAGTCGTCGCTTTCATATCCACACGAAGTGCAGTAGTAAACATTTTTTGCAGAAATAGCATAACTACCGAAAAGCCACGTTAGGATTGCTGTTGCCATATTTGCCGTCGTTTTTTTAGGAACAAGTTCTATTGTTTTACTTCCGCATTTTGGGCAAACGGCGCTCTGCCGGTACGATTCATCGAATTGCTGAAGCAATAAATTTGCTTCCTCGAAGTCTTCTTTTTTTACAATTAATTTAATTCCTCCAACAGCATTTGATAGGATCGGATCCACCGTTACTGTACATTCATCTTTTAAAAAACAATTAATTCCGGAATCTCTGAATTTGGCAAGCAAAATATGAGCGGTAAAATAATTTTGAAAAGTACGTATGGTTATGAAGTCCATTTGGGCAGAGCATTAAGAGTTTATTGATTTAAAAATACATAATTGTTTTGATGCAAAAGTAAAAGCAGAACATAAGATTGTTATAATAAAAAAAGGAGCCGCAAAAACGCAGCTCCTGTATTCAATCAAATAAATTTTTTTAAGATCAGCTATTCAGCATTAGTGGCATTACCAACATCAATAATTCTTCATTCTCTGCCTGGCTGCTCGGCTTTATAATTCCCGCTTTTGTCGGAGTGCTTAATTCAATTACAATTTCATCTGAATCAGCAGCGCCCAACATTTCAATCAGAAATTTAGCGTTAAAAGCGATTTGTAAATCTTCGCCATCGTACTGGCAAGTCATTCTTTCATTTCCTTCAAAACTAAAATCCACATCTTGTGCAGAAAGTTGTAATTCACTGCCCGTAATTGCCAGTGCTACCTGGTTTGTGCTTTTATTACTGAACACATTTATGCGCCGCAATGCATTTTGAAAATCATTTTTATTAACCGTTAATTTATAAGGATTATCAGCAGGAATCACGACTTTATAATCAGGGAATCTTGCATCTATCAAACGGCAAACTAATTCAGTTCCATCCTGTTTTACAAAAAGATGTTTGTTACTGTAAGAGATCGTAACCTCGGCATCTGTATTTGGCAAAACATTTTTCAATAAATTCAATGGTTTTTTCGGAACTACGAAGGTGGCTGTTTCAGGCGAAGAAACATCAGTGCGTGTAAAGCGTACAAGGCGATGTGCATCTGTAGCAACTGTTGTAATTCCTTTTGGAGTAAGCTCAAAGAAAATGCCGGTCATTGCCGGACGAAGCTCATCAGAACTGGTAGCAAAAATACATTTGTTAATTGCTGTCACTAAAGCAGATGAAGTCATCGTGAATGAATTAGAGCTTTCTGCTTCAGGCTCTTTTGGAAAATTATCGGGATTTTCGCCCATCACTTTATACTTTCCATTATCGCTGGTAATTTCTACTGCGTAGTTTTTATCAATATTAAAAGTAAGCGGTTGCTCAGGAAGATTTTTGAGGGAATCGAGAAGAATTTTTGCAGGGATACATACTTTGCCACTTTCTTTGGCTTCAATATCCATTTCGATTTTCATTACTGTTTCCAGGTCCGTAGCAACAATTGTCAATTTGTTTGCGGCTATTTCAAAAAGAAAGTCTTCCAGAATCGGCAAAACCGTATTGCCGCTGATGACTCCGCTAATTTGTTGAACGTGTTTTAATAATTGCGTTGAGGAAACGATGAACTTCATAAAAAATGTTTAGTGCCAAAGATAAAAGATTCAAATTAATGAAAAGAAATAAAATGTACACGAATTATCAAGGAAAAAAGGAGCAATAAGAATTGGGCGGGAAAACTTTTTCGCTGATAAAATAATTCTTTTTATTTTAAAAATTATCAATAAATCTTTAAACCTATTTTTGTAAGAATAAAATTATTTATGGAAATAAAAAGCAATAAAATTGCCTTGTTGGTTGATGGTGATAATGCACAATCAAAAATGATGGATTTGGTTCTGGAAGAAGCTTCGAAATATGGAAAAGTTACCATCAGAAGGGTTTATGGAGATTGGACGACACAACATATGAATCATTGGAAAAGCCAGTTGAATGAAATGGCTTTTAACCCGATCCAAAAGTTTTCTTATACCACCGGAAAAAATTCTACCGACAGCGCTTTGATTATAGACGCTATGGATATTTTGCATGCAGACCTGGTAGATGGTTTTTGCATTGTTTCCAGCGATAGCGATTATACCGGCCTTGCAAAAAGAATCCGGGAAGCCGGAATTTTTGTAATGGGAATCGGCGAACAAAAAACACCAGCGGCTTTTGTAAAATCCTGCGAAATATTTACCTACATAGAAAACCTGGAACCTAAAACGGAAGTGCCGGAAAAAAAGGAAGCGGAAAAAAAGAAAAAAGAAAAATCGTCGATGAGTATGAAGCTTATCAACAAGGCTTACGACATGAGCATTAATGAAAGCAATGAAGCGTACATTTCTACTTTAGGAATTAATCTTCGAAAACTGGATCCGAGCTTTGATGTGCGAACCTATGGTTGCAAAACACTCACACAATTTTTTTCAAAACTTCCGGGATTTGTTGTCGTTGACAATGTGATCAACGGGTTAAACAATCCTTTAATCAAAAAGAAATAAGAACCGCAATATTTGTTTGTTTACTATAAATTTTTTGAAGGCGCCTTCTTTTCGGGAATGGGCGCATTATCTTTCCAACTCCATAAATATCGGCAAGCATACGTTCTGTATGGGCTCCATTTGAAAGAAATTTTTTCAATTTTTTTAAGCAAGGCCTTTTTATCTGTTTCTTTTAGATTGTAAAGTTTGATAACGCCTTGTTTCAATCCCAGATCATCCAAAGCAAACACATCTTCGCGTCCAAGGGTGAACATTAAATCCATTTCAGCTGTCCATTTTCCAACCCCTTTTATCTGAGTCAGTAATTCAATTACTTCTTCATTACTCATTTGATGCAATTCAGAATCGGTAATTTTATTTTCTATAAAAAACCGGCAAACATTATGCACATAGGAAGCTTTGGCATTTGAAAATCCAATGCTGCGGAATGTTTCCGAAGGCGTTTCTAAGATCTGCTTTGGCGTTGGTTCTTTACCATCAAAAAGATCTAAAAATCTTTTATATAAAACCTTTGCAACTGTTGTGCTTAATTGTTGACTTAAAATAGAAGAACATAATCGCAAATACACTTTATTCCTTTTTTCCAAAACAAACGGCGGTTGCGATTCAATTAATTTTTTAAGTCTTTTATCTTTTGATAAGTGAACAATATGATTCATTATTTAATTTCTTTTTTAATTCCCACCGGCTCTTCTTCTTCTTCATGCAAAGGAGTTATCGGAACTGAATTAAATTCATTGCGATAAATTTTTACTAAAACAATAAAATAACTGATTAACAACGGTCCAAAGATCAATCCGAGAAATCCAAAAAGTCCAAGACCGACGATGACCCCGAAAATTGTAATCAGCGGATGAACATTTCCGATTTTGCGAAGCAAGGTAATTCTGGCAATATAATCGACATTCGACAGAACCACCAATGAATAAACTCCTAATCCGATGCCTTGCCAGCTATGCCCGATCGCTAAAAGATAAACAGTCAGCGGAACCCAAACGATAGCTGTGCCAACAATTGGAATCAGTGAAGCAATGGCTGTCAAAAATCCCCAAACGCCGATGTCGCCGACATTGAAAATATAATAGCCGAGTGCGCCTACAAATCCTTGAATCACTGCCAACAAGGGAATTCCGATCGCATTTGCCCGGATCATTACCGTTGTTTCAACCCCTAAAATTTCTCGGTTGGTATACTTTAAAGGAATTAATTGCTCCAGGTATTTCTCCATCTTTTTTCCGTGGACGAGCATATAATACAAAACAAAAAACATCAACAGCAAATTGGAGATTATGTTTACTGTGGTCATGAAAAATCCCGGGATTTTTGATGCAAGATTTTTTAATGCCACTTGCAAGCTTCCGTCATTCAAAAGTGATATCCCTGTAAGATATTCAATTTTTGACGAAACATTTTTTGCAATAAAAATGATCTGATCCGGATTATTAAAAAGGGCAACAATCTTTGGAATAAATAGAACTATTGCCAGATAAATCGGCAAACATATAATAATAACGTAGCCAAAAATGTAGAGAAGCGCGGTCCATCCGGGTCGCCAATTTCTTTCATCAATCAGCTGGCAATACGTTTTTTTACTAAGAATATATAAAGTCAGTGCACCCAAAACGCCAGGAAGAAAAATAAAAAAATATTTCAGGATCAATATGCCCAACACGATGATCACTCCCAGTAAAATGATTTGCCTCAGACGATTATTAAAGCTGTTCATTGAATAAAAATAATTGAAAAAAACTGATTTTTTTCTTTAACCCGATATTAGATAAACTTACTAGTAAATGAATAAATAATCAGGATTTCCAAACAGATAATCCTTCACTGCAATTGGCACAAATATCAATGTTTTTGCGGCTTGTGGTAATATCATTGCGGAATTGTTTGTAATTTTTATTTTGCCAAATCTCTTTGAAAGATTGTTTTTTTAAATCACCCAGGCGATGAGCAGCATCTTTATCAAAACAGCATGGCACCACCATTCCGTCCCACGTAATTACATTTGCCTGCCAAAGCTTCCAGCAATGATTTTGCAATTTGTTTTTTGCAATTTGCTTTCCCTCTTTATTCTTTTTATAGCGACTAAATTTCTCGTTTTTCGGAATTAATTTGTTCGGATCGTTTTCGTAATCATAGATCTGTGCTGTTTTAAAACGAACCTCATCAACACCAACTTCTTTGGCCAGTTTTTTTACATCTTCAATTTGATGTTCGTTTGGCCGAACTACCAAAAACTGAAAAAAAACAAAAGGCGTTTTGCTGTTCAATTCTTTTTTCCATTTTACAATATTTCGTGCTCCTTCAATTACTTTTTCCATATTTCCTTCCCGACGGTATTGCTCATACACTTCCTGTGTGGTTCCATCAAGGGAAATAATCAGCCGGTCTAAACCGCTTTCCACTGTTTTCTTTGCTACTTCATCGGTAAGAAAGTGGCCATTGGTGGAAGTGGCCGTGTAGAGCCCTTTTGAGGAAGCGTAAGAAACCATTTCCAGAAAATTTTTATTCAGATATGGCTCACCTTGGAAATAAAAAATAAGATATAAAATGTCTTTATAAATATCATCGATTGTCTTAAAAAAGAAATCTTTTTTAAGCATGCCACGTGGTCTTGTAAATTCTCTTAAACCACTCGGGCATTCCGGACATTTAAGATTGCAGGATGTTGTAGGTTCAAACGAAATTGAAATTGGCAATCCCCATTGAACAGGATTCTTAGTAATTCGGGTAATATAAAAACTGGAGTAAACTTTTGTAGCGTTCCAAACCCTTCTGAGTGTAAGTTTGGATAAAAAGTTAACGCTGTCATTATAATTCACCTTTGGCATTTGTCAAAGATAAAACAAGAAGCTTTATGAAGATTTATGAAAAAAGGAAAGTTTATAATTGCGCTTTAATCACAATGGATCGCGCGACGCAGTATTATCCTGTTTTGCGGAATCAGTCATCGCCAGTTGTATCAAAGGCGGCTCATTGAAATTTAATTTATGATTGATGAATTTCTCATAGTTCGCAGAGATAACATTCAAAGCGATAAATTTCATTACAAAAATTCTTGTTTCTGTTGGTAAATATTTTTTTATGTCCCAAAAATCTGCATCATTTTTTTCTGATTTTTTTAAAGCAGATAATACCCTGCCCTGGCCGCAATTGAAAGCGGCAACGGTGAGTAAAATATCATTATTAAAAAAATCAAGCTGGTCGCGAAAAAATTTCGCTGCTGCAATTGTTGATTTTGCAAAGTTTTTTCTCTCGTCATTTTTAGAAGAAGTATGCAATCCATATTCTCCGGCAAGTTCGCTCATGAACTGCCAATATCCGACTGCGCCTACCTTTGAAACGGCGTTGGCTGTAAAATTTGACTCAAGAGCCGGAAGCATTTGAAACACATGAGGCACGTCATAGGTATCTAAAATATGAAGTAGTCTGGGAAAAAACTTTTTCCCGCGATTGAACATATAAATAATGTAACTGCGCTCTTTTTTAGAATAATTTTTTACGAACTCTTTACTTTCTTCGCGATGAGCTGCCAGGTTTTCGGGATAGGCTACCCAATGTGGGTTTTTAACGAGCGAGCTTTCAATATGAATATGAGTTGAAATAGAATCAACGGTTGAATCTGAAAAATTATCAGCGTTAAATCCGATAATATCTTTTGCTGAAGTGCTAAAGCCAATTATAAAAAAAATTATAATCAACGTTAATAAGCTCTTTGATTGAATACGTTTCATTTAGAAATTTTTTTCGAGTCAAATAATTATTACGTTATAAAAACGCTGGTTATTCTATTGTATCTTTAGTATAAGTTTTTTATAAGGATGAGGTTTAGTGTTCAGAGATGTTCAAATATAATTCACAAAATCATAAGATGCAAGCTTTTAGGTTAATCACCTGTTAAATGAAACTATGATAAAATTTCTTACCGTACTGATATTTTTTTCTTCTTCGCTGTTTGCTCAAAGCTCTTTACCCTATTTAGGCAAAATCCATGCCATTGCTATTTCTGAAAGCCGCCGCGTTTTTCACGATCTTAAAACGATTGAAAAAACACGCGCTTCAATAAACTTTGATGTTACCTATTACAAGTGTGAATGGAGGACAGATCCTGCAGTTCGTTTTATAAGTGGAAGTGTTACTTCTTATTTTTTTCTTGATGCTAATTCTGATCATATAATTTATGATCTTTCTGATTCATTAGATGTTGACAGTGTGAAACAACGAAATCAATTGCTTTCGTTTTTGCAATCAGACAATACCTTACAAATTAATTTCGCACAAGTTTCTTCTCTAAAAATCTTCGATTCTGTAACTGTTTATTATCATGGAATACCACCTGATACTGACTTTGGGTCATTTGTAAATTCTGTTCATAACAATGTTCCTGTAATGTGGACCTTGAGCGAACCTTATGGAAGCCGCGATTGGTGGCCATGCAAAAATGGTTTGGATGATAAAGCCGATTCTATTGATGTTTTTATTACCGCGCCGGCACAATACCTTTCGGTTTCAAATGGGCTGCGACAAAGCGAAATCATTGCCGGGAATGAAAAAACCACGCATTGGAAACACCGCTATCCAATTGCTTCTTACCTTGTTTGTATGGCTGTTACTAATTATGCTGAATTTGAAAACCATGTTCAAACCGGGAATACAAATTTATTAATGCAAACATTTTGTTATCCGGAAAGTCTTTCATTGTTTGAACAAAATACGCCGCTCGTTTTAGCTTCGTTACAATATTATAGTAAAATTTTTGGCCCATATCCTTTTATAAAAGAAAAATATGGACAGGTACAATTTGGCTGGCGCGGCGGTATGGAACATCAAACCAGTAGCTTTATAGTTTCGCCGCAAGAAAGCCTGATGGCACACGAGCTAGCTCATCAATGGTTTGGAGATAAAATTACCACAGCCAGCTGGCATGATGCATGGCTTAATGAAGGCTTCGCAACGCATCTGGCAAGTATGGATATGGAAAATAAATATCCTCTAACGGTAACGGATACACGAAAAAAAGAAATAGAAGCGATTACTTCAATTCCCGATGGTTCTGTATTTGTTGATGATACCACGAGCGTCAATCGGATTTTTGATTCGCGACTTACTTATACAAAAGGATCGCATTTACTTTATATGCTTAGGTGGATCCTGGGCGACAGCGTTTTTTTTAGCGGCATGCGCGGTTATTTTAATGATTCTTCAATTGCTTTTGGCTTTGCAACTACAAAAGATTTTCAAAGAAACTTAGAAAAGGTCAGCGGTAAAAATCTTGATTACTTTTTTCAGGATTGGTTTTATGGGCAGGGATATCCATCTTACCAGGTTCAATGGGAGCAGTCAGACAAAGATTTTGTAAAAATTATAATGAGTCAAACAACGTCAGATCCGTCTGTAAAATTTTTTGCATTGCCGGTGGCGCTTCAATTTAAAAATGCCACTCAACAAAAAACAATAGTGGTTGATAATAAGTCAAACGGAGAAGTTTTTACAAAAGAAATTGGATTTATTGCTGATTCAGTAATTATCGATCCTGATTATTGGTTGATTACAAGAAATAATACTTCCAAAAAATTGGTTACTTCCACTGACGAAAATATAATCAAAGTCTTTCCTTCGCCCTTTGTAAATAATTTAAATGTAGTATTTGAAAATTTTAATTCCGCAAAAGCAAATTTAAAAATTTACGACAGTAAAGGAACATTAATGCAGGATCTTGATTTTGTTATAAACAATTCTTTATTTTATTCGCTGAATACAGAAAGGCTTGCAAAAGGAATTTATTTTATCAAAATACAAACTGATAATCACGTTAAGTTTGCAAAAAAGATCCTGAAGCAATAAACAGAAATAATTAAAATCCTGTTGTGTCACGAAAAAAGAAACGCTCCTCCTCTTCCCTTTTTAAAATATTCTTTTGGCTTTGCCTCATCATAATTACGGTTTATTTTTCCATTAATTTTTTTATTTCTCCACCGGATATTTTTTATCCGGGTTTTCAGATTGATATCCCGGATGGATATGAAATTCACGGAATCGATGTAAGCAAATACCAAAATACTATCAATTGGAAAGAAGTAAAAACGATGGAAGAAAAAGGGATTAAAATCGGATTTGTATTTATAAAAGCCACAGAAGGAACGAGCCTCGTAGATGGTCAATTCAGAAGAAACTGGACAGAAGCTGAAGCGCAAAATATTCCAAAAGGAGCTTATCATTTTTTTGTTTCGAACAGAAATGCTAAAAAACAGGCTGATAATTTTATTCAAATGGTAAATTTAAAAAAAGGCGATTTGCCTCCCGTTTTAGATGTAGAAAAAAGTCATGGCGTTTCTGTGGCAGAAATGCAAAAAGGAGTGAAGACCTGGTTAGATGCTGTACAAAATCATTATGGCGTAAAGCCGGTTATTTATACAAATATTGATTTTTACGACCGCTATTTTCAAGCTGGTTTTGAAGATTATCCTTTATGGATCGCGCATTATTTACAACCGGAAAAACCGAGGATTGAAAAAAACTGGATGTTTTGGCAGCACAGTGAAAAAGGCCGTGTGAATGGCATAAAAGCACCGGTAGATTTTAATGTTTTTTATGGAGATAGCGCTGACTTTAATAATTTATTACTTACAAAATAAAAAAAGCCATTTATTATTTGTTTACTGATAATTCGAAGATGAGCATTGCTTTGATTTCTGCAGTTAGATTATCAAAGCTTTTTTCAATTCCTCAACTAAAATTCAATGGCTGCAATTTTTTGTAATAATAAAAATTAAATTTGCAAACATTGCCGAAAAAAAACGGCTAAAAATTTTAAACAAAAACAAAATCGTTAATAAATAATCGCAAAAATGAGTTATATCGCAAATATTCATGCGCGGCAGATTTTAGATAGTCGCGGCAATCCAACAGTAGAAGTAGAAGTTCTTACAGAGAATGAGTATCTCGGTCGCGCTGCCGTTCCTTCCGGTGCCAGCACAGGAGTTCATGAAGCAGTAGAACTGCGGGATAATGACAAAAAAATTTATGATGGCAAAGGAGTGTTGAATGCAGTGAATAATGTAAATACAATAATTGCTGATGAATTAGTAGGCTGGGATGTGGCAGATCAAACGGGAATTGATCAGAAAATGATTACCATTGACGGCACAGAAAATAAAAGCAAACTTGGGGCGAATGCAATACTGGCGGTAAGCCTGGCAGTTGCCAAGGCCGCAGCCCTCGAAGCGAATCTTCCTTTATACAGATATATTGGAGGTACAAACGCAAAAATTCTTCCCATTCCGATGATGAATATTTTGAATGGCGGCGCCCATGCTGATAATAAAATAGATTTCCAGGAATTTATGGTAATGCCAATCGGCGCTTCTTCTTTTAGTGAAGCTTTACGCTGGGGCGTTGAAATTTTTCATTCCCTAAAATCCGTGTTGAAGAAGAATGGCTATAGTACAAATGTGGGTGATGAAGGCGGCTTTGCTCCAAATATTCAAAGTAATGAAGAAGCGATAGAAACCGTACTCAAAGCAATAGAAAAAGCAGGTTATAAAGCAGGAACAGATGTAGCAATCGCAATGGATCCGGCGGTTTCGGAAATGTTTAATACCGAAAAACACATGTATCATTTTCATAAATCTGACGGAAAAGAATTAAACAGTGAACAAATGGTTGATTTTTGGGAAAATTGGATTAATCAATATCCCATCATTTCAATAGAAGATGGAATGGCAGAAGATGACTGGCAAGGATGGAAATTGATGACTGAAAGATTGGGCAAAAGGATTCAATTAGTTGGCGACGATCTTTTTGTGACAAACGTAAAAAGATTACAGAAAGGAATTGATGAGAAAATTGCCAATGCTTTATTGGTAAAAGTAAATCAAATCGGATCATTAACGGAGACGATTAATGCGGTTTCACTGGCCCAGCACAATGGATACAATACTATTATGAGCCATCGGAGCGGCGAAACAGAAGATACTACAATCGCCGACCTGGCGGTAGCGCTAAATTGTGGACAAATAAAAACAGGTTCTGCAAGCAGAACCGACCGGATTGCAAAATATAATCAGTTACTTCGTATAGAAGAAAATTTAGGAGAAAATGCGGTTTTTCCAAAAGGAAAAATTAAATTTGGAAGATCATGATGGAAGATTGAGCCTTGCTTTTCACTAACTTAATTCTATTCAATGAAAAAGTTTCGTCACTTATATACCAATAAGTACCTGATAACAGGCATAGCTTTTGCTGTATGGATGATGTTTTTTGACCGAAATGACATTCCGTTACAAATTGGAAGAATAAGGGAATTGAATAAGATAGAGCGAAATGAAAAAAACATGGCCCTTCAGATTACCAATACAAAAAAAGAACTGGAATTATTGAAAACGAATCCGGAAACTTTAGAAAAGTATGCACGTGAAAAGTATCTGATGAAAAAAGACAATGAAGATTTATACATTGTTACATTTGACTCATCTTCAATAAGATAAGGTTCTTACAATATTTGTGATAGGAATGCGTTTTACAGTTGGACGGGATATTAAATTTTATTAAAGCCACAAAATTTTTATGATTAAAATTACTCCGGAAGAATTAATTAGATATCTCTATAATGAGACTTCCGAACAAAAGACAGCTGCGATCAGGGCTGCGTTGCAAACCGATTGGAATCTGAGGGAAACGTATGAAAAATTAGCAAGTTCCGTGAAGAACTTGAATAAGGTAACTTTTTCACCCAGGTCTGAAACCATTAACAAAATATTAGAATACGCATCAGGAAAAAGAGTTTCCATATCTAATTCAATTTAAGTTTTAAATATTTTAAACTTATTTTTATCCCGCCTCAAAAAGGCGGGATTTTTTTATGACCAAAAAAGAGAGATACCAGTTTGTGATAAACTATTTTGTTTTAAACAGTCCTGATGCAAAAACAGAATTAATATACGATAATCCATACCAGTTATTAGTAGCTGTCATACTTTCGGCGCAATGCACAGACAAAAGAGTGAACATAACAACACCCGAAGTTTTTGCAAATTTTCCGGATATAGAATCCCTTAGTAAAGCAACTTCCGAACAACTTTTACCTTTAATAAAAAGCATTTCTTATCCAAATAACAAAACAAATCACCTGATTGGCATGGCGAAGATGGTTAGGGAAGATTTTGGCGGAAATATTCCTATGACCGTAGATGAATTAATGAAATTACCAGGCGTGGGAAGAAAAACCGCCAACGTAATTACTTCAGTTGTTGACAACCAACCAAACATGGCGGTTGACACGCATGTTTTTAGAGTGGCAAACAGAATAGGATTGGTGAAAGCAAAAACGCCGCTTGAAGTAGAAAAACAATTGGTAAAAAACCTGCCAACCGACCTGATTTATATTGCCCATCACTGGCTCATTTTACATGGAAGATATATTTGCATAGCAAGGAAACCTAAATGCGGAATTTGTGGATTAAGGCCGGCTTGTAAATACTATCAAACAGTTGTAAAACCATTAGCTGAAGAACCAGTAAACAAACTTTAAAGCAGTTTTTTTATTTCTTCGACCAGTTCAGTTTTCGTAAAAGGAATACCCATGATTTTATTAAAGCCTTTTGCATCTACTAAATATTTGTCACGGATAATTTTTACCAATTGGCCGTTATTCAGCTCCGGAATTAAAACCTTATCAAAATTTTTAATCAAAGTTGCAAGATTATTGGGAAACGGACGAACATAACGAAGATGTATATGCGACACTGCATAACCATTGGCAATCACTTCAGATACCGCACTTTTTATTGCCCCATAAGTACTTCCCCATCCAATTACCAAAACTTTTCCTTTGTCAGGGCCGCTGTCTATTTTCTGTTCAGGAATATAATCGGCAATTCTGTCAATTTTTTCCTGCCGGATCTTCACCATTAACTGGTGATTTTCAGGATCATAGCTTACATTTCCGCTGATATTTTGTTTTTCAAGACCGCCTACACGATGCTCCAAACCTGGAAAGCCCGGCACTGCCCACGCCCGAACTAGTTTTTCATCCCGTAAATAAGGTTGAAACGTTTCTTCATTTTCATACAGTTCTTTTTTAAAATTTACTTCAATCGGTCGCAAGTCCTTGCTCTCAGGATATTTCCAGGGTTCAGAACCATTAGCAATATAACCATCGCTTAAAAAAATTACCGGCGTCATATGTTGAATTGCAATTCTTACCGCCTCATATACCGAGTAAAAACAATCACTCGGAGTAGAAGCAGCGATAACAGGCATAGGGCTTTCGCCGTTTCTTCCATAATATGCCTGTAATAAATCGCTTTGTTCTGTTTTTGTTGGTAACCCGGTAGATGGGCCTCCGCGTTGAATATCACAAATAAGCAAAGGGATTTCAAGCATTACAGCAAGTCCCATTGCTTCTGATTTTAATGCCATTCCAGGACCGCTCGTTGTAGTTACCCCAAGGCTGCCACCGTAAGAAGCGCCAATGGCAGAACTAATCGCTGCAATTTCATCTTCAGCCTGGAAAGTTTTTATTCCAAAATTTTTATGTCGGCTTAATTCGTGCAAAATGTCGCTTGCTGGCGTGATTGGATAAGAACCTAAAAATAATTGTAATCCGCTTTTTTGAGCAGCAGCAATTAATCCGTAAGCCAGTGCCTGGTTGCCTTTAATATTACGGTAATTTCCTGGAGGCATCTTCGCTTTTTTCACAGAATATCTTGTAGTAAAGGTTTCTGTCGTGTCTCCATAGTTATAACCCGCCTGCAAAACTTTGATATTGCTTTCCAGGATATCCGGATTTTTAATAAACTTTTCTTTTAAGAAATTAATGGTGTTATCCAGCTTGCGGTTGTACATCCAATATAAAAAACCGAGGACAAACATATTTTTTGCACGGTCTTTTTCTTTAGTGCCCAGCGTAAAATCTTTTAGCGTTTCTCTTGTTAATTTAGTAACATCTATTTTTATTACATCATAACCTTCAAGACTTCCGTTTTCCAAAGGATTTATTCCGTTAGGGTAATTAGCCAATCTTAAATTTTTTGCATCAAATCCCTCAATGTTTGCAATTATTTTTCCATTCTTTTTTAATGCTTTTAGATTGGTTTTTAATGCGGCAGCATTCATCGCAACTAATACATCACAAGTATCACCGGGTGTAAAAATCCGATCACTGGAGAATCGTAATTGGAATCCGCTTACGCCGGGAATGGTTCCCTGAGGCGCTCTTATTTCTGCCGGAAAATCCGGGAAAGTAGAAAGGTCAATTCCCAGCAAAGCAGTGTTATTAGTGAATTGCGTTCCTGTTAACTGCATTCCATCGCCACTGTCGCCGGCAAACTTGATCACCACTTCCGGCAAAACTTCTTCTTTTGTTTGCATCTTTATAATTGAATCTGCAAAATTAAAAAATAAGAAGGGTTTTCAAGAGGTATTTATTTTCGCGCAGCGGAAAAAATGGTTAAGAAACCGCTATAAATAAGGTTTGTAAAAGATTTATTCGCTGTTCAAAAAAATGGCCAGTGATAAAGATCACCGGCCTTGCTTACCTCTGAAACCACAAGAAAGAGTTTTTATTCTTTCTCTTAAATTTTAAAAAATCAGATGAAGTTTTTTACTAAATTATTATTAAAACGAAACCCGCTAATTAAAATATAAAAAATACAGGCTGTTGGTTTTGTATGGTTTTTTATATATAGGAAAAGGAAAGAAAGGATGGTCTGCTAAATTAATATTTATTTATTGATAAAAACAATTTCTTAAATATTAATTTGAATATTTTTTTATTTCCCTTGCCGCAAATTCATCAATCTTTCTGATTTTATAGTCGTACCACCACTTTGGAGCGGTTTTTTTCAACACGGTGTCTATACTTCTCATACCAAATAAATTCCAAACTCCTTTGGCTTTTCCGGCCAAAGAAGTTTGAAGCGCACGCAAACTCATTGCAAAACCACTATCAATATATTCCATATGATGCCAATATCCGGCTGGCATAAACAAGGTATCCCCAGGATTTAAAATCAAATCATAACCCACAGCATGCCGAAGAGCCGGAAATTTTTCGTAATCAGGAAGCCCCTCGTTTTTACTATAATTAGAAAAGTCGGCAAGGCTCAAAACCTCAAACGGCTTTCTATATAATTTGTGTTGTTCCTCATGTCGAAATAACAAGACTCTTTTTCTTCCGCCAAATTGCGTATGCAGAATATGGGAAAGATCAATGTCAAAATGCATATGTGTTATGGAAGATTCACCGCCCGTAAAAAGCATCGGATATTTTTTTACAAACCCCGTCATCAAATGTTCCGGCCATGTAAAGTCGTCAATTAATTGTGGGGCATGATCAAAAATATTGAACAAAAAAATTCTCCAGGCAGCGGGTCCTTCTTTAATCATGTCCACGTATTCACCGAACGTTTTGTAGTCGTCGGCGGTATTGATTGGCGTATATGCATCACTTTTCACATTATTGTAAAGGCCTACTTTTTTATCGCCAACAATTTCTTTAAAATAATCCCAAGACCACTTTTTGTACGCCGGCCATTCTTTTGCCAAGCCGGTAATTACCAACGGCGTTTTAGGCAAATAATAATTGTTTTTAAAATCTTTTGGATCAATCTTTTCGACCGTATCTATTGCGTGTAGTTCCATTGAATTAAACTTTTCAGTGCAAAATTAGGTAATCTGAATTCATGAAAATTATAAATTAAAAAAACAGAACGTCTGATACTTTTAATACTTATTTAAATTAAATTCCTCTTCCTTCACTTATCTTTGAAGCTGTTTTAAATTTAAAAAATTGGCGATACATTTTCATAAACTGCTCGTAAAGGACATTAAAAAAGAAACGCCGGAATGTGTTTCCATAGCATTTGATATTCCCGGTGAATCTGAAAAAGACTTTCATTTTTTCCCTGGCCAGAATGTCACCGTCAGAACTTATAATGATTCCGAGGAAATAAGGAGGTCCTACTCCATTTGCAGTAGTCCTTTACAAAATGAACTGAGGGTGGCCGTAAAAAAAGTGGAAGGAGGATCATTTTCAACTTTCGCAAACGAGCAATTAAAAAAAGGGGATGTTTTGGAGGTGTTGCCACCGACCGGAAATTTTTTTCCAAAGTCTATATCTTCAGATAGAAATGATTATGTTTTTTTCGCAGCCGGAAGCGGCATTACACCAATTATTTCTATTATTAAAACAATTCTTTTTTCAGAACAAAACAGTAGTGTTACGCTCATTTACGGCAATAAAAATCTCAATTCAATTATTTTCAAAGAAGAAATAGAAGCGCTTAAAGACAAATATCTAAGAAAGTTTACCGTATATTATATTTTAAGCCGGGAGAAAACCGAGTCTGATTTCAATCACGGCAGAATAGACGTGGCGAAATGTAACCACCTGTCTAAACTAATTAATTTTAATATCATTGATGATTTTTTTATTTGTGGCCCGGAAAAAATGATTTACACCGTAAAAGATTTTTTATGTGGTTGGGGAATTGAACCGGAAAAAATTCATTTTGAATTATTCACCACACCTACTAAAGAACACACGAAAATTTACAAAGCGGTTGAACAAAAGAGCGTGGAGGGAAGCGAAATAACTGTAAACATTGATGGGCGCAGTTTTGATTTTATTTTAGAATATAACGGGAAAACTATTTTAGATGCCGGGTTGGCACAGGGAGCCGATCTTCCTTTTGCCTGCAAAGGCGGTGTTTGCTGCACCTGCAAAGCAAAAGTGCTGGAAGGGGAAGTAGAAATGGAAGCCAATTACGGACTTGAAAAAAGCGAAGTAAAAGCCGGATTTGTTTTAACCTGCCAATCCCATCCAAGAAGTAAGAAAGTGGTAGTAGATTATGATGAAGCCTAAAAATAAAGCTTTTTTCTCTTTTTCTTTTAACTCAAACTCTATCCAATTACCCAAGAGAATCGGTAACTTTGAGAATAAACATTCCTGTTATGGAAACTGAAAAATTATTGGAAGCTTTTGATGATAAAATAGAAAAGGAGATAAGAATCGAACCAAAAGACTGGATGCCGGCCGATTATTGCAACATGCTAATCAGGCAGATAAGCCAACATGCACATAGTGAGATTGTAGGTATGTTGCCGGAAGCTAATTGGATCACACGCGCCCCTACATTAAAAAGAAAAGCTACGTTGCTCGCAAAAGTGCAGGATGAGGCCGGGCACGGATTGTATTTATATTGCGCAGCTGAAACACTAAATATTTCCCGTGAAGAAATGATTCATCAATTGCTTACCGGCAAGGCCAAGTATTCTTCAATTTTTAATTATCCCACACTTTCATGGGCAGATATGGGCGCTATTGGCTGGCTTGTCGATGGAGCAGCAATTATGAACCAGGTACCGTTATGCCGTGCTTCTTATGGCCCTTATGCAAGAGGAATGGTGCGTATTTGCAAAGAAGAAAGTTTTCACCAAAGGCAAGGATATGAAATATTGCTAACACTTTGCCGTGGTACCAAAGAACAAAAAGCGATGGCACAGGATTCTTTAAACCGTTGGTGGTGGCCGAGTTTAATGATGTTCGGCCCGAACGATGACGCTTCCACACACACAGCCCAAAGCATGAAATGGAAAATAAAAAGAGTTTCAAACGATGAACTCAGACAAAAGTTCGTGGATGTTTGCAAGGAACAGGCGGATATTCTTGGACTAACAATTCCGGATCCTGATTTAAAATGGAATGAAGAAAGAGGCCATTATGATTTTGGAGAAATCAACTGGAATGAATTCTGGAATGTGGTAAAAGGCAACGGCCCTTGCAATAAAGAACGATTAGAAGCAAGAATCCGCGCTCACGAAAATGGCGCATGGGTAAGAGAAGCAGCTCTTGTTCATGCAGATAAGAAAAAGCAGAAGATTGCAAAAGAAGTTTTAGATACACAAATAGCTTAGGAAATTATTAATAATCAATCAATGTTGAATCAGGAAGAACCACTTTGGGAAGTTTTTATCCGGAGTAAGCAAGGACTGGAACATAAACACGCAGGAAGCCTTCATGCGGCAGATGCAAAATTGGCCATTGAAAATGCGCGTGATGTCTATACCCGGAGAATGGAGGGAGTAAGTATTTGGGTGGTAGAATCCAAATACATTCATGCGACAAATCCTGATGAATTAGAAAGTTTATTTGATCCTGCAAACGATAAAATTTATCGTCATCCGACTTTTTATAATTTACCGGATGAACTAAAATATATGTAACGCAGCGGTTGAAAAAGAAAGAATTACATGTCCAGTAAAGCAACAAATAATCCGGAAAACCATTTATTAAATTATACCCTTCATCTTGCAGACAGCTGCTTAATAATGGGACATCGTTTGAGCGAGTGGACGGGTCATGGCCCAATGCTTGAGCAGGATATTGCCATCAGCAATATTGCTTTGGATCTGATAGGACAGGCTCGAAATTTTTATCAGTATGCAGCAGAGATAAGTAACTCAAATAGCGAAAAAGAAAAAAAAATTACAGAAGATGATCTGGCTTATTTAAGAGACGCTGCTGATTTTAAAAATCTGTTGATAACTGAGCTTCCAAACGGGGATTGGGCAAAAACAATTGGCAAAATATTTTTCTTTAGCCTCTGGCAATTTTATTTTTATCAAAAATTAATTTATTCGGCCGATAAGCAACTGGCAGCTATTGCAGAAAAATCTTTAAAAGAAGCAACGTATCATGTAAAATGGAGCAGTGATTGGGTAATACGGTTAGGTGACGGAACAGAAGAAAGTAAAAACAGAATGCAAAGATCGATTTCAGACCTTTGGCCTTACACGGGTGAAATGTTTGTTCCTGCTGCGTTTGAATCAGATTTCAAAAATCGTGTGTGCATAGACGTTACTTCTATAAGAAATGACTGGACAAAGAAAGTAAAAGAGGTTTTGCAAGAAGCAACAACTGATTTTCCGGATGAAAAAACATGGATGCAAAGCGGTGGTAAAAATGGAATCCATACAGAACATCTGGGCTTCATTCTTGCCGAGATGCAGTTTATGCAACGCGCTTATCCCGGATTGGAGTGGTAAGACTTAAATGAGCGCGTCTCCTGCTAAATGCTGCTGAGAAAAGGTAAATATCTAAATATTAAAAATGAATGACGGCGGAGCAGATATTGTTAATAACGGTTCAAAAGAAGAAACGATAAAGAGAATTTGGGAAATATTGCGTTCCGTAAACGACCCTGAAATTCCTGTTTTATCGGTTATTGATTTGGGAATTATTAGAAACATAAAAATTGAAGGCGACATGGTTCAAGTCCTGATCACGCCGACTTACAGCGGTTGCCCGGCAATGGATTTTATCGGGATGAATATCAGAAAAGCTCTTTTAAAAAATGGTTTTGAAAAGACAAATATCAAACATGTACTATCTCCTGCATGGACTACAGATTGGATGACCGAAGAAGCAAAGGAAAAATTAAAATCGTATGGAATAGCGCCTCCCGTATCCAAAACCTTTGATAAAAATTATTTAACAAATCTTCCTGTTCAATGCCCGCATTGCCATTCACTGAATACGAATCTTATCAGCCAATTTGGTTCAACTGCATGTAAAGCTATTTATCAATGCAATGATTGCGGCGAACCGTTCGATTATTTTAAATGTCATTAATTGAAATAAAAAAATGAGTATTCTTTTCGAAATAAAAAATTCCGTCGCATTTATTACATTAAACCGGCCCGAAAAATATAATGCATTCAACCGGGAAATGGCATTGGCTTTACAGGAAAAATTAGATGAATCAGAAATGAATGCTTCTGTTCGTTGTATTTATTTAACCGGCGCTGGAAAAGCTTTTTCGGCCGGGCAAGACCTTTCAGAAGTTGTTCATCCGGGCGCAATCGAAAAGATAGTATCGGAGCAATATAATCCGATCATAGAGAAAATAAGGACGCTGAACAAACCGGTGCTGGCGGCTGTAAACGGAGTGGCAGCGGGCGCAGGAGCAAATATTGCTTTATGTTGTGACGTTGTTGTGGCATCGGAATCCGCTTCGTTCATCCAGGCATTCAGTAAAATCGGCTTGATTCCGGATAGTGGCGGAACTTTTTTTTTACCACGATTAATTGGCTTACAAAAAGCTTCCGCATTCATGATGTTGGGCGATAAAGTTTCTGCCCGCGAGGCAGAAAGAATTGGAATGATCTATAAATTTTTTTCGGACGAAATATTTTTTGAAGAGGCAAAAAAAATGGCGGTTGCCCTTTCGCAATTACCAACAAAAGGGCTGGCTTATACAAAACAAGCATTGAATAAATCATTAGAACAAAACCTGGAACAACAATTGGAGACTGAGGATTCACTTCAACGGAAAGCAGCTGCAACAGCAGATTTTAAAGAAGGTGTTGCTGCATTTATAGAAAAAAGAAAAGCAAATTTTAAAGGCTGTTGAAAAGATTAAAAAACTTTGGGGTTTTTATGCTTTTGAAAATAATAGTTTTAATTATTTGTTTGTCTACTGCTAACTCTTTATTGTTTAGAAATGTTTTTTTCTCAAAAAAGAAAACAAGAAATTCATCTATTTGCTTGTTTACTATCTGAGCCCATTTCAAATAATTTATTTACGGTATTCCAGTTCCGGGTCGTTGCTTTTACTTTTAATTTTGTTTCAAAAAATTTATTGGAAAGCTTCGTTTCTCCATAGCTTCCAGGGATATGAAGATAAATTTCTTTGCCGCTAACAATAAATTTATCAGGAAGAAACGCAGTGTTTTCAATACTTTCCAACTTCTTCTTATCAGGAATTTCTGAAAGAAAAGTAACATACAATTTTTTCGTATCAATATTTTCTTCTTTCAAAAAAGGATTTGAAGAAATTATTTTTTCCATTTCTTTTTCTGTCCTTATAACTACCGGAACTTCAAAGTTGTATTTCTTAAAAATTGCTTTTTCAATTTTTTTTGCCAATTCTCCTTCAGATAATTTTTCAGTGCTTTTAAAAATGATATTGCCACTTTGGATATAAGTAGCTACGTCTTTAAAATTCAAATTCTCGTAAAGTACTTTTAAATCCGCCATGAGGATTTTCTTTTGGCCGCTGACGTTAATACCTCTGAGAATGGAAATGAAAGTTTGCATAAACATCAACAAAAGTCTACTCTTTTTATTTTGTTTCAAAAATTTCTTGCCTTTTATCCATATTTTAATCCTTTCATAAAAATCTATTCAACTCATTATTTTATTCCAATTTCCCCGAAACTCTTTAGCAGCAAGGGTTTTATTTACATTCCTGCCGAAAATACGCAAGTACTACCATAAAAAAACAGGTAGTATGTATTGCATAGTATTATTAATCCTATTATCTTTGCATTATCAATCTGAAAAAAGATAAAAAATTAGTCAAAATGAATATTGATAACACAGCAAGCCAGATGCGAAAAGGAGTTTTGGAGTTTTGCATTTTGTCGATCATTAAGCTCGGAGAAGCGTATCCGAGTGATATAATTGACATCATGAAATCTGCCAATCTCAATATCCTGGAAGGAACCTTGTATCCTTTGCTTACACGTTTAAAAAATGCAGAATTTCTTACT
>Ga0157371_10000897_pt1 | contig 33517 bp, 30 predicted proteins | sample C45metaG_FD_113462 | JGI IMG/M metagenome (GOLD analysis project Ga0157371, IMG submission 113462) | Corn rhizosphere microbial communities from Kellogg Biological Station, Michigan, USA - C4-5 metaG | ecosystem: Host-associated > Plants > Roots > Rhizosphere > Soil | place: USA: Michigan... | reverse complement strand
CGGTATCAAGCGTTACACCACTGAAATCGTGGTCGACATGCAAGGCACCATGCAGCTGTTGGGCGGCCGTCCACAGCAGGGCGACCAACAAGGCGGGGGCAATAACTACCAGCAGTCCGCTCCGGCCCCACGCCAGCAGGCTCCGCGTCCGCAGCAGTCGGCACCGCAACAGTCGCGTCAGGCTCCGCCTCCACAGCAGGCAGCGCCACAACCGGCTCCGGATTTCGACAGCTTTGATGACGATATTCCGTTCTAAAAAGCAGCGATCCAGTCAGTAAAAAAAAGCGAAGCCATCTGGCTTCGCTTTTTTTGTGGGCGCTGTTAACGGGTTAACGTCGTCACGTTGGTCCGCGCGGTATGCAGTTTTTTGTAGCTCTCGATCAAGCGCAAGTGCCTGTCGAGCCCCTCCAGTTTCATGCTGGTCGGCGTCAAGCCATGGAACCGAATGCTGCCGTCTACCGATCCGATCGCTGCATCCATCCGCTCGTTGCCAAACATCCGGCGGAAGTTGGCTTCGTAGTCTTCCAGTTCCAGGTCTTCGTCCAGCTTCATCTCCAGCACGGCATTGATCGCCTGATAGAACAGGCCGCGCTCAACGGTGTTGTCGTTGTACTGCAGGAACTGTTCTACCGCCTCTTTCGCCTCTTCGAATTGCTGCAAGGCGAGATAGATCAGCAGCTTCAACTCCAGGATCGTCAGCTGACCCCAAGCGGTATTGTCGTCAAATTCGATGCCGATCAAGGAGGTAATGTCGGTGTAGTCGTCCAGCTCACTTTCCACCAGGCGCTCAACCAGCGCCTGCAGCTCTTCTTCGTCCAGGCGATGCAGATTCAGGATGTCGGCGCGGAAGAACAGCGCTTTGTTGGTGTTATCCCAGATCAGATCGTCCGCGGGATAGATTTCCGAATAGTCCGGCACCAGGATTCGGCACGCCGTCGCGCCGATATGCTCGTAGACGGCCATGTACACTTCCTTGCCCATGCCTTTGAGAATGCCGAACAAGGTCGCGGCTTCCTCGGCATTCGAGTTTTCACCCTGGCCGGAGAAATCCCACTCTACGAATTCGTAATCCGACTTGGAGCTGAAGAAGCGCCACGACACCACACCGCTGGAGTCGATAAAGTGCTCGACGAAGTTATTCGGCTCGGTCACCGCATGACCTTCGAACGTTGGCTGCGGCAAGTCGTTGAGGCCTTCGAAACTGCGGCCCTGAAGCAACTCGGTCAGGCTGCGCTCCAATGCCACTTCCAGGCTCGGGTGCGCGCCGAACGAGGCGAACACACCGCCGGTACGCGGGTTCATCAGCGTGACGCACATCACCGGGAATTCACCGCCCAGAGACGCATCCTTGACCAGCACCGGGAACCCTTGCTCTTCCAGCGCCTGAATGCCGGCCAGTATTCCCGGGTACTTAGCCAATACGCTGGCCGGCACGTCAGGCAGGGCGAATTCACCTTCGATGATTTCGCGTTTTACCGCGCGCTCGAAGATTTCCGACAGGCACTGCACCTGGGCTTCGGCCAAGGTATTGCCGGCGCTCATGCCGTTGCTCAGGAAAAGGTTTTCAATCAGGTTGGACGGGAAATACACCACCTCGCCGTCCGACTGACGCACGAATGGCAGCGAGCAGATGCCACGCTCTTCATTGCCCGAGTTGGTGTCGATCAGATGGGAGCCACGCAGCTCGCCATCGCGGTTGTAAATCTTCAGGCAGTACTCGTCGAGGATTTCGGTCGGCAGTGCGTCTTTACGGCCAGGCTTGAACCAGCGTTCGTCCGGGTAGTGCACAAACGCTGCGTTGGCGATGTCTTCGCCCCAGAACTGGTCGTTGTAGAAGAAGTTGCAGTTGAGTCGCTCGATAAACTCGCCCAACGCCGACGCCAACGCGCCTTCCTTGGTTGCACCTTTGCCGTTGGTAAAGCACATCGGCGAGTGCGCGTCGCGGATATGCAGTGACCATACGTTGGGCACGATATTGCGCCACGAAGCGATTTCGATCTTCATGCCCAGATCCGCCAGAATGGCTGACATATTGGCGATGGTTTGCTCCAGCGGCAGATCCTTGCCGGCAATGTAAGTGCCTGCCTCAGACGTCGAGTTAGAAGCAGGCATCAACAACGCCTGGGCATCGGCGTCGAGGTTTTCCACTTCTTCGATCACAAACTCAGGCCCGGCCTGCACCACTTTTTTCACGGTGCAGCGGTCGATGGAGCGCAGGATGCCCTGGCGATCCTTGTCGGAGATGTCCGCTGGCAACTCGACCTGGATCTTGAAAATCTGGTTGTAGCGGTTTTCCGGGTCAACAATATTGTTCTGCGACAGGCGGATGTTATCCGTGGGGATGTTGCGCGTGCTGCAATACAACTTCACAAAATACGCCGCGCACAACGCCGACGAGGCCAGGAAATAGTCGAACGGGCCCGGTGCCGAGCCATCGCCCTTGTAGCGGATAGGTTGGTCGGCCACCACCGTGAAGTCATCGAACTTGGCTTCAAGTCGAAGGTTGTCGAGAAAGTTGACCTTGATTTCCATGGGGGATTACCAGAATAACGGCTAAACGAATGGCCGCCATTATCCGGCATTTCAGCCATAAGTCTTGTGGGCGTCTGACTATCTGTCCGATCCAAGCCGTTTTATTGGGCGCTGGGTGGGTCAGTCGAGGATCAGATGCGGCAAGAACCGGCTTGAATCCTTGGTAATCAAACTGTTGTCCTCGCGCACGCCGATGCCGGCCGCCTGGTCCCCGATCACCCAGGAACCGATCAACGTAAAGCTGTCACCAAACTGCGGCAGCGGAGCAAACTCCTGAAGGATAAACGGCGCGTCGGTGTAGGGGCCGTCCTCTTTTACGATCAGACCCTCTGCGGTTTGCAATTCGATGTTGGCGCCTTCCCGAGAGAAGAACGGTTTACGCACCCAGCCTTTGGGCACCGCTTTGTTCGGCTCGGTATCCAGGTGCGCCGCCAGCAGGTTCGGGTGACCTTTGTTGAATTCCCACAGCAGCGGCAGGATGCCTTTGTTGGAAATGATGGATTTCCAGGCCGGCTCGAAAAACTGCGTGTCGCTCTGGGCGATGGCTGCGCCGAAAGGCTCGTGGAAGATGAATTCCCAGGCGTGCAGCTTGAACAGATGCGGGATCCAGCGATCTTCGAGATCGACGAAACGACCGTCACTGGTCAGGCCGATGTCTTCAATGTCGATGTGACGTGATTCGATGCCCACCTTTTCCGCAATCAGGCGCAAGTAATCGGTGGTGCCTTTGTCTTCGACCGAGTCTTTCATCGATGCGAAATAAAAAGGCTGTTTGAGTTGCAGTTGAGCGAAAGCCTGATGCAGTTTGGTATCGATGCTGTTGAACTGGTCGGCATGCTTGGGCAGCAAACCGCGCTCGATGCATTGCTCCAGCCAGCCCCATTGAAACGCCGCGGCCTCATACAGGCTGGTTGGCGTGTCGTAGTTGAGTTCCAGCAACTTCGCCGGCCCGTTGCCGTTGTAGGAAAAATCCATGCGCCCGTACAGGTGCGGGTGACCTTCGAGCCATGAGGTCCGAATCAGGTCGAAGAACGGCGCGGGAATGCTCAGGCGCTCCAGCAGCTCCTCGCTTTGCACCACGCGGGCCACCAGGTCCATGCACATCTCGTGGATCTCGGTGGTCGGGTCTTCGAGATCGTTTTCGATCTGCTTGAGCGTGAATTGGTAATACGCGCTTTCGTCCCAGTAGGGTTCGTCGTCGATGGTATGGAACAGAAAGCCGAGGCTCTCGGCCGTTTGTTTCCAGTCATGACGCTCTGCGCAGAGGATTTTTTTCATGATCCGGTATCCTTAACTGCTCGACCCGCCGCCGCCCCAGCCGCTGCGTGCGCTGGCCTTGCTGCCAAAGCCGCCACGTGAGGTGGACGAGGCAACGGAAACCGGCTTGCTGGTGGAAGAACGGACCGAGTCGGCGTAGTTGCTGCTGCCGTACCTGGCCTGATTGGACTTGGTAAACGTCGAGCCTTTGGAAATCCGCTGGTTGAGCGTTGAGGAGCCGTAATTACCGCGATCGTCGCGATAACGGTACACCGGCTCGGAGTAGTAGCTGTTGCGGTTGCTGCTCAGCATGTTGCCGATCAGCAGGCCGGTCAGCAGGCTGCTTGTGGAGAAACCCGAGCCGCCGGTGTTCGCTTCCGAGGCGGGTAATTGAGCCTTGGCGGCGTCGACCTGGGATTGCGTGACCTGGCCGTCGGCGGTCAGTTCGAAACCACCCAGCTTGGGGATGAACTTGCCGGCGGAATCCTGTTGGCACCAGTCGGCGACAAAGTCGGCATCACAATCGGCCTGGTTGTCGTACACCGGCGCAATACGGCGATGCTCGGCCATGGCGGTCATGTAGGCGTCGGAGCAGACATCCACCGGCAATTTTTCATCGGCGCACTGCTGCACGGACTGGAAGTTGTACTTCTTCTGCACCGCGTAGGTTTTTTCCGTCGGCCCGCAACCGGATATCGCCATGGCGACCGATGCGGCCAGCGAGAGCTGAACGTACTTGCTTCGTTTCATCGGGATCTCCGTTGCGCAATCAGTTCTGGGTCGGGGTCATGCAGGCGGCGTTGAGCATGCCGACGCTGATGGCCACTGCTGCGACGTAGATGCCGGCCGCGATTTCACCTTTCCTGATGCGTTCAGAGGTGCCCTTGAGCACCAGACTGGTCACCAGGAATGCCAGCAATTGAACGAGGGCTGCAATCACCGCCCAGACGGCGAAGTCCAGAATGCTGATCGAGTAGGCAATCACGTTGCTGGCCGGAATGGCGAAGCCGATGATTGCACCGCCCAAGGCGATTGCGGCGGCCACGTTGCCCGAACGGATCAGCTCGAATTCCTTGTGCGGAGTGATACGGGTGTAGATGAACTGGAACAGCGCGAACAACACAGCGGCGCCGAGCAGGTAGGAAACAAATCCGAATACGGCGGCTTTGTTCAGCGAGATGGAGAGCGCTTCTAGCATGGGCTTGTTCCTTTTTAGAACGTGTTCAGGTCGGTTGTGTACAGCGAGATGCCCAAGGACGTGCTCAAGCTGATGGTGCCTTCAGCGTCTTCTTCAACGGAAAACAGCAGGAATTCCCGGCGATCGGTCAGGCCGGTTTCGCGGGCGTACAACATCGAACGGTGTTCGATGCTGTAGGACTCGTCCGGGTTTTTCAGTTGTTCGCTCAGTGCCACCAGTTCTGTCTGGCCATTCTCGGTGCCCCATTCGCGGGTGTATTCCACGCCGTTGTGGGTGTAGGTCGGCAGCCCGATCAGGCTTTGCGGGCCAGCCAGCCGACGCAGTTCCGCTTCACTGCTGATGGTGATGTAGTTGAGGTAATTGAACAGGATCACCGACTCGACCTGCCCGGCGATGTCGCCGGTGGTGTGCACCTGAAGCCAGTAGTCTTCGTCATTCATGTAATAGCGCGACAGCCAGGTCGACTGCCCGAGGTCAATGGTGCCGTTGCTCCAGATCTGCTGGGAGCCCGGGATGGTCACCGTGGTGTTGCCGTCGAGCAACAATCTCAGGGACGTGTCGAACATCACGCCCTTGCCCAAGGCCAGCCCCAACGGACCGGTGGCGGGTGACGCGGTTTCGCTGGCCGTCCATTTCGAATCGGTATTCGCGTTCGGGGCCTCAAGCCCCATCAATTGTTTAAACCATCCCATTGGAGATTTCCTTGAGGCGAGTGGAGGCGATTTCACTGTCATTGAAGTGGGCGAGGACGTGCCCGAACGGGCTCAATGTATAGACCGCCAGCACGGTGGCCGGAGTCAGATCGTCTGACGGGTTTTGCACCAGGCCTGCCCAGCCGAATCGGTGGAAGAGGGATGAGGCGTACAGGCGCAATAAAAGAAAAATCGACATTTTGTCCCTGACTCCGTGGGTACTGATTCCTGGCGACGTTATCGCCATGGCATCTGAAAGCCTGATAGCGGTTAACGGGCCGCATTAAACCTGCTGCGCGGCGCAGAAAAAAGTACCTTGGCCGCAATATATCCGGCGAACGCACCAAACAGGTGACCTTCGAAGGAAACACCCTGACGAGGCAGGAAGCCAAAAATCAAACCGCCATAGAGCAGCGCCACGACACTGGCTGTAATCAGATTGCCCCAGCTTCTCTGGAACCAGGCGCGCGCCAGGAGGTAAGCCCACAGCCCGAACACCCAGCCGCTGGCGCCTATGTGCACGCCTTTGAAACCGAACATCCAGACCAGCGAGCCGCCCAGCACAATGATGATGGCGCTGACCGCCAGAAACCGATTGAGCCCTTCGATAATGACCAGCGTGCCCAGGATCAAAAACGGGATCAGGTTGGCGCTCAGGTGCGCAAATGAGGCGTGGAGAAAAGGCGAGGTGAGGATGCCCGGCAGCCCGAAGAGCGTTCTCGGGACCAGGCCAAATGACAAAAGGCTGTAGCCGGTCATGGCGTTGAGCACCTGCAGCGCGACCATGAAAATTGCCACGCCGGCAATTGTCTTGAAACCCTTCAGGGCATCCATCCTTGACCTCGACGTAAAAAAGAAGGGCAATGAATCAGCGCCGATCCATGTGGGAGCGAGCTTGCTCGCGATGGCGATGTGTCTGTCAGCATTAATGTCGACTGGCAAACCGCAATCGCGAGCAAGCTCGCTCCCACAGGTTATGCGTCCGGCAAAGTTATTCGGCCGACTTCTGCTTCAGGCGTTCCAGGATCGCATTGGCGCTGCCCGAATCCGGTGTGATGCCGGCTTCGCGCAATTTGCGCTCCAGGTCAGTACCGGTCGACGCGTCCGCCAGTTCGTCCTGAGCTTGCAGTTCAGCGGCACGTTGCTGTTGCTTGGCTTGCAGGCGGTTCAGTGTACCGACAGCGGTTTCCAGCTTGCCGTTGGCGCCGCCACTGGCGATGGACGCGCTGACCTGGGCCTTTTGTACGCTTTCACGCGCCTTTGCCATGTCCACTTGCTGGCGCAGGCTTTTGATGCGGTTTTCTGCCTTGGTGATGTCTTTGCGCATGTTGTCCGCGTAACCACCGAACTCGGTAGCCTGCTTTTGCTCGACGTCCAGCTCGTTGGTCAGGGTCGAAATGGCTTCAGCCACTTCCAGTGCCAGGTCTTCACGGTTGGCCTGGATGGCGGCCATGGCCTTGGATTCCAGGTCCTTGATCTTGGCGTTGTATTCGCTCACGCGATCAGCCGACAGTTTGTGCTTGGCCATGATGGTGACCAGCTCACGCTTGGCGTTGGCCAGGGCGCTGTCAGCATCACGAATTTCCTGGTCGAGGATACGCAGGGCCTGTTGGTCGACGATCGATTCGCCGACTTCATTGGCACCGCCGCGCAGCGCGGTGAACAATTTGCTCCAGATGGACTGAGTCATTGGATAATCCCTATTCCTGAAAAATTAATGGAAGAAACGTTCAAAGGCTTCGCTGGCGCGTTGCACATTGTCGACCAGGGTTTTGACCTCGGTCACGACGTTGGTCAGGCTGGAATCGGAGCTCAGCGCGCCGAACATGTTGTAGACGATCTGGCCGTTCGGCATCGACTCGATACCGATTGAGGACAGCGGGAACAGTTCGCGGCTGCGCAATACGGCATCGTTGAAAGCCGGCACATCCTTGATTGACTCGACGTCTACCAGAACCGTGTCGACGATGATCTGCTCGCCCACCACCGCGATGTAAATCGGCAGGCCACCGAAATCGTTCATTTCCAGCTTGATGCTGGACTCGGAGCCTTGAACCAGAGAAAGCGTGATGTCGTTAGAAACCACTTCGTCCAGTGCCTGAAGGGCGCTGAACAGACGATCGATGTTCCAGTTAGTACCTGCGCTCATGTAATTCTCCGACATGAATGAGCCAGCCAGAATCGGTTGGCGTAGCTGTTTCTCCATCTGCTTGAGCAGGCTTCGGTTTTCGGGAAGCACCCAAGTCTCGTGTTTCACATAACCGGCACCCGCCAGGCCCGCGCGCATCTGCTTCATATAAAAGCTCGATGGTTTTTTCGCGGACGGTTTCGAGCGCTCTCCCTTCTGGCTCGCTGAATCGGTTACAGGCACGGCAGGCGGACCTGATGGAGAGCGACTTTTCATACTGGTGACTCCGTTGTGAAAATCTCACGCGTGAGAAACACTACAGGCAAATTCTGTCGCTCTCAATAGCTCACGCGTGAGATTTTTTGTCTCACTTTTTTCCGTGCAAAAAAACACCCGCGGCGCTCAGGCGCGGCGGGTTTATTTCGCAATTCGATCAATCAGTTGAGGCTTTAGTGGCTGGCCGCCAGGAATTCGTCGGTGGAAATCACGCTGGCGTAGGCGAAACCCAGGGCCGACATGAACGCAGCGTGAACTTGGGCAGCAGGTACGGTGATGCCGTTGAATTCCAGGTCACGCGAGGCACAGGCGTCATGGATCACGGTGACGGTGTAGCCGAAATCGGCAGCGGCGCGGGTAATGCCATCGACGCACATGTGGCTCATGCTGCCAACGATCACCAGTTCCTTGATGCCTTGCTCGTCAAGAATCGATTTGAGCTCGGTTTCGCGGAACGCGTTGACGAAGTGCTTGAGCACCACCGGTTCATCGGCGCGGTTGAGGATCTTGGGATGCAGCTTCGCGCCTTCGGAGCCCGGGGTGAAAAATGGCGCATCGCTGGAGGTGAATTCGTGGCGGATGTACACCACCGAATCACCGGCTTCGCGAAAGGCGTTGAGCAACCGGGCCGCGTTGTCCGCGGCGGCGTCGGCTCCGACCAGCGGCCACTTGCCCTGGGGGAAGTAGTCGTTTTGGATATCGACTAGGATGAGTGCTTGCTTGGCCATGACTGTTTCCTCGGCGTGTACGTTGGTGTGGAATGGAGTATTGGGGCTGGCAGGCCATCCCGGGATTGGCCGCACCGACAATAGAAGGGGTAAAACTGACAATGGATGCACAAAGGGCAATCGTCGAACTGGGCGTGTTGATGTACCCCGGTGCGCAGATGGCGGCGGTGCATGGGCTGACAGACTTGTTCGGGGTGGCGAACCGGATTGCCGCCGAGCATCAGACGGCGCAGTTGCCGCTGCTGCGGGTCAGCCATTGGCAGGTCGAGGGCGATCAGTCGCCCGCGCGGGTTTACGACAGCCATCCGGGGCCCGACAACGCCTTGGTGGCGGTGTTGATTCCGCCGTCGATTGGCGGATTTTCCAAAGGCCAGGCATCGCAGGCGCTGATCCACTGGATTCGTCAGCAACATGCGGGCGGGGCAACCCTGGGCGGCGTCTGTGTAGGCTCTATCCTGCTGGCCGAAAGTGGCCTGCTCGATGGCCGCAGTGCAACCACTCACTGGACCTCGGCCAAGTCTTTCGCCGAACGTTACCCGGCGATCAAGCTCAAGGCCGACACCCCCATCGTCGATGACGGCGACCTGATCACTACCGCCGGGCTGATGGCGTGGTCGGAGCTGGGTCTGCGCCTGGTAGACCGACTGCTCGGCCCGAGCATCGCCACCGGCACTGCGCGTTTTCTGGTGGTGGAACACAGCGACAGTGCCAGTGAATGCGGCAGCAATTTTGCACCGATCCTGAGCCATGGCGATGCCTCGATTCTCAAGGTTCAGCATTGGCTGCAAAGCACCGGGGCTACCGATGTTTCGCTGACGGCGATGGCGGAGCGGGCGGGGCTGGAAGAACGCACCTTCCTTCGGCGCTTCCGTTCGGCGACCGGGCTCAAACCCACTGAATACTGCCAGCACCTGCGGGTGGGCAAGGCGCGGGAGATGCTTGAGTTCACCAACGGTACCATCGATCACATTGCCTGGACGGTGGGCTACCAGGACCCCAGTGCGTTTCGCGCGACCTTCAAGAAAATTACCGGGCTGGCGCCGAGTGATTACCGGGCGCGGTTTGGGGTTACGCCCACAGCCGCAGCCCGGTAGGTGCAACACCCAAAATCCCCCAAATCTAATGTGGGAGCGAGCCTGCTCGCGATGACGGACTGTCTCTGACATTGATGCAGACTGACACGCCGCCATCGCGAGCAGGCTCACTCCCACAGAGCTCTGCGCAAGGCCTTGGTCGTGCAAAATGCAGGAGTCAGATCCTTTGTCGTGCAGAATAAAGCAGGCCTGGTGCTATCAGTGTTTTCGCAACTGACTGATTTCAAAATCGTTTCCATCCATCGCCCCTTGGCCTGATCTCTGCACCCCTCAAACTACATTCATCGAACGCAGATTGAAGGGGGACGCATGACCCCAACAAACCGCAAGAAGCTGGTGGTGGCCCATTCAGTCCGCCCCGAAGCGCCCCAGCATGAAGTCGAGACCAATCGCGCCCTGGCCCGCTGGCTGGCGCAAATCCTGGGGCTCAAATACGGCGGTAGCTACGATCCCGAACGTCATAAAGGTCAGGACCTTTACCTGTTGCCAACCCAGACCCTGGTGGGCGTTGCGCTCGCCCGGCAACTGGGCGTCAAGGGACCGGAGGATTTGTGGGGCGGTTATGTCGACCATGATTTCATCTGCACCAAAGCCATCAGCCACGGCCTGCTCAACAAGAATGCCCACGCCCCGCAGGGCTGGTCATCGCTATTTTGCGAACGCGTACGCAGCGTGGTGCTCGATGGCCTGAGCGTATTTGCTCTCGACGACGCACGCCCGGCGGCGGAGCATTTGCTCGACAGCGGCCCCATCCGCCTCAAGCCGGTTCATGCCTGCGCCGGACGTGGCCAGGAAGTGATCAAAAGCCTCGACCAGTTCGAAGTCGTACTGGCTCGTCCCGATGCCGAATCGCTGTTCAGCCAGGGCGTGGTGCTTGAGCAGGACCTCGACAACGTGGTCACCCACAGCGTCGGTCAGAGTTTTATCGGCGACAAGGTGCTGACTTATTGCGGTGATCAATACTTGACCGAAGACGGTCAGGGCGAGCAGGTTTATGGAGGGTCCAACCTGCTGGTGGTTCAAGGTGATTACGACGATCTGCTGGCGCTGCCTCTGCCAGACGATGTGCAGCTGGCAATCCGCCAGGCCCAAGTGTTTGACCGCGCCGCGAACGAAGCCTATCCCGGTTTCTTTGCCTCGCGGCGCAATTACGACATTGCCCAAGGCCAGGACAATGCCGGCAAACAACGCAGTGGGGTGCTGGAACAATCCTGGCGCATGGGCGGTGCCAGCAGCGCTGAAGTGGCCGCGCTGCAGAGCTTCATCAACGACCCGGGGATGCGTGCGATTCACGTCTCTTCGGTGGAAACCTACATCGATCAACCGCTGCCGGCGGACGCCATCGAGGTGTACCGCGGTCCCGCGGAAAACACTGACTTTCTCCTCAAGTACGTGACGGTTAAATCCTATGACGGCTAGAAGTGAAACCATTCAGATCGACATCGACGATGAACAAATGAGCGGGACGTTTCTGAGCCCCAAATCGAAAGTCCCCGGCGTATTGTTCGTCCACGGTTGGGGCGGCAGTCAGGAGCGGGACCTGGAACGGGCCAAAGGCATCGCCGGTCTGGGTTGCGTATGCCTGACGTTCGACCTGCGCGGTCACACGGGCGGCACCGGCATTCCGCTGACCCGGGTGACGCGTGAAGACAACCTGCGAGACCTGCTGGCGGCGTACGATCGCCTACTCGCCCATCCGGCGCTCGATACGTCCGCCATTGCGGTGGTCGGCACCAGTTATGGCGGTTATCTGGCGTCGATCCTGACCTCGCTGCGACCTGTGCGCTGGCTGGCGCTGCGGGTGCCGGCGCTGTATCGCGACGATCACTGGCACACGCCCAAACGTGATCTGGACAAGGCTGACTTGCGCGATTACCGCAATACGCTTGTGCGCGCGGACAGCAACCGCGCGCTGCACGCCTGCTCGCAATTCACCGGTGATGTGTTGCTGGTCGAATCGGAGACTGACGACTATGTACCTCACGCAACCATCATGAGCTACCGCGCCGCGTGTCAGCAGACGCATTCGCTGACCCACCGGATCATCGATGGCGCGGATCACGCGTTGAGCGAACCGGTGTCGCAGCAGGCGTACACCTCGATCCTCGTGGACTGGATTACCGAGATGGTGGTGGGTGAGCGGTTAAGCATTATTCAGTCCAGCTGAGATTCAGGGAGTTCCAGAGCACATCGCGAGCAGGCATGTGCTTCAATACAAAGCTCAAGACGGTTTTTTCGAAATCCGCAACGACTTCGCCTTGGCTTCCACAACCAGGTACATCACCAACGTAATCAGCAGCGGCAAAATAAAGTAAATCGCCCGATACGCCAGCAATCCCGCCACCAGACTTCCCCGCGAAGCCTCATGTTGCAGCAACGCCACAAACACCGCCTCCAGCACCCCGAGCCCGGCAGGAATGTGCGTGATCACCCCGGCAATCGCGCTGATCAACAACACCCCCAAGACTAACGGATAGTCGAGCTTGCTTGGCAGCAGCGTGAAAATCACCGCGGCCATCAACGACCAGTTCAGCGCTCCGAGCGCCAGTTGCAGCATCGCCATGCGCAGCGACGGCAGGTTGATTTCCACCCCGCGTATCGCCCATTCCCGACGTTTGGAAAACCGGCACGCCGCCAGATACCCCGCGCTCACCAGCAGCAACAACACGCCGACACCTTGTAACGCGTCGCTGCTCAGCTTCCAGCCAGGAGGCATTCGGACCAGTCCGCTGCTGAACACCGCGCCGGCAATCACCATGTAGCCGAACCAGTTCGTCGCCAGGCTTAACCCGAGGATCTTCGCAATGTTGCCCTTGCTCACGCCAAGCCGCGAATACAGCCGATAACGCATGGCAATGCCGCCGACCCACGCGCTCAGGTTGAGGTTGAAGGCGTAGCTGATGATGCCCACCGGCAGGATCTGCTTCCAGGTCAGGTCCTGGCGGATGTAGGTGCGGCCGATCAGGTCGAAGCAGGCGTAGACGAGAAAACTCACCAGCGTCAGGCCGGACGCGATGATCAGTGTGCGCACCTTGAAATCGGCCAGGGTGTCGAACACTTCGTTCCATTCGATGCGCTGGGCGAGCATCGTGAACAGCACGATCAGCGCCAGGAAAAACAGCATCGTCAGCGGCTTTTTCCAGCGGCTTAAACGTGATTTCGCTGGCGCGGTGGCGTGGCTGGTCGAGGAGGCTTCAGCGCGGCTCATGGTGTTCGCTCTCCGAATGGGTAAAACGCTTCAAGCGCGGCTTATGCGCTGGCAGCCAACCAGCCCATGCGGGGAAGTGGCGCAAAAAGTGAAACACCAGGAAGCCGACGGTCATGTGCCAGACCCGTCCACGCGGCGCCTTGTCCGGTGACATGGCTTTGCAGTGGTGTTTGCTCAGGATATCGAGGCGTTCGAACAGTTCGCGGTTGAAGGCGCGATCGCGGATCAACACGTTGGCCTCAAGGTTCATCGACAGGCTCAACGGGTCGAGGTTGCTGGAGCCGACCGTGCTCCAGTCTTCGTCGACCAGCGCGACCTTGCCGTGCAGCGGTCGCTCGCAATATTCGTGAATCTGCACGCCGGATTTGAGCAGATAGTCGTAGGTCATGCGCGCCGCGAGTTTGGCCACCAACAAATCCGGCTGGCCTTGCAGGATCAGCCGCACATCGACACCACGGCGCGCGGCGTTGCGGATCTCGCGCAGCAGGCGATAACCCGGAAAGAAGTAGGCGTTGGCGATCACCACGCGGCGCTGGGCGCTGCGCAACGCCAGACGATAAACCTCTTCGATGTCGGTTCGATGGTCACCATTGTCGCGGTAAACCAGCCTGACCTGGCCGTCGTGCTCGCTGAACGCCAGTTCGGAGCGTCGCTGCCTGCGCCGCTGCCACCAGTATTTGGCGCGCCTCGGGCGACCACTTTGAAGCAAGGCGAAATGATGAATATCGGTCACCGCCGGGCCTTGCACTTCAACGGAGTAATCCTGCTTGGCCTCGGGCCCGAAGTCGGCCAGGTGGTCGGCGGAAAAGTTGATCCCGCCGATGAACGCAATCGTGCCGTCCACCACCACAATCTTGCGGTGCAGGCGGCGGAACCAGTTGGTGCGAATGCCCAGGCGTTTGGGCGCCGGATCGAATATTTGCAGGTGCACACCGGCCTGGCTCAACGCCGCCAGGTACTCGGTGCTCAACTCGCCAGAGCCGAAGCCGTCAAGACTGGCAGTGACCCGCACCCCGCGTTGAGCTGCGTCGATCAACACTTGCTGCAGCTCTTTGCCGACCTTGTCCTCGAACACGATGAAGGTTTCCAGGAGGATTTCGCTCTTGGCCTGGCGCATGGCCTCGAATACCCGGGGGAAATACGCTTCGCCGTTCTCCAGCAGTTGCACGCGGTTATTGCCCTGCCAGTCGTATTCGACGTCCACCACGCCGGGTTCACGCACCGGAGGTGTGCTGGGTATGTGTTCGACGGTCGCTTGCTCTATTGGCGCGCTGTTCATAGCTCGATCTCCACCGATAGCGGTGCGTGGTCGGAAAGGTGTGACCAGGGGCGCGCTGTCAGGACTTGCGGGCGGCTGGCCTTGAGGTTGCGCACATAGATGCGGTCCAGACGTAGCGTTGGCAGCCGCGCCGGAAAACTGCGCGCCGGTTTGCCGTGGTGATCGGCGAAAACCTCTCGCAGACCGCAGGGCTTGAGCAGCGCATCGGCACGCTGACGCCAATCATTGAAGTCCCCGGCGACGATCACCGGCGCGTCGGCCGCAAGCTCTTCAAGACGCTGTGCCAGCAATTTGAGTTGTGCCGTTCGGTGGGTTTCGCGCAGCCCCAGGTGGACGCAAATCGCATGCACCTCAGGCCCGTCGCCGGGCAGGCGCAACACGCAATGCAGCAGGCCACGGTTCTCATGGCCGCTGATGGACACGTCGAGGTTGTCGTGACGCACGATCTGGAACTTCGACAGCAGCGCATTACCGTGATCGCCTTCCGGATAGACCGCGTTGCGGCCATAGGCAAACTGCGGCCACAACGTGTCGGCGAGGAATTCGTACTGGGGCTTTGTCGGCCAGTTGCTATAGCGCTGCGGATGATGCTCGTGAGTGCCATGCACTTCCTGCAAAAACACCACATCGGCTGAGACGCTGCGCACCGCTTCGCGCAATTCAGGCAGGATGAAACGCCGGTTGAGTGCAGTGAAACCCTTGTGCGTGTTGACCGTCAGCACGGTAAATCGGCGCACGGCGCTGAGGATTTCCGGCTGATTATCGGCATGGCCCAGTGGCTCGGAAATGTTCATGGCAGCACTCCTTCGGCAACCGGTTCACCGGGGGCGGTGGCGAGGTCTTTGTCGAGGTGGAAATGCTCAAGCAAGCGCCGCGCATCGAAGGGCGCACGGACTTTGATGTCGTTGTCGAAATAGCAAAATACTTCGCGTGACTTGCGCGCCTTGGGTTTTTGCTTGGGCGCGATCAGCTGTGGATCCTCCGGTTGTTGGCCGTGGTTCCAGGCATCGATCCGCTCACCCCAGCGCTCCAGCGCCTCGGGGGTGTAACCACTGGCATAGAGCTCTTCAGCCCCGTGCAGGCGCAGGTAAACGAAATCACTGGTGAGGTCTTCGCGGTACGGCCATTTACCGGCGGTGTCAGCGATGACCAAGGCAACGTTGTAGCGCTTGAGCAGGCGCACGAACGCCGGATCGACAAAGGTTTCGTTCCTGATTTCAACGGCGTGGCGCAAAGGCTTTTTCTTGTAAGCCTTGGTGCTGGCGTGACCGTGCAGGTGCGAATCGTGCTGGCGGGCGAGGGCGGCAGCCTGTTGTGTGTCCTGGGGCAATTGCTTCAAAAAACTTTCGAACAGCCCGGCGTCGAATTTGAAATTGGGCGGGAACTGCCAGAGGATCGGGCCGAGTTTTTCTTTCAGCTCCAGGATCCCGGAAGCAAAGAAATTCGCCAGCGGCTTATGAATGTCGCGCAGGCGTTTGATGTGGGTAATGAAGCGTGGTGCTTTGACGCTGAAGACGAAATCGGCCGGGGTTTCGGCGTACCACTGGGTATAACGTTCTGGCCGTTGCAGGGCGTAAAACGATCCATTGATTTCAATGCTGTTGACCGCCCGTGACGCAAATTGCAATTCACGCTTCTGGGTCAGCCCCTTTGGGTAGAAACCACCTCGCCAAGGTGTGTAGCGCCAGCCTGAAATACCGATATGAATCGCCGCCATGTCGCCTCCGTCTAATGGTCTCTGGGCTGCCCCGCTGTCTTTTGATGACTTCGGGGCAGTCGAGAAAGTTTCGACGGGTTTACGGATGGCTTGTACTTAACGGACACACCACAAACAAACTGTGGGAGCGAGCCTGCTCGCGATAGCGGTCTGTCAGTCACATCTATGTGAATGTGCCGCCACTATCGCGAGCAGGCTCGCTCCCACAGGGATTATCAGTGGCTGGTGACGACGCGGGTTGATCCCTCGGCATACACCGGACCGAGACGATCCAGGCGACCACTCCAGGCCGTCAGCGCCAGCGCCACCAACACCACCAGACCACCGATCCACGCCGTGTGAATCAGCCCCATGTGAGCCACGATCAGACCACCGCCCCACGCACCACCGGCAATGCCTAGGTTGAACGCGGCGATGTTCAGCCCCGAAGCCACGTCGACCGCGTGCGGGGTGTGATGCTCGGCCTGGCGCACCACATACACTTGCAGCCCCGGCACGTTACCGAACGCGACGGCGCCCCAGACCAGCACCGTGGCCAGCGCCAGCCAGGGATTGCCAGCGGTAAAGGTCAGCACGAACAACACGGCCGCCAGCAAGGCGAAGATGATTTTCAGCGCGCTGATCGGACCGCGTTTGTCCGCCAGTTTGCCGCCCCAGATATTCCCTACCGCCACCGAAACGCCGTAGACCAGCAACACCAGGCTGACGGTGCTGGCGCTGAAACCGGAAATGTCCTGAAGAATCGGCGCCAGGAACGTGAAGGCAATGAACGAGCCGCCGTAACCGATTGCAGTCATGGCGTACACCAGCAGCAGGCGCGGTTGCTTGAGCACCTGTAATTGCTGCAACAGCGAAGCGGGTTTGCTGTGGGCGATGTTTTTCGGCACGTAGAGCAGGCTGCCGATAAAGGCGATCACACCCAATGCGGACACGGCGAGGAAGGTTTCACGCCAGCCGAAATGTTGCCCGATGAAGGTCCCCAGCGGCACACCGGTGACCAGCGCCACCGTCAGGCCGGTGAACATGATGGCGATTGCGCTGGCGGCTTTTTCCTTCGGCACCAGACTGGTGGCGATGGTCGAGCCAATCGAGAAAAACACCCCGTGGGCCAGGCCGGTGACGATCCGCGCAATGATCAGCGATTCGTAGCTCGGCGCTTTCCACGCCAGCAGGTTGCCGAGGGTGAACAACACCATCAGCGACAACAGCAGCAATTTGCGCGGGACTTTGCCGGTGAGGGCGGTCAGCACCGGTGCGCCGACGGCGACGCCCAGGGCGTAAAGGCTGACCAGCAGGCCGGCGGACGGCAGGCTGACGCCGAGGTCGGCGCCAATGGTGGGTAACAGGCCAACGATGACGAACTCGGTCGTCCCGATGGCGAAGGCGCTGAGGGTCAGCGCGAGCAAGGCAATGGGCATGACTGCAACTCCGGTGGGTTTGATTGATGGAGCGCAGTGTCGGGGTTTGGGTTGTGCGGAAAAATACAGGGGCGGGCATTTGATATTTGCGTACCGGTCAAATATCAGCAAAGCAACACGAACCCTGTGGGAGCGAGCTTGCTCGCGATGAGGGCTTCACATTCAACATCTTCATTGAATGACCGGCCGCTATCGCGAGCAAGCTCGCTCCCACAGGGAACTGCAGTGTTTGTTATATCGGGCGTTAAACCGAACTTGCCCGGCATTTACCGATCAGTTCCTTACAGACCCTTTCGGAGGAGCTCCCCGTTTTGCTCAAGTTCAAGACCGCAATACTACTGGGGGCGTTGCTGTTCCTTGGCAGCAACGAACTGGAAGCCGTCACGCTGCCGGGTGTTCCCGCCGCCGCTTCTACCGAGGAGCCGGCAGCGCCTGAACCGTTGGTTCAGGGCGGCCTGCTCGGAGCCATCAGCTCCAGCATCGACGATGTCCAGGAAAAGCTCGACCTCAACGAAAACCTCGTCGATGCCTGGCGCCTGCGGGCCGATCGAGCCGCCGATGAAGTCGACAAACTGGTCAATCAACCCTCGACTCGTTCAGGTTGGAGCGTGATCGGCGACTTCATGATGTTGTCCGGGGTCTGGCTCGGCAGCTTTGCCTTGCTCACCGTGCTCGGTGGCATCCTGGCCAGGCGCCTGAACCAGGGCCGTTGGTTGCGTACCCGCCAACGCAGCCAGGACCTGCTCAATTATGTGATGCCTTACACGTTGCCGGCTGTGATCTGCCTGCCATTGACCCTCTACGTCAGCCATTTCCTGCCCGCCTCGGTGGGCCGCGCGCTGGCGTTGTGTTTCGCCTACGCCACCAGCAGCGGCATTTTTTCGACCTCGGTGTTGCTGTGCGTGATCGTCATGTTCAACACCGGCCACAAACGCACAGCGGTGCGGATCATCCGCAATTACTGCCCTAAACCGTTGTTCCTGATCGGCTTCCTCGCGGCGCTCAGCGATGCGTTGACCAGCCCGCAAATCGCCCGTCAACTGGGCGGTAACATCACCAGCAGCGCTGCCGTGCTCAGCGGTTTTTTCGTCTCGATCATCTTCGGACTATTGGTGATTCGTCTAAGGCGTCCGGTGGCTCATCTGATTCGCAACCGGCCGCTGGCCCAACGCCTTAAACAACCTTCGCTGCAAGAATCCCTGCGGATCTTTTCCGGGCTCTGGTACTGGCCGATCCTGCTGATGGTCATGGTCTCGGCGATCAACCTGATCGGCGTCGGCGATGACAATCAGAAGGCCCTGCGCTGTGCCTTGTTCACCACCATTTTGCTGATCGCCACGGTGTTTCTCAGTACGATTTTCCAGCACATGTTCAAGTCGCGTCAGGTCGAAGCGATCCAGCACAGCAGCGCCTACAAGGAACGTTTCCTCAGTTTGCTGCACGCCTTGCTGCGGATCGTCATGGCCGTGGCTTTCATCGAAATCCTCGGGCGAATCTGGGGCGTGTCGCTGTTCAAGTTCGCCGAGCAAAACTCGGTGGGCCGGGCGATCAGTGATTCATTGAGCAGCATGGGTCTGATCTTTCTTGTGACCTGGTTACTGTGGGTGGTACTCGACACGGCGATCCAGGAAGCGCTGAAACCGCCAGTCAACAAACGTACGACGCAGCCGAGTACGCGAGTCAAAACCATCCTGCCGCTGCTGCGCAATGCGATCAAAATCATCCTGGTGGTGATCTGCGCAATCACCACCATGGCCAACCTTGGGATCAACGTCGCGCCGTTGCTGGCCGGTGCCGGGGTCGTCGGCCTGGCCATCGGTTTCGGCTCGCAGCAATTGGTGCAGGACGTGATCACCGGGCTGTTCATCATCATCGAAGACACCCTGTCGATCGGCGACTGGGTGGTGCTCGACTCCGGCCACGCCGGCACCGTCGAAGGCCTGACCATTCGCACCTTGCGCCTGCGTGACGGCAAGGGCTTTGTGCACTCGGTGCCGTTCGGCCAGATCAAGGCTGTGACCAACCAATCGCGGCAGTTCGCGTATGCGTTTTTCTCGGTGCAGTTCACCTATGACACTGACGTCGACAAGGCCATCGAGTTGATCCGCGAGGCCGGGGATTCAATCCGTGATGACGCCTTTCTCAAGTACAACCTGCAAGGACCGCTTGATGTCTTCGGCGTCGACAAGATGGACCTCAACGGCGTGGTCCTGACCGCGCAGTTCCGCACGGTGTCGGGCGGGCAATATGCCGTGAGTCGGGCGTTTAACCAGCGTTTGAAAAAGCTTGTGGATAACAGCCCGTGGGTGCATTTCGCGCAGACTTATCCACAGCAGGTTTTGATGCCACATCGAGTGATGGACGAAGAGGGTGGGCCTGTTGCGGAGAATTCGCCGGTGTTGTTGCCGGATCAGCCGCGTGCCCAGTGATTTTGAGTTGTTGCTGATGGCCTCATCGCGAGCAGGCTCACTCCCACAGGGGATCCGCGGCGTTACACAAATTCAATGTGGGAGCGAGCCTGCTCGCGATGGGGCCGGCGAAGAAAACCTCAATGCCGGATCAGCTTGTTGTGAAGCTCGGCAGTCGATTGCTGATCCAGCTCCAGCCAGAACACCTGCTTGCCGGCAATCTCCGCAGCCGCCGGCAATCCATCGCGGTACACCAACCGATTGCTCGCCAACGCCGGCACCTTGGCGCCGGGCAATAACGTCCCGGCAAGGTTCAGCGGATCAACGCCACACACCGCGATCAAACTCCCGTCCTGCGGCCGTCGCCGCACTTCACGCAGCAGGGGAATTGCCTCTGGCAACGCAAACTGTTCACCGGCCAAACCACTGACGAATCGCCCACCGCGAATCTCGCCGCGAGCCTCCAGACGATGGAACGTGCGCAGCAATTCCCGCCAGCTCGGCAGCCAATCTGCTTCCCGCTCCAGCAATCGCCAGAACACTACGCCGTAGCGGCGCAGCAACGTCATGGCGATATATTCCAGCGTGTCGTTCGGCGTCGCTGCCGCACGTTTGTTATCCACAACCGGCGCCGTTGGCCCGCGACGCAACAAGGCCCAGCGCCCGGCGTCGTCCATCCCGCCGACAAACGCCCCGCGTCCGCGCCGGCTGCTGCGATTCTGCCGTTTGCTGGCCGGGGTAATCAGCGCCCGCAGGCCGGCGAAGCTGTCGGCGTTCACCAGCCCGGCGCCGACCAGTTCCTGCAAGGCAATTTCCAGTTCCGCGCGCAGCAGGTGCGCTTCGTGAATCAGCTCATCGAAAAACAGCGCGCCGTGCTGGCTCAGCGCCTCATGGACTTTTTGCGTTTTGGGCGAGAGTTCGCTGATCGGCGTCTGCTCGGTCAGGCTGCTCCAGAGTCCGACCTGGTTGCGCGGCAGCAACACAATCGGGGTGCTGCGCAGCGCCGTGCTGGCAGCCTTATTGCGCGCGGTCAGGCGCGTCCAGACCAGTTTGCTGCTGCGGCACAGGTCATCCAGCCAACTCGCCGAATAACCTTTGATCCGCGTCGGCAGGATGTCACTGTCCCAGGCAGACGCGGCGGCGGGGTAACCTTCGAATTGAGCGACGATGGCGGGCAACACCGCGTTGCCCTGGCCTTGGGTGGCGGCGGACAGATGCTGCCAGTCGAACAGAAATCGCATGAAATCCTGTAGCGCCACCGGTTCGATTTCTCGCCGCAGACGCTTGACCGTGTAGCGGTGAATTCGTGCCAGCAGATGTCGTTCGCACCATTCTTCCTCAGCGGCTCCCGGTGTGAATTGGCCGCGCAATACATAACCTTCGCGCTCCAGGTGCGCGAGCGCTTGGGTGACTTGCGCCGTGAGCAGTCCCAACGGTTCGGCAATCGCTTCGAGCGGCAGTGGACCGAAGGCGCTGAGTCGAGCACGGATCACTTCCAGCACCGCTTCATCCGGCTCCCAGACTTCATCGAACCCCGGCAACGCTTCAAGCGGTGGCAGCAAATCGGCTTGCGGATAAATCGCCCGCAGGCAAGTCAGTCGTTCCAGCGCCAGCCACAGCGATTGCCCGGCGTTGATCTGCAAACGGCTGGCGCGTCCACTGTGTGCAAGTGCATTCAGCCATTCGTGCCAATGCGCATTTCCCTGCGCCTCAATCTCGGTAATGCACGCCAGGCTCATCAACGCTTCATGCATTTCATCGACGCTGGTGGGCGTTGGCCAGGCTTCGTCGCGAACGGCCTGAATCGCTTCGCCATCCAGCGCACCGAGGTCGTCAGTGGACTGCGGGTCGGTCCAGCGCCGGTTGAGCACCGCTTGAGTGCGGCGTTCTTCCAGCGGTGCATCGTCGAGAAAAGTGTAAGGGCGGGCGCTGAGAATTTCTGCCGCCAGTGGTGAGGGCGCCGGCAAATCGCGGCTGATCAGCCGCACCTCGCCACGCTCCATGCGCCGTAATAATGCGAGCCAACCTTCGCTGTCCATGGCCTCGTGCAGGCAATCGTCGAGGGTTTGTTCGATCAGTGGATGCTCGGGGATTTCACGTTCGCCGGCGAGGTTCTCCACGCAGGCAATCTGATCGGGGAACACGCTGGCGATCAGGTCTTCACTCTTCATGCGCTGAATCTGCGGCGCGACTTTGCGCCCACCGGTATAGCGCGGCAATGCCAACGCGACTCCGGCATTCCAGCGCCAGCGCACGCCGAACAGCGGCGCATCCAGCACCGCTTGAATCAGCAGGTGTTCGGCGGTGTTGCTGTGCAGGTAGCGCCAGACATCATCGAGCTCGAAACTGTGGCTGGTGGACAGCGACAACACGATGGCGTCTTCACTGGCGGCGGCTTGCAGTTCGAAGTTGAAGGTGCGGCAAAAACGCTTGCGCAGGGCCAGGCCCCAGGCGCGGTTGATGCGACTGCCGAACGGCGTGTGAATGATCAGTTGCGTGCCGCCGGACTCGTCAAAAAACCGCTCCATCAGCAGCGTGTCTTGCGAGGGCAGCGCGCCGAGGGTCATGCGCGCACGGGCCAGGTAATCGACCAGTTGTTCGGCGCTGGCGAGGTTCAGGCCGAGGGTGTCGGTCAGCCAGTCGATGGCGGGCTGCAAATCACCCGGCGTGGCGCCGAGCAATTCGTCGAGTTGCGCTTGCAGGCGTGCCACGGCAAACGACAGTTCCGCGCTGCGCCCCGGCGCTTCACCGAGCCAGAACGGAATGGTCGGCGGCTGGCCCTGAGCATCCTCGACCCGGACCTTGCCGGTTTCGACGCGCAGGATTCGATACGAGGTATTGCCCAGCTGGAAGACATCTCCGGCGATGCTTTCCACCGCAAAGTCTTCGTTGACGCTGCCGATGTTCAGGCCTTGGGGCTCCAGCAACACGCTGTAATCAGCGTTGTCGGGAATGGTCCCTCCGCTGGTGACAGCCGTCAGTTTGGCGCCCCGGCGACCGCGCAGGGTTCGGGTCAGCGCATCGCGATGCAAATAAGCGCTACGCAAACCCTGGCGACCGTTGTAGCCCTCGGCGAGCATCTGCAGCAGCGCCTGGTAATGTTTTTCATCGAGTTCGGCGTAGGGCGAAGCCTGGCGGAACATCTCCAGCAGCGCTTGCTCCTGCCATTCCTGGCAACTGACCTCGGCGATGATCTGCTGGGCCAGGACATCCAGCGGCGCCTTGGGAATCTGCAAGGTGTCTAGTTCACCACGGCGCACGCAGTCGAGCAGGGCGGCGCATTCGATCAAGTCATCGCGGGTAGTGGCAAACAACCGGCCCTTGGGCGTGCCGCCGACCTGGTGCCCGGAACGGCCGACCCGTTGCAGAAACCCGGCGATCGAGCGCGGCGAAGCGATCTGGCACACCAGGTCGACGTCGCCAATGTCGATCCCCAGCTCTAGCGACGCCGTGGCGATCAGCACTTGCAAGTCGCCGCGCTTGAGCCGTTGCTCGGCGTCCAGGCGAAACTCCTTGGCCAGGCTGCCGTGGTGCGCGGCGACGGCGTCTTTGCCCAAGCGTTCGCTCAAGTGCCGGCTCAAGCGTTCGGCCAGGCGCCGGGTGTTGACGAAAATCAGCGTGGTGCGGTGTTCGCGGGCCAGGACGGCGAGGCGGTCGTACACCAATTCCCAGACATCATTGGCCATCACCGCCGACAGAGGCACGGGCGGCACTTCGATGCCCAGGTCCCGTGGACGGGCATGGCCAATGTCGATGATTTCGCACTCGCGATCGCGGCCAACGAGAAAACGCGAGACCGCTTCGATGGGTTTTTGCGTGGCCGACAGGCCGATGCGCATCAATGGTTCTGCACACAAGGCCTGCAAGCGTTCGAGGCTCAGGGCCAGATGGCTGCCGCGTTTGCTGGCGGCGATGGCGTGGATTTCATCGACGATCACCGTGCGCGTGGTGCCGAGCATTTTGCGGCCGGAATCGGAACCGAGCAGCACGTAAAGGGATTCGGGGGTGGTCACCAGAATGTGCGGTGCGGTTTTGCGCATCGCCGAGCGGTCTTTTTGCGGGGTGTCGCCGGTGCGCACGGCGGTGTTGATCTGCAGTTCGGGCAGGCCCATCACCCGCAATTGCTCGGTGATCCCGGCCAGCGGGTTTTGCAGGTTGATCTGAATGTCGTTCGACAGGGCTTTGAGCGGCGAGACGTAGACCACGAGGGTTTGATCGGGCAACCCGTCTTCGCTTTCCAGGCCACGGTGAACCAGATCATCGATAACGGCGAGAAACGCGGTGAGGGTTTTGCCGGAGCCGGTGGGCGCGGCGATCAGCGTCGAGCGGTGCTGGCGAATGATCGGCCACGCCCGGCCCTGGGCGGCGGTGACCGTCGGGAAGGTACTGCGGAACCAGGCGCTGACGGCGGGGTGAAAGCCAGCCATTGCAGCGTCTGGAGGGATAGGCAGATTCATGGGGTAATTTATGCGGGCGAGGTGGGGAAGATGCAAGTACCACTCAAGACCTTCGCCGATCTCCAGGGCCTCTTCGCGAGCAAGCCCGCTCCCACAGGGGATTTGTGTGCGCCCTAGACCAATGTGGGAGCGGGCTTGCTCGCGATGAGGCCATCACAGGCACCGCAAATCCAGCGGATCTACACTTTACGGATGACGGTTGCGCACTAAACCCGCAAAATGCAACGATTCCGGTAACTATCGATGGCATTGCCTGCGGGTGGTGTCGATAAACCATTTGTTCCAATCAGACTGGGCCTGCTGACTCTATGCGAATGCGCCTTATGTTACTGGGCGGCGGAAATGCCCTTGGGCAGGCGCTGATTCGCCTCGGTGCAGAGGAAGACATCGGCTTCCTCGCCCCCCGCCCACCGCAAGACGGCTGGGACGCCGCGAGCCTGACGCAGCTGCTCGACGACACCCGTCCAGACGCGCTGATCAACCTCGCCTACTATTTCGACTGGTTCCAGGCGGAGACGGTCAGCGAGCAGCGTCTGGCCGGGCAGGAGCGCGCGATCGAACGTCTGGCCGAACTGTGCCAGCACCACAACATCGTGCTGCTGCAACCTTCGAGCTATCGCGTGTTCGACGGCTCCCGGGCGACTGCTTACAGCGAAAAAGACGAACCGGTTCCCTTGGGTCAGCGGGGGCAGGCGCTGTGGCGGATCGAACAAAGCGTGCGCGCCACTTGCCCGCAACACGTGCTGCTGCGATTCGGCTGGCTGCTCGATGACAGCCCCGAAGGCACCCTCGGCCGATTCCTCGCCCGTGCGGAATTGCCGGAAGAATTGCTCATGGCCGATGACCGCCGGGGTAACCCGACACCGGTCGACGACGCGGCGCGGGTGATCATTTCGGTGCTCAAGCAACTCGATTGCGCGGCGCCGTTATGGGGCACCTATCATTACGCCGGACATGAGGCGACGACGCCGCTGGCATTGGGACAGGCCATCCTGACCGAAGCGCGCAGCCTGCACCCGCTGGCCATCGAAGCACCGACGGCTCAGGCTCACGCCGCGCGCCCGGATGCCGCCGAAGAGCCGCAACACGCGGTGCTGGCCTGCAAGAAAATTCTGCACACGTTCGGGATCAAGCCTCGCGCCTGGCGCGCAGCGCTCCCGGGTTTACTGGATAGGTTCTATCGCCATGGCTGACGGCCCTGTTCTGATCACCGGCGGCGCCGGATTCATTGGCTCGCACCTGACCGATGCCTTGCTTGCCAAGGGACATTCGGTGCGTATTCTCGATGACTTGTCCACGGGCAAACGCAGCAACCTGCCGCTGGACAATCCGAAGGTCGAGCTGATCGTGGGCGATGTCGCCAATGCCGCGCTGGTGGCTCAGGCCATGGCCGGTTGCAGCGCGGTGGCGCACTTGGCTGCGGTGGCATCGGTGCAGGCTTCGGTGGATGATCCGGTGAAAACGCACCAGAGCAATTTCATCGGCACGCTGAATGTCTGCGAAGCCATGCGCCAGGCAGGGGTCAAACGGGTGTTGTACGCGTCCAGCGCAGCGGTCTACGGCAATAATGGCGAAGGTCAGTCGATCGACGAAGACACACCCAAGGCGCCTCTGACGCCTTACGCTTCGGACAAATTGGCCGGCGAGCATTACTTCGATTTCTACCGTCGCGAGCATGGCCTCGAGCCGGTGATCTTCCGCTTCTTCAATATCTTCGGCCCACGCCAGGACCCGTCTTCACCGTATTCCGGCGTGATCAGTATTTTCAGCGAGCGTGCGCAGAAAGGCCTGCCGATCACCGTGTTCGGCGATGGCGAGCAGACGCGCGATTTTGTGTACGTCGAGGATCTGGTCGACCTGCTGGTGCAAGCCATCGAGAAACCGCAGGTCGAAGTCGGTGCAGTGAATGTCGGCTGGAACCAGGCGACCTCGCTCAAGCAAATGCTTGAAGCGCTGGAGGCGGTGGTTGGTGAATTGCCGCCGGTGACCTACGGTCCGGCGCGCTCCGGCGATATCCGCCATTCGCGCGCGAACAACCAGCGTTTGCTGGAGCGCTTTACCTACCCGCAGCAGACACCGATGAGTGTCGGGCTGGCGCGGTTGTTGGGGCGCTGATGATCGTTCCCACGCTCTGCGTGGGAATGCCTCAGTGGACGCTCCGTGTCCGCTCTCGAGACGCAGAGCGTCTCTGGCTGCATTCCCACGCGGAGCGTGGGAACGATCAGCGCCAGTCAGGTTGTCAGAACTTGTAACCCAGGCCAACCATATAGATGAACGGGTCCACGTCCACATCGACCTTGGCCCGAGTGCCCGGTGCCACGGCGTTGTTTTCCACGGTCGCCGTGGTGTCGATGTCGATGTAGCGCACTTGGGCGTTGAGCATGATGTTGTCGGTGATCATGTAGTCAGCACCGACCTGAAACGCCATGCCCCAGGAATTATCCGCCTTGAAATTGCTGAAGCCGTTGGCCTGGGCTTCGCTGCTGACGTGTTCGTCGTAGATCCAGGTGTAGTTGATACCCGCGCCGACATACGGCTGGAACGGGGACTTCGCCGCCAGCGGGTAGTACACCACGCTCAAGGTCGGCGGCAGGTGTTTGAGGGTGCCGAGTTTGCCGTTGGCTGCGCCCAGGGCGGTGCCTTTGAGCTTTACGTCATGCTCGAATGGCGAAGCCGCCAGCAGCTCGATTCCCCAGTGGCTGTCGATCATGTAAGCGAAGTTCAAGCCCAGTTGCGTGTCGCTGTTCATGGTGGCCTTGCCACCCAGATTGGTGCCGGCCAGCGGGCCTTGGTCGACCTTGACGCTGGAGCTGTCGGCTTTGGGGTTGACGGTGATTGCACCGGCACGAACGATGATGTCGCCTGCTTCGTGGGCGTAGGCGAGCGGGGCTGCGAGCGCGAGGGCAAGTAGCGACGCGCAGAGCTTGGACTTGTGCATGGAGGGCTCCAAAGGACGTTAAAAATATTCGATGTCCAATGGTACGGAGGCGTCTGATCCGGTCTTTTGATGCAGCTCAATGAAACAGTGATGGCCCTTTTTTTAGGGTGCGGCGGATTGCCTCTTCGCGAGCAAACACCCCATGACGACCCGATTCACTCCGGCAGCTCATACACAAAAATCTTGTCGGCCTCCATCTGATACCCCGCATCGGCCAACTCGCTGGTCGACGCCTTGACCTGCAACGCACCCTCGATCCAGTACGGCTGATACAGCTCATCGAGCTTCACGCCGACGGCGCTTTTCACATGCACGATCTGATTCGACGGCGGTGGCGGCACATGGATGCAGGCGCCGAAATACGGCACGAGCAGGAACTCCGTGGTGCGACCTTCCTCACTCACTTCCAGCGGCACGATGTAGCCCGGCAAGCGAATGTTCTGACCATCAAGGCTCTTCACCACTGGCGCGTTGGGCATGTCTTGTTTGGCGGCCGGCGCCGATTCAGCGGCCAGCGCATTGCCCATCTGCGACAGGTCGTGCAGCGGCGTCATGTTCGGCACTTCCGGCATGGCGTCCGGTGGAATCATTTCCGACCAGGTCAGTTCTTTCGGCTCGGCTGCCCATAGCGGCAGGGCGACCAGCATCAACAGCGCAAGCAAGGCGCGGGGCATCGTTAACGTCCTCATAGTCGGATCGACAGGCCATCGGCCAGAGATTGGCGATACGCGCGCCAGGCCGGCACGCTGCCCATCAGAAGCGCGGCGATCAGGATGCCACCGAGCAGCGTCCATTCATATTCGCTGGGCCAGGCCAGGGGCAAATACAAACCATAATTGGCCTGCACATACCCCTGCGCCGCAGCGATGCACACATACAGCAGCGCCACGCCGGCAATCACACCCGACAGCGCCAAAGCAAACGCTTCCAGCACCAGCAAGGTTGCGATGTGCCATGGCCGCGCGCCCACCGAACGCAGAATCGCCATCTCGCGGCGACGTTCATTAAGGCTGGTGAGAATCGCCGTGAGCATGCCGATCAGCCCGGTCAGCACCACGAACAGCGAGACCACGAACAAGGCTTTTTCCGCTGTGCTCATCAGACTCCAGAGTTCTTGCAGCGCCACGCCCGGCAGGATCGCCAGCATCGGTTCACCGCGAAATTCGTTGATTTCACGCTGCACGGCGAAGGTGGAAATCTTGTTGTTGAGGCCGAGCATGAACGCGGTGATCGCTTGCGGCGTCAGGTCCATGTTGCGCGCCTGATCGGCACTGATCCGACCGTTGCCGCGCGCGGGCACCCCGTTGTGCCAGTCGATGTGAATGGCTTCCATGCCACCGAGGCTGATATGCAGCGTGCGATCCACCGGGGTGCCGGTGCGTTTGAGAATGCCGACCACGGTGAATGGCTTGTCGTCGTGCTTGACCAGGCTGATCGCTGCGACACCGTGGGACAGCACCAGTTTGTCGCCGAGCTTGTAGTGCAACGCATCCGCCACTTCGGCGCCGAGCACCACGTCGAACGGATCGGTGGCGAAGGCGCGGCCGTCGGCCAGTTCCAGGTGTTGTTGATGGCCGTACTGGTAATGCTCGAAATACGCCTCGGTGGTGCCCATCACGCGATAACCGCGATGGGAATCACCGAGGGACATCGGGATCGCCCATTTCACTTTCGGGTCGTTGGCGAAGTGCTCGAAGCTGTCCCAGCGAATGTTGTTGGTGGCGTTACCAATGCGAAACACCGAGTACAGCAACAGGTTCACCGAACCGGACCGTGCACCGACAATCAAGTCAGTGCCGCTGATAGTGCTGGCGAAACTGGCCTTGGCTTCGGTGCGCACCCGTTCCACGGCCAACAACAGGCAGACCGACAGGGCGATGGCGAACGCGGTAAGAATCGCGGTGAAGCGGCGGTTAGCCAGGCTGGCCAGGGCTAGACGAAACAAATACATCTCAAACCTCGGACGATGTGGCGGCGCGATTGAGATCGGCCAGCGACAAATGACGATCGAACAGTGGCGCGAGGCTCTGGTCATGGCTGACAAACAACAGGCTCGATCCGGCTTCGCGGCACTCGGCGAACAGCAGGCGGATAAAGTTTTCGCGTGCGTCGTAATCCAGGGCTGAGGTCGGTTCGTCGGCAATCACCAGTTCGGGCTGACCGATCAATGCGCGAGCAGCGGCGACCCGTTGCTGTTGGCCGATGGACAGCGAATCGGCGCGGCGGCTGAGCAGGCTTTCATCCTTCAGGCCCAAATGCGCGAGCAGGGTGGCTGCGGCCTGATCGACGCTGCCGTGACGCTGTTTCGCCCGTTCGGCTCGCAGTCTGGAGAAATGGCAAGGCAGCTCGACGTTTTCGCGCACCGAGAGAAACGGCAGCAAGTTGAACTGCTGGAAGATGTAGCCGGTGTGATCGACGCGAAAACGGTCACGTGCGCCGGCACCGAGTTCAGTCAATTCCTGGCCCAGCAGGCGAATGCTGCCGCGATCGGGCTTCTGCACACCGCCGAGCAGGCCGAGCAGGGTGGTTTTGCCACTGCCGCTGGGGCCCTTGAGGAACAGGGTTTCACCGGGCTCCAGGCGAAACGCCGGGATATCCAGCAGCGGCGGGTGACCGGGCCAGCTGAAGCCCAGGTCGGACAGTTCGATGAGTGCTTGGGTCATGTGAAACCGGTCAGGTTGGTGGTGAACCCTGTGGGAGCGAGCCTGCTCGCGATAGCGGTGTGCCAGACAACAAAGATGTTGAATGTCAGGGCCTAATCGCGAGCAGGCTCGCTCCCACAAGGGAACATCGGTGTATCAGAATTTCAGGGCAGCAGCCTTGGCGGTCACTTCAACCCCTTGCTGGCCACTCGGGCTGATCAGTTGTACCTGAATCTTCTGGGTCGCCGGGAACGTGTTGAAAATATTTGCCAGATCCAGGTTTTTCAAAGCACCCGGGGCCGCGCAGGTGAATTGATAGTGCGCGTGGATTTCGCTGTGGTCGTGGTGATGTTCGTCCTTGGCGTCTTCATCGTGATCGGCATCTGGCTTGTCACCGAACAGCGGACTTTCCAACTCCTGGGTCGCCACTGTGCAACCGGCGGCTTTGGGCAGGTTGAATAGCGTCAGTGGTTTCTCCAGCTGCGCACGGACGGCGGCGATCTTGGCTTTATCGGCATCGGTGGTGGCGGCGTGTTCGAAGCCGACCAGGTTCATCGCCGGGCTTTCCAGCTCCAGTTCCAGAGTCTGGCCATCGAGCGCCGCGTTCAGGCGACCGACGCCATGTTCGTGCGCACCGAGACTGCCGTGCTCATGGTCATGTTCATCCGCGGCGTGGGCTACGGCCAGCGGCAGCAGGGCAAACGGCAAAGCGAGAAGCAGACGGCGCATGACGGGTCTCCGGAAAGCAAAATGAATAATTTGTTATGTAATCTTATAACGTAAGTGCGAGGAGTTTGACCGTCTGCTTGGCGTTGCGCAAGTCACATGGGAGCATGCACGTCAGAAATGTGCAGGAGCAGACTCATGTTGCGAATTCGCGGAAGCATCGGCGACTGGCCGGTGGATTTGACGCTGGAGATGGATGACAGCGATTGGGCGCGACTCGGCGCGCAGCTGCAAGTGAGCCAGCCTGAGGCCGTTGCGGCGTCAGCCAAGCCGGTGAATCAGGATGATGCGCTGTGGCAGATCGCCAAAGACCTGTTGCGCAAGGCCGGGCAATTGAGCGGGCCGGACTTGCTTGAACAACTGGAAGGTCTGACCGGCAGCGCAGCCTCGGGCAAACGCCTGTTGGTGCGCCTGCGTCACTGCGCCGATGTGAAGGTGACGAGCGGCGGCGATACGCCGCTCTACCGCTGGATCAACGAGGCTTAATACAGCGCGGCAAACAGTTTGCGGCGGTAGGTGGTCACCAAGGGGTGATCGTTGCCCAGCAGTTCGAACACCTGCAGCAAGGTCTTATGAGGTAAACCTTCGTTGTAGCTGCGATTGCGGATGAACAGCTTGAGCAGCGCATCCAGCGCGGCGTCGTATTGCTGACGGGCCAACTGCTGGATCGCCAGTTGATACACCGCCTCATCGTCCTGCGGATTTTTCGCCAGGCGCGCTTTCAGGTCGGCCGCATCCGGCAAGTCCTTGGCCTGACCGAGGAACTGGATCTGTGCCTTGGCGCCGGCCAGCGCTGCTTTGTGCTCATCGCTTTTCACCGCATCCAGCACGGTTTGCGCTTCGCCCAACTCGCCACGTTCAGTCAGGCAGCGGGCATAAAGAATCAGTGCGCGAGCGTTGGTGTTGTCTTCGCCCAGCAGCACTTTGAGCACGGCTTCGGCGTCGGCGAAACGGCTGTCATCGAACAAGGCCTGAGCCTGCTCGATGGGGTCGGTCGCTGCCGGTGGTGGCATTTGAACGTGAGGCTCGAGCATTGCCCGCACCGCCGATTCCGGTTGCGCGCCGGCAAAGCCATCCACTGGTTGACCGTCCTTGAACAGCACCACGGTCGGCAGGCTGCGAATGCCGAAACGGGCGACGATGTCCTGTTCGAGATCGCAATTGACCTTGGCCAGCAGCAACTCGCCCTGATAGCTCTCGGCGATGGTCTGCAGCATCGGCATCAGCACTTTGCAGGGCGCACACCATTCGGCCCAGAAATCCACCAGCACCGGTTTATGGAAGGAGTTCTCGATCACCGACTGGTCGAAATCGGCAGTCGTGGCGTCGAAGATGTACGGCGTTTCCTGACTCATGGGGGATCTCTTGGAAGCTTGAATAGGGCCACTATACGGCTTGGTGGTGGGCGGCCGGAAGCGGGTTGGCAATCAGTCATCGGGTGAATCTTGAGCCGCTATCGCGAGCAGGCTCGCTCCCACAGGGGTTTAGGGGGCGAAGTAGATTTAGTGTGGGAGTCAGTCTGCTGGCGAAGCTTTTAGCTAGCGCCGCGCGTGGTAGAGGCTTACATAGCGAAACTCTTCAGGCTCGGCCAGGTCCGGCAGGGTCATCGCCTCCAGCATCTCGATGCGTTGATACAGCGGATGACGAAAATCCCTCACCCGCGAATCCGCCACCAGTGCTTGCTGGCCACGGCTCAAAAACTCATCGAGCAACGGCAGGTTCGCCCGGTCGTAGAGCACATCGGCCACCAGAATCAGATCGAAGCGATCCGCCTCGGCGAAAAAATCCGTCGAGTAGTTGAGCTGTACGTCATTGAGTTCAGCATTCGCCCGGCAAGCCGCAATCGCCAGCGGGTCCAGGTCACAGGCCACCACTTCCAGCGCGCCAGCCTTGACCGCGGCAATCCCCGCGACCCCCGAGCCAGCGCCGAAATCCAGCACGCGTTTGCCTTTGACCCACTGCGGAAATTCGGCGAGATAACGGGCAACCGCCAGGCCGCTGGCCCAGCAGAAACTCCAGTACGGTGGTTCGTGCAAAATCCGCCGGGTTTCTTCCGGGCTGAAGGCGCGGTCCATGTTGTCGCCGTCGATCAGCCAGAGTTTCAGCTCGCAGTCCGGCAAAGCGACAGGCACAAGCTGCGCATCACCGAGCAATTGACCCAACGCCTGTTGCAGGTCGAACGGTGCAATCATGGCGCTTTGACGAATTGCAGCTGACCCAGTACTTGCGTCGTTGGCTGGGTAATGATCTGCGACGGCAGATGCAAAATCAGCTGGCCGGACTGGCTGGCGCGGCCGCGCAGTTCAACGCGGGCACCCACCGGAAACGATTCCGGGTTGAAACGCAGGTGAAACGGCAACACTTGATTGGTGCCGATCAGGCTGGAGCTGGCGAGCAATTGTTGAGGACGGGCCTTGTCATCGATCACCAGCAACGCCAATTCGACTTCGGCACCAGCCGGCACGCCTAGCAGGGTGCCACTCAATTCGCGCTGATAGGCGGGTAGTGGACCGAGGTTTGCGGACTCTTGGGCTTTCTTCTGCGCCGCCTGCGGGGCGGGCCCCGGCGTTGGCGGCTGGGGCTTGGGCGCATCGCTGCTGCAGGCCACCAGCAGGCTGAAAAGACTGAGCATAACGAGCGGTCTTAGGGACATTTGCGGCTCCAGCGAGGTGAAATCCATGGATCAAGCTCTATAACCCGTCTGTATACCGCAAACCCTATGGCTTGTCTTGCCACGGGGATGCGCTACCATGGCCCTCCCTTTTTTTGTTGCCTGCCACCATGCACTGTCCCTTCTGCGGTGCCAACGACACCAAGGT